>Ga0206931_1105_pt1 | contig 26552 bp, 18 predicted proteins | sample Alteio_BWOrgHeat_17_FD_152946 | JGI IMG/M metagenome (GOLD analysis project Ga0206931, IMG submission 152946) | Enriched cells from forest soil in Barre Woods Harvard Forest LTER site, Petersham, Massachusetts, United States -... | ecosystem: Environmental > Terrestrial > Soil > Temperate forest >...
ACTTATATAAAATAAGTGCGTATGTATCGGCGTATGTATCGAAAGCTGACTGCCATGGCTGTTTTTCATCGGGCGACGATGCAGATGCTATTTTGCTGCTTATAGTTTGTAACGCCCTTTGCGATAATGATGCAGCCATGTCAAGATCGGTTCCTGCATTATTAATATGTTGCCCTGACAGCCCCCACACAATATTATTGTATAAACCCGCAACCCGTGTCTTGTCGTTAACCAGTGCATCGTATTTATTAAGCGTTTGCCAATCTTTCTGGTCGGCTGCATAAGATATAATCATAATATAGAAGTTGTCTTTCACAACTGCAGATGAATCCCCAAAATTGCTGATATACTCATGCATTGAAGCCAGGTACTTTTGAACGCTGTGTTCAGTTTGGGCAGATATTGCATTTAGAAATTGGCTTTTTGCATAGTCTCCTTTAGGGTAGCCAGTTACGAGCAGTTTTTCAACACGCTGCACACTGTCTTTTTCCCCGGCTAACCGGTACAGGTTTATTACATCCGTTAAGGAACTTTCGGTGAGTTTATCGGCCATTAGTTTTCTTGCATAGCCCATTATCAGTGGCCTGGCTGCGTTTTTATCGTCTCCGTTAAGTGCCTGGAGATAGGGGACGTAGTAGTCTTTTTTCGCAGATGGGTTTGCTGCAAAAGCCGCTTTGTACAAGCCTGTAATGTAACCTTTAGGAGGTGTAATTTTAAAAACGTAAGCACCATAGTTAGACAACAGCCATGCAGCAGATACATCGGCGTTAACAAACTTCTTACCGGTTTTATCCGCCAGCGTAATAGTAAATGCCTTGTCAGCATTATTATCAATCACACTTTTGCTGCTGTCTGCAATACAAACCAGGAATGATGAAACAGAATCAGGCGCAATGAAAGCAAATCTATAACCCGACGCACCCTTAATTAGTGGAAGGACGATATTGTTAAAGTAGCCACTGTTGAAGTAAAGCACCGATGCCACCATTTTTTCCGGCAACACAAGCCCGGCATGTGGCTTATACACGTAAGTAATTACCTCACCGGTTTTAGGTGTTGAGGTTGCGGTTAAAGTGCTTTGCGTTTGTGCCTGGCACACCAGCACAACGGCTACTGACAAAATAGTGGTGAAAATTTTCATGTGATTTGGTTTGAGGTTAGGGAAATATGCGGAAGAACCAATAAAACGAATATAGCTATGAATTAATTGTTTAACATGTAAGAATGGGTTAAAGATTTGTTTAAGATATTTGGCAACATATATTTCATCCTAATTGGAATGCCCTTGTTGGCAAAATTAAATTAGACCAATTTTCATCGCCTTTTTAATGAGTGCTATAATAGTTAGCCTGGATAAGAATAAATTATTTTTTTTTACTCCGATGATATCTCAAACAACTCCCCGCCATAATGTTCGGGAATTGAAACTTTAAAGCCAGTGGTTGCGAGCTGTGCACCGGTAGCAACTACTACGGCCCCGCCAGAAACAGCTTTACGCACCGTATACATTTTTTCGGGCAGCAGGTTTAATATGGTTACCTGCCTTTCATTTTCCGTTGCACCATGTTTGAATATGCCGATAATACCACCAGCCTTTGTATCTGTATTAATACGCTGGTAGCCATCCCACATGCCCTCCATCGGTTCACCAAAACCATTAACATCCTGCCTGAAACTCATAATGTCGTATTTGTTCTGCATAAGCTGTAGCCAGTCTGCCCAGGCGCGGCATTTTGCCAGGTCCGTTCCTGTTAATTTTCTTGGATCGCCCAACATAATTGGTAATGCGCCTGCAATAGATTTTATGTGCATTTGCCAGCCACTGTCCTGCATTTCGGGGTTGCCAATTACGAGTGCCGTTGCAGGTATAGCAGGTGAACGCCACCATGCCATATTTCTTATCCTCAAATCAGTTAATTCATTTGGCATGCCGTAGTTGGATAGCCAGTCGCCTTCAGCATGTTTTACAAGTGCATAATCAATCAGCTGCAGGCCACCCATTGTTTCAAAAGTGCAGTCTAAAAAGAGGTTGGCCTTTGCAGCATGCAATTCATCAAAAAGCTGCCATACCTTTTCATAGTTTGTAAACAACGATTCATTATGATCTTTATGGCCGCTATGGTTTAAAGCATAGCAGCCCGACTGCGTATGATCATACCTGTATGGGCTGGTTACAACTGTAAAGTCAAGCTTCATATATTCAAGGCCGTAATCAACAGATAATTTTAGCAGTATGTCTTTTATATAATGGTACCATCCGGTACCAAAACAAGCCGTGCGTATGCCGCTGCCGGCCGTGTGGAGGTTGGTATAGCTGCCATGCTCATCTAATACAAACCATTCAGGGTGGGTTTTAAAAACTTTGCTGCCGGGTGAGGCGCTGCCAATACTTATCCACAGGCCAGGTTTCATACCAAGTGATCGTATATAATCAAACACTGGTTTTAAACCATTGGGAAATTTTTTCTTATCAATTTCCCAATCGCCAAAATTTGTTTCCCAGCCATCATCAATAATAAATTCTTTCATGCCTGCGTCAGCTGCGGCTTTTGCTACATCCATTACCAGCTTTTCGTTAATGTTGGTATAAAACGGCTCCCAGGTATTATAAACAAACGTAGGTTTTTGTTTTAATTCAAAAAGGCGAACGCCCATATACTTTCGTACAAAATCTGCAACATCGGTATTCAATATCTCATCAGGGTCTTTATGATTATTGTACACCATTGTAAAAACCTGCGGCGTTTCAAACGACTCACCGGGCTTTATCCATTTCCTAAATGGGTAACGCGCATCCTTATGGGTGAGCCCTGTACAAATAGTAAGTTCTTCCCAAAATACAGATGTTCTTTTTACCACACCGGCAGCCTCATTGCCTATTACAATGCCCTGTTGCCAGTCGCTGTTGTGCACAGTAATAAGCGCGTCCTGCAGGTTGCTTTCGTAAGGGCCTATCGTGCGCCTTCTGCCATAGTCGTGGCAAACCCAGCTAAATGTTGATGCCGAATATTTCTCTACTTCAAATTTTTCAATATCCGGGGACTCCAGCTTAAATAAATCGTTGGTAAGATTTTTTACCGTTATACTTTTACGAATTGCTGGTGATGAGGGGTACAATAAAAAATTAACGGACACCTGTATTTTATTATCTGCGCTTTGCAATGTAACGGATGCTCCATCGCCGCTTTTTGCATCGCTAATAACGTTAATTTTTATCAGCTTCCAGTTACTTCTGCCTGAATAAACAACCCCGCTAACTTCAAACTGAAAATCTGTATTGGTTTTTTGAAAATATTTAAAATCACCATTTGCAGGCTTATATAAAGTAGTTAGGAAATTGCCTGTTGATGATGGTAGCTTTATAGTGCGGGTAACTATGCCGTTATTGAGAACTAAGGCCGTATCACTCCATTGGGCAAAATGCTGCTGCGCACGGGTAGGTTCAATTGCCAACGCAATTATCAATAATGCAAATGCAATTGCTTTCATGAAGTGTATTTTGGTATGATGGGTTGGCTTTTTTGCAAGCCTTATTTCTTCAATTGCAAACTCCGTTCTTTATTAGCAACAGATGTTAATTTTTTATAGCGCTGTAACCAAAATTGTTTATAATCGAAATCGGTAACACTCATTTTCTTCTTTGGTATAATTGTTTCTATAACGGTGTTTTCTCCATTGCCGCTATACAATACTTCTTTTGTAATAGTATAATCATCATCCTGGTTAAAAATAACACGTAAGTTAAACAGATCGTTCCTGTTTATGCCGTAAAAAGTATATAGTGTTGATGTTACAGGAAACATTAGTTTATTTTCGTTAACATCAAAAAATATTTTTCTTGCTGTATCCAATAGCGTCCAGTCATATGACGTTGAACAATTGACTGAATCATTAAATTTGTTTTCTCCAGGTAGAAAAAAGTAAACATCCCCATACCGCTTGTACTCGCTCACAAAATCTTTGTATCCGTCGCCATTTATGTCTGTTGTTACATCAAAACCATAATACGTAAGGTCAAAATTAAAATTGCTCTCCCATTTACCTGATTTTAAATACTCAACAACGCAAGAACCATTAGCAGCCCTAACACGAAACCTGCCCGTGCCGGTAGAAAATGTATCAACAAACCCTTTATCTAGATTCAAGGACAGACTACCGTTACTGCTGTCATACTGGTAATAATATTGCTTTGGCTCAAACGTGACGTCTGTTACCTTTGTTGTATCAGTGTTTTTATCCCTAATAATTAACGTGTCTTGTCCAAATAAACATGACGACAAAACAAGTCCAATTAAGGTTAAAATACATCGCATAAATATACCAGTTACAATATTCTTTGCAATAACCACCTCTCTATCAAGCCAACTGCCACCTACGCTTATGCTCTGCGAAACTTGCAGTTTCGCAGGTTTATGCTGTTGCCTTTGGCAACAAATTCATTTGCCCGCTACTTTCATCATCCATCAATCCAATCTGCAATCCGCAATCGCCAATCCGCAATTGAATTATCTTTCCATCAACCCCACACTCACCTCCACATCCGGGTTATCCAATAAAAAGTCCGCCAGCTCTTCATTCATGGTAAGCCCTTTGTCAAGCGTGTACAAGCTAACCTTTAAATTTTCTAACGGCTCAAGAATATTAAACCTTACCTGTGTTTTACCGGGGTTGCTGCGTACATTTTTATCAACAAACTCAACAAAACCTAGTGTAATGGCTGCAGGCAGCATGGTTATTTCTAATTGCTTTGTAAGGTTTTGTTTGGCTGTTTCAAGCAGGTGCAGTTGTGTTACTTTAAATTCATACTCCTGGCTATTAAAGCGCTGTTTAAAATAGCCATACACAAGTACGTTTTTACCTTTATCAAGATAATCCTTAAATTTTATATAATCATCGCTCCACAGCATCAGTTCTGTTTTACCGCTAAAATCTTCAATCGTCATGCTGCCAAAGTTCCTGCCGGTACGTGTTACGCGGTGCTGTGCATCAATTACCAGCCCCGCAATACGGTAGCTCCGGTTTATGCTTGCGGCAATTAAAGTGGTGGAGTCTTTTATTTCATTAAACTCACCCAGCGGCATAATACCGTAATATTTCAGCTCAAACCTGAAATGGTCAAGCGGGTGGCCGCTCATAAACATGCCCGTAACTTCCTTCTCATGGTCAAGCAGTTCGGTTAACGTCCATTGCTCGCAATTGGGCAGTTTGGGCGCTGGTATTTCAGCCATAACCGTATCGCCAAATAAGCTGTTGCTGCTTTGCTGTTTGTTGGCCTGCACCTGGTTGCCAAAATTTATAATCCGTTCAAGCCCGCTTTTTATATCACCGCTGGGAACAAAGAAATATTGTGCCCGGTGCTGCTCTTTAAAACAATCAAAAGCGCCGGAATAGATAAGGCTTTCCAGCGATTTTTTATTTACGGTACGTTGGTTTACACGCTTTATAAATTCAAAAATATCTTTGTAGTTGCCGCTCTTCTCACGATCCAGCATAATACTTTCAATGGCTGCTTCGCCTACGCCTTTTAAGCCACCCAGTCCGAATCGTATCTCTCCTTTTTTATTTACTGCAAAGCCTTTCAGAGATTCATTAATATCCGGCCCCAGTACTTTTATACCCATACGCTTGCACTCCTCCATAAAGAAAGTTATCTTTTCAATAGCGCCTGCGTGGTTTAGCACGGCACTCATGTATTCACCGGGGTAATGCGCTTTCAAATAGGCTGTTTGATAAGCCACCAGCGCATAACATGTAGAGTGTGATTTATTAAATGCGTATTGTGCAAATGCTTCCCAGTCTGTCCATACCTTTTCAAGCACTTCGGGGTTATGGCCTTTTGCTGATGCGCCGTCAATAAACTGTTTTTTCATTTTATCCAGCACACTCTTTTGCTTTTTACCCATTGCCTTTCGTAGTACATCAGCATCGCCTTTGCTAAAACCCGCAATGCTTTGGCTAAGCAGCATTACCTGTTCCTGGTACACTGTAATACCGTAGGTTTCCTCGAGGTATTCTTTCATATCCGCAATATCATATACTACCTCTTCGCGGCCATGTTTGCGTGCAACATATTGCGGTATATAAGCCATTGGGCCGGGGCGGTACAGCGCGTTCATCGCAATAAGATCGGCAAACTTATCCGGCTTTAACTCACGCAGGTATTTTTGCATACCCGGACTTTCAAACTGGAACGTACCGTTTGTTTCACCTTTCTGATATAGCAAAAATGTTTTGCTGTCATCCAGCGGCAGCGTATCAAGGTCCACATCAGTACCGTGGTTTTGTTTTATCAACTCCAATGCAGTTTTTAAAATGGAGAGTGTTTTTAAGCCCAGAAAGTCCATCTTAATAACACCTGCATCTTCAATAACATTTCCTTCAATTTGTGTAACCCACAGATCAGAATCCTTGGCCGTTGCAACAGGCAATAATTCAGTAAGGTCCGTTGGGGCGATAATGATGCCTGCCGCATGTATACCTGTATTGCGTACACTACCCTCCAAACGTTCTGCTTCTTTTAATACCTGCGCCCTGATGTCGTCACCATGGTATATCTCGCGAAGTTTTTTTATGTTTTCAATATCCTCACCACCAAAACCTTCTTTTTCTTCCAGGCTTTTTTCACCGTCTTTTGCCTCTTTGGTTGTCATTGGTGCGGTAAGCACGCGGCCAAGATCAGTTCCCGGCCTGTCCGGTACCATTTTAGCTAAAGCATTGGCTTCAGGCAAGGGCAGGTCCATTACGCGCGCTACATCCTTAATACTCATTTTGGCAGCCATGGTGCCATAAGTGATGATTTGCGCTACCTGGTTTTTGCCGTATTTCTTTACTACATAATCAATCACTTTTTGCCTGCCGTCATCATCAAAATCCGTATCAATATCCGGCATCGATTTACGATCCGGGTTTAAAAATCTTTCAAACAGCAGGTTATATTTTATCGGGTCAATATTGGTTATGCCCGTGCAAAAAGCCACCACGCTGCCTGCAGCGCTGCCACGGCCAGGCCCAATAAATACGCCCATGTTACGGCCTTCTTTTATAAAGTCGCTGACTATTAAAAAGTACCCGGCAAAGCCCATTGTTTTAATGGTGAATAGCTCAAAATCCAGCCGCTCGCGTATCTCTTCAGTTATTTCGCTGTACCGTTTCCTTGCACCTTCGTAAGTTAAATGGTGCAGGTAATTCCATTGGTTAATATTATTATCGTCGCCTGTTTGAAATTCTTTAGGTATAGGGAACGCAGGCAGCAAAATATCTTTCTTTAAATTCAGCACTTCTACCTTATCAACAATTGCCTGCGTGTTCTCCAGCGACTCAGGAATATCGCTGAATAGTTCGCCCATCTCTGCGGCGGTTTTAAAATAAAACTGGTCGTTGGGAAATTTAAAGCGCCTGTTCTTTAGCTGCAGGTCATCATTTACAAAATCATCAAAACCTGGTGTGCTTTGCTTTTCGCCGGTGTTTATGCAAAGCAAAATATCGTGTGCATTGTAGTCATCACGGTCGGTGTAATGGCTGTCGTTGGTGCAAATAACCGGTACATTATATTTTTTACTAAATTTTAGTAGTGTGGCATTTATCTTTTCCTGCTCTTTTATATTGTGCCGCTGCAGTTCAATATAATAGTCGTCGCCAAACATATCCAGCCACCATTTAAATTCCTTTTCGGCTTCTTCTTCGCCATCGTGCAATATTGACTGCGGTACATAAGCGCCAATACAACAGGTGGTGGCGATCAAACCCTCATGGTATTTTTCGAGCAAACTTTTATCAATACGCGGGTATTTGCTGTAATAACCTTCAATAAAGCCCAGTGAGGTAAGCTTAATAAGGTTTTGATACCCCGTTTTATTTTTCGCCAATAGTACCTGGTGATAGCGCTCATCCTTTTGTTCTTTGGTAAAGCTTTTGCGGTGCCTGTCGGCTACCACGTAAAACTCGCAGCCAACAATAGGCTTTGTAACTGGGGTAGTTATATCTTTCCCTTTTTCATCCTTGCCAATTACTTTGGTATTCTTCCATGCCTGGTTAACAAAGTCAAATACGCCAAACATATTGCCGTGGTCTGTAATGGCAAGCGCAGGCATATTGTTCTTCAGCGCCTTTTTGTATAAGCTTTCTATTGACGCGGCCCCGTCAAGCAGGGAATATTGTGTGTGTACGTGTAAGTGTGAAAATGCCATAATTAGTTAAATTCCAAATTCCTAAAATCAAATTCCAAATAAAGAAAAAATCCAAAATCCAAAAATGAAATTCCAAATAAGAAAACTACAAAGCCCACTTCAACCCATATTAAAAACCTGTCTTTTTCAGCAACTGGCAAATTTCGTTCATTTACCACTCTTTTCAAAGCCAAAACTTTGTTCCTTATATGGGGAGTGCTTAGAATGTGTAAAAGTTGTTTCGCCCATTCCTTCTTCACGGTCCTCCCTCGGCAGGTTTTTACAAAAACCACTAAAAAGGAGGAAAGAAGGAGGAAAAAGGAGGAACGTGTCTTTGCGTAATATTCTGATAATCAACAACAAAGAATAAAAAATAGCAAAAATGTTAACTAATTTACCAGGTAGTTATTCATCAAATTGACGGCTACCAATTATTTTAAAGCCCGCAAATACGCCAAAAATTTCAAAGAACTTTCTCGCTTTTTCCATAATCCCTGCACCTTCAACCTCCTAATACTAAATATAAAAAGTGCTGTTTTGTCCGCTGTTTTTGCAAACTTTTTTTTGCTGCTGCCGAACGGTATTGCAGATGGCTGAAGCACTTTCCTGCCACTTTTTAGGGGCATAACATGATAATTGGCTGGTTATCCACATCGGTAACAAGATGCAAAGGTTGTCAAAAAGTTTTGCACCCGGCTTGCCCGTACCGGCTAAGGCACCTATATTGCAATTTATACGTGATGAAATTATCCTTACCATCATATATCGCATTGCTTGTTTTGTGTACGGGTTGTAAAGCTTTTAAAAGCCTTACGGCAAAAGATACCTCAACCTCAGCCGCATCATCAACAGCCAATAACAACAAAAGCATTAGTTTTTTAGATGATATCACCATTACGCCCGGGGCCACAAACGAAAAAAGTACCACCACGCCCAAAAACCGCAGGGCTTTAAAAAATAACCCGGTTGCAGCCAATGCCAATACCTCTACCCCGGCAAAAGAGATACACAACGTAACACTTAATAATGGCCCTGCCGCCAACCCGGCGGTATTACAGATGAAATATTCGGCGCTGCTGAATGTTGGCCCCGAACAGTTAACCAACCCCCAACTTTTACAGGTTATTGACCAATGGTGGGGAACAAAATATTGCCTTGGGGGCCAAACTGAAGATTGTATTGATTGCTCCGGCTTTACCCAGTTGGTTTTAGGTACCGTATACAATATACATGTACCGCGCGTGGCGCAAGACCAATACGACAGCACCGAGAGGGTGAAGGATAGCAAACTTACCGAAGGCGACCTGGTATTTTTTCATACCGTAGGCAGGGGTAAAAGCATAACCCACGTTGGTGTATACATAACCAATAACAAATTTGCACATGCCTCAACTTCCGACGGCGTTATTATAGCCGACTTAAATGATCCTTATTGGAAAGAACGTTACCGCGGCGCAGGAAGGGTAATGACGAAATAGGCAGGTGCGGTTTAAGAGGTTAGAAGAACGAAGTAAAACGCAATAGCGATTGGGGTCAAATCTGCAATCGAAAATCTGCAATCTGCCACAAAGTGGCCCCTTCGGGGCAATCGGTTTACCATCCCGCAGCCATCCCGTCTTTTCTTGCGTCACTCGCACCATAATATACTTTATGCAACGCATCATAACGTATACATTGGTAGCCCCCATAGTTGCCGGGCAACTGCCACGCAACCTTGTGGCCCCATTGCATTAACGTGCGTATAGTTTCAAACGGGTAGCCCGATTCAAGAAATATAGTGCCCACGCCTTCTTTCTGCTTGCCTGTTGGCTCGGTTGAGCCGATATGGTCAATACGCGGGGCATCGCCTGCCTCTTGCGCATTCATGCCAAAATCAATCATATTCATCAATATCTGTACCTGGCCCATGGGCTGAAAGCCTCCACCCATTACGCCAAAACTCATATAGGGTTTATCGTCTTTTGTTACAAACGCCGGAATTATTGTTTGAAAAGGACGTTTGTGCGGTGCGTAAGTGTTGTTATAACCTTCTTTCAGGTTAAACAGCGCACCACGGTTTTGTAATACAAAACCAAGCCCGTCAGGGCACATACCGCTGCCGAATGATTTAAATACGCTCTGTATAAGCGACACCATATTGCCCGCAGAATCTGCCACTGTTAAATAAACCGTTTCGCCCGTTTTTAGCATAGCATCGCTGCCTGCATCAAGGTTGTCTGCCGCATGCCCCATTTGTATAAGCTTGCGTCTTTCGGCGGCATATTCTTTTGATACCAGTTTTTCAACCGGCACTTTTGCAAAATCCATGTCGGCATAATATTTAGCACGGTCCTCATAAGCAAGCTTTTTTGCCTCCGTAAACAGGTGAACATGCTCTGCACTGCCAAAAGTTACCTTGCTAAGATCAAAGCCTTCCAAAATGTTCAGCATCTGCAGAACCGCAATACCCTGCCCATTGGGTGGCAACTCCCATACTCGGTAACCCCGGTAAGTGGTTGATACCGGTTCTACCCAGGTTGAGGTATGTTCTGCCAGGTCTTTATACGATAAAAAGCCGCCGTTCTTGTGCATAAAGGCATCAATGGTTTTGGCAATATCACCCTTATAAAAAGCATCGCGGCCGCCGTCAGCAATGGTTTGCAATGTATTGGCCAGCGCAGGATTTTTAAATATATCGCCCTTCTGCGGCATCTTACCCTCGGGCATATAAACATTCTTCATATTGGGGTAGCTGCCGTATAAATCTCTCACTGTTGGCCAGTAATATATTGCTTCATCTGCCAGGGGAAAGCCATCGCGGGCATAACCTATGGCCGCAGCTAAAACCTGTTGCATGGGTAAGTTTCCAAAACGTTTGCTCAGCTCAAACCATCCATCAACACAACCCGGTACACTAACCGCCAGTGGCCCCTCCGTTGGAATAAAATTCAGCCCTCTTTTTTTAAACTCGTCAAGCGCCAGGCTGTAAGGCGACCTGCCTGACCCGTTTAGTCCGTATAATTTCTTGGTCTCTGCATCGTATACAATGGCAAAAATATCGCCACCAATCCCATCCATTTCGGGGTCAACCACGCCCAGTACAGCATTGGCCGCAATAGCGGCATCAACCGCCGTTCCCCCCTTCTTCAATATGTCAATTGCGGCTTGTGTTGCCAGCGGGTGACTGGTGCACACCATGCCATGCTGCGCCATAACCTCGCTGCGTGTGGCAAATGTTTTGCCATTAAGCCTATCCTGCGTATAACCAGTAAGAACCAAAATAGAGGCAACAATGACTGATAAGATTTTGGAAAAGTATCTCATTGGCATGTGTATAATAAATAACACTCGCTAAAATAGCTAAGTTTTATAATATATGCCGGGATAGTCTGTAGCTATAGTTACTTATATTTAACAAAGCATGCAACATGCAGCTTAGGGCTTTTGTCAAAAAAATAATATACCTGTATGAAAAAAAAGCCTTTAGCCCAAACCTTCACTTTGCTTTTTATATGTTTTATTTGCAATGCCTGCCTTCACCCGCCAAAGGCTTGGCCTGCATCAGTTCCCCGCCCACCTGCTCCCCCAGACACCCTGCTTGTAAAAGGGCTTTACCTGGAGAATTTTCAAACCTGGCTGCCGTGGGATATTACGTACGATTCTTTATTTGAGGAGTTTAAAAATAAAGGCATTTGTAAGTGTTATTACGCAAAACATGGCCGTTATGGGCTGTCTTTATATTCAGTTACAATATTTAATGGTATTGCGGCTGACAGTATAGTACTTTACCAGCAATTGCCAGCATCAAAAGTTTTTTATCTGAACATCTTTTTTAAAGAGAGGAATGCAGACAGCATAAAACAGTATTTGAGGCAATATGTTTCAAATACAGGCATTCGCTCGTCTGAAAGCGGCAACCATAACTTCTTCAAATGTTTTATCAACGGTTGTGATGTAGGGGTGTGGAACAGAACTAAATTCGGCCCGTTAATGATTATTGAGAATATGAAGAAATCAGTAAATCAATAGGAAAGGCCAGTGAAACAGTAGCTAGTCAATCTCTCAACTATGTATTGGTTATCGGTAAGGGTGGAAAATGTATTAAATAACAATGATCTGCAGGGAAGGCGAAATAATGCGCTCAAGGTTCACTTATCATGCAGCATAACATTTATATAACCTCACCCATATTTTACATATTGCCGTTGTTATGCTATCTTGTAAATGTTATGAGCAATCACTTTATTACCATCATCGGCCTCGCAGCCGCATTTTGCACTACTATTTCTTTTTTGCCCCAGGCAATAAAAACAATTCAAACAAAAAATACATCGGGCATATCGCTCTCTATGTATTCGCTTTTCTCGTTCGGTACGCTGTTATGGTTTCTATATGGCATATTAACCTCCGATTTACCAGTAAGCATAGCTAATGGTATAACACTTGTTTTTGCCTGTATTATTTTGGTGTATAAGGTGAAGTATAAGTAGAACCGTGATTGTAAGGATTTTTGTGGACTTGGAGGAAATGGAATGAACCTTGAAATAACCGGATTACCCGGTTACAAAGCTTAACACGCCTGCAAATAGCACAACCACTTCGCACATCCTTTAAAATTATAAACCTGTCATGTTACAGGGCACCCTTCTCCACTTGTGGAGAAGGGCCGGGGATGAGGTTTACTCATAAAAAAATTATCAACCGTCATCCACCAAAATTTTCTATCTTTTCAAAAATCTTTTACGTATGAAAAAGATTATCAACGCTTGCCTGTTATGCGCCTTGATGTTAACCCCCGGCCTCGGCTTGCTTGCCCAGCAGCATATAGAACATAAAACGCTTGAAATTGGGGCTTCCGCGCCCGATTTTAGTCTTTTGGGTGTAGATGGCAAAACATATACCCTGGCATCGTTCAGCAAAGCGAATATTCTGGCTATAGTGTTTACCTGCAACCATTGCCCAACCGCACAGGCATACGAAGACAGGGTGATAAAACTTACCAGCGATTATAAAGATAAGGGTGTGACCGTTATAGCAATTATGCCAAACGACCCAAAATCAGTACAGCTTAGTGAGCTGGGGTATACAGATATGGGCGATACCTATGAAGAAATGAAGCTGCGGGCAAAACAAAAGCATTTTAATTACCCATACCTGTTTGATGGTGATAAAGAAGCTGCCGCCAATGCCTATGGACCGATTGCCACGCCGCACATTTTTATATTCGACAAGCAACGCAAACTGCGCTACCAGGGCCGTATCGATAATGTGGAAAAACCCACCAAAACACCCACCAGTTTTGATGCCCGTAACGCCCTTGATGCGCTGGTAAGCGGCAAAGAAGTGCCCGTTGCCACAACAAAAGTATTTGGGTGCAGTATAAAATGGGAGGAAAAAAGCAACTGGATGGATAAGGTTTCGCTGCAATGGGCAAAAGAACCTGTAAGTATTGATACTATTGACGAAGCCGGTATAAAAGCACTGGTAAAAAACAACTCAGACTCATTACGGGTTATAAACGTGTGGGCCACATGGTGCGGTCCCTGCGTAACCGAGTTCCCGGATTTTATGACGATAAACCGCATGTACCGCGGCAGAAGTTTCCAGTTTATAAGCATCAGCGCAGATGAACCCGATAAAAAAGATAAAGCGCTGGCATTTCTTAAAAAACAACAGGCCAGCACGATGAATTATATTTTTAGCGTTGATGATAAATACAAAATGATCGAGGCCATTGACCCCAAATGGCAGGGCGCGTTACCCTATACGCTGGTAGTTGAGCCGGGCGGTAAAATAATATATGCCAAAGAAGGGGCTGTTGACCCTGCAGAGCTAAAAAAGGCTATTGTTGAAGACCCGGCTATTGGGCGTTATTATTAAAGTTTGCTATAGCGATTGCAAAGCCTGAATTTACAGAACAATCGCAAAAAGGGTGCTATTTATGAGCCGTAGGCTCATTTTGTGGGTAGAAAGATAATACAGAATACTTACAGAGCGTTCCGTTAGGAACGCCTTGTGCCTATCATCCAATTTCCTTTCGTTCTCATGCCTATCAAACTACGTAACTCAAAAAATTTTCAATAATTTAATTTTATCGCTGTATATTTCGTGCCTCTTCGAAAAAGTTGCCGTCCGTATTTGATAAAAATACAGGTAGCAACTTTTTTTGTACGTACCTAAAAAAAGGCAAAGCATGGCGTTAAACACTTTATTACAGCAATACGGTTGCCCCGAGGGTACCTGGGATGAGATGTGCGATGCACAAACAATACGGGAGCAGTATACAAAAGTTTTTGAGGTGCTGCAGAACCTTGATGCAGATACCCTGCACCAGAAAGATAAGCTGGCAAGCGAGCTGTTTATGAACCAGGGTATAACGTTTACCGTTTACAGCGATAATGCCGGCATTGAGCGTATTTTTCCGTTTGATATTATTCCCCGCATTATTACCGCCTCAGAATGGGATGAAATTGAACGTGGTATAAAACAACGCCTCAGGGCGCTGAACCTTTTTTTGAAAGATGTATATGGTGAGCAAAATATTTTAAAGGACGGCATCATCCCCATGGAATTGATCGCATCCTGCCCGCACTATACCCGCGAGGTATTTGGCATAAGGGTGCCTTACGATATATATGTACATATAAGCGGTATTGACCTGATTAGGGGTGCCGATGGCAAATTTTATATATTGGAAGATAACCTGCGCACGCCATCCGGCGTTAGCTATATGCTGGAGAACAGGGAGGTTACCAAACGCCTTTTTCCTGATATGCTGGCAGGTAACAAAGTACGCATGGTAAACAATTACCCGCTGCTGCTGCACCAAATTTTATTATCGCTCGCGCCGCACCAAATATCTAATCCAACAGTTGTATTATTAACACCCGGCATATATAATTCAGCATATTATGAGCACACTTTTCTTGCGCGGCAAATGGGTATTGCTTTGGTGGAAGGCCGCGACCTGCTGGTTGATAACCACAAAGTGTACATGAAAACCACCAGCGGGCTTGAACGTGTGCATGTTATTTATCGCCGTATTGATGATGACTATATTGACCCGCTGCTCTTTCGCCCGCAAAGCGTGCTTGGTGTGCCGGGCATTATGGGCGCCTACCGCAAAGGCAACGTTGCCATTGTAAATGCTGTAGGCAATGGTGTAGCTGATGATAAAGCCGTATACGCGTATGTGCCCGCAATGATAAAATATTATTTGAATGAAGAGCCTATTTTAAATAACGTACCCACTTACCAGATGAGTGATGATGAAGCCCGTGAGTATGCATTTACCAATCTTGCCAACATGGTGTTTAAGCGCACCAACCAAAGTGGTGGCTATGGAATGATAATGGGTAATAAAATTGAAGAGGAGGAATGGCTGAAGGCAAAAGTAGAAATTGAAAAAGAGCCGCGCAGCTTTATAGCCCAGCCCATAATAAAATTATCTACCGTACCATGCTTTATTGATGGCAGGTTTCAGCCGCGGCATGTTGATCTGCGGCCCTACGCACTGATTGGCCCCGATGGCATACAAATAGTGCCGGGCGGTTTAACACGCGTGGCACTGCGAGAAGGCTCATTGGTGGTTAACTCATCACAGGGTGGCGGTAGTAAAGATACATGGGTGATTGATTAGAAATAGTCAATGGTCAATAAGTCATTGGTCATACTTTTTTCCCAATGACTCAATGACAATTGACTAATGACCATAATACGTACATTAAAACTAAAACGAACCGAAAAACATGCTTAGCAGAATTGCAGACTCACTGTTTTGGTTAAACCGTTATATGGAACGGGCGGATGGCATTTTACGCGTAGTAAGAACCAATTATATTTTTGTGCTGGATAAAGGCATTAGTGCAAACGTTAGCTGGCGCCCGGTGCTGGAAACTTTTACTAACTGCAAGGATGAAGACATAGAAAAAATGAAGAATGATACAGGTGCTGTTCTTAAAAAGATCATCCTTGATTCGGATAATAATAATTCACTCAAAATAATGATCAACCGTGCAAGAGAAAATGCACGCGGTGTGCAGGACCATATTACAAAAGAAGTGTGGGAAAATGTTAACCAGATGTATCATCTTATTAACAGCCCGTCGTTAAGCAAAAAATTATTAAGTGAGCATGCACTTGAAACCCTTGATAATTTAACAAGACAAATTGTTTTATACACCGGCGTTACCGATATTACTATGCCACGTGGCAGCGGCTGGAATTTTATGAACCTTGGTAAATACATTGAGCGTTGCATGGAAACGCTGGAGATGACAAACCGCGAGTATGAAACAATTCAGTATAGCCTGGTAGAGCAGCAGGATATATTATATTGGCGCAATTTATTACTGTCACTATCAGGGTATGAGCTGCATTTAAAAACATATCGTACAACAAATAATAATCAAAATGTTCTGCACCAGGTACTTATAAATAAGAATTTTACACGCTCTTTAATTTATTCACTTACCAGGATTGACAGGTATCTTGAAGATGTGGTGGAAGAAAATAAGTCGGAAGAAAACCAGGCACTCATACGCGCTTTTGGCCGGTTATACAGTTATGTAAAATTTATTGATTTTGATACGCTGGATGCGCTTACTTTGCAGCACTTTTTAGAAAGAGTGAAAAAAGAACTGCTTGATGTTAGCATGCGCCTGGGTCAAAGCTTTTTCTCTTATTCTTAATTAAAGTTACTCATGCCTATTTTTAAGATACATCATGTAACCCGTTACGATTACGACAGGCCGGTAAAAGAAAGTATAAACGAAATAAGAATCTACCCTTACCCATGCGCCGAGCAGGAAATGCTGGAGCATGATTTGGCAATAACCGGTCAGCCGGATATACTAACTTTTAATGACTACTGGAACAATAAAACAGGCTTGTTTAATGTAATGCCCTTGCATAAAGAGCTGGTTATTGAAAGTAAATTGCTTATTCGTACAACCCTTCCATCGCAACTGCGCATTAATTTTCATGCCGGGTGGGACGATTTGGTGCAGGAAGTTAAGCGTGACATGATATTGGTGGAACTGTCAAAGCAAGACTTCATTAAATCGCAGAAGAAAATAAAGGAAGTTGTTGATCTTATGATGCAAAACAGCAGGAGCGTACCGGCAGCTGTGGAGTTTTGCAACGAATATATTTATAAGTATTTTAAGTATATAAAAGGCATTACCAATATTGAAACCACTGTAGATGAAATACTCCACCATAAATCAGGCGTATGCCAGGATTTTGCTCATCTTATGCTGCAAATTTTACGTACTGCAGGTATACCAGCCCGTTATGTTAGCGGCTATATATGCCCCAATAAAAATGGCATGCGGGGCGAAGGTGCAACACACGCCTGGGTTGAAGTTTATCTGCCGGGTTATGGCTGGGCGGGTATTGACCCTACCAACAATGTATGGGTAACCAATAATCATATTAAGCTTGCTGTTGGCCGTAACTTTAATGATTGCAGCCCTGTAAAGGGCGCCTTTAAAGGGCCAGCAAGGCAAAAACTTTCTATATATGTGTCTGTTGGGTATGAAGACGGGCATGTATTTGAAGAGTTGAATAACGTGCAGATGGAAGCCATACCCAGCGATCCCCAGGAAGAAGTATTGGTTGACCCGCGTTTTGCTGTTCAGCAACAACAACAGCAGCAGCAATAAAGCATAGTTTAACCGCAAAGGGCGCTAAGGAAAGAAACGCAAAGAGCGCTAAGACTATTCAAGCCAAAGAAATCAAAGTAGCCTTCGCGGCCTTTGCGCAATACTTGGCTGTTTTCTTTGCGGTTAAGCTTGCCGGCCAAAATCAGAGCCTGTTTACCACTCTTCTAATGCCATCTTTCAGCCTTACAACATTAAAGTTCATCAGCAAGCCTAATTTATAATTTCCCAACTTCATATAAGTAAGTGTTTGAGCTAAATGCACATCAGTAAGAGCCTCTGCGCTTTTAATTTCAATAACAAGTTTACTTTCGATCAATAGGTCAATCCGGTAACCACATTCCAGCCGTACTTCCTCAAATATTAAAGGCATTGGCTTTTCTTTTTCGACGAACAGCCCTGATTTTGCGATTTTATAAAACAAACATTCTTTGTAAGCGCTTTCAAGCAAACCGGGCCCAAGCGAATTGTGCACATTAATTGCTAAACCGATAACAATGTTAGATAACTCATTTTCATCCATGGTATATCGTTTTTAAGGCATAATGGGGACGACCCGAAGCTTGAAAATAGCGATTTATAATATTTGTTGCAAATTGCACCTTGAATTAAAGAGATATGAAACCACAACTTATTTTTTATCGCCTTATTACTTTTATCCTTTTACCCATTGCGGCTATAAATGCTATAAGCATTCTCGGCATATTGCCCGCTGCATTTGCAAACCCCTTAATGCTGATCAGCGTTTTTATAAATTTCGCCGTTATCATGTACACTTTTACCAGCTTTTCATTTTTTATAAGAGGGGTGGTAAAAGGCAAACCATTTAAAGCTTCATTTAAAGACTGGATAAAGGTTAACGCTTACGTTTCAATAGGATATGGCTCAATTATATTGCTTTGTGCGCTCATCTATTTTGGCTCAGCAGACATCCAAAAAAAAATTGCCGATAATTCGGCACAGCTTCAAACAGTTTTGGGCGCTAAAAATTTAGACAAGGCAGCGCTTTTGCGTTTATTAAGGGGTGGCCTTTCATTTGCGGCATGTTTTTCAGCAGTGCTCATCGCTCATATTATAATCACACTTGGATTGCTAAAAAAATATAAGCAACTGTTTGTAGAAGGAAAGCAGCCAATTTAATTTCCTTCTGCTTCCAACTTTCCGACTTCCGGACTTTCCGTCTTCCGGACTTTCCGTCTTCCGGACTTTCCGACTTTCTTCTTACTTTCATGCTTCTTACCATGAATTACTTAATAAAAAACGGGCAGGTTGTAAATGAAGGCAAAACTATTTATGCCGATGTTTTGATAAAAAACGGGCGCATAGAAAAAATATCACCTTCTATTTCGTTAAAATACGCTGTTAATGAAGTGGATGCCACAGGCCAGCACATTCTTCCCGGTGCTATTGACGACCAGGTGCATTTTCGCGAGCCCGGCCTTACACACAAAGCCACTATTTATACTGAGTCAAAGGCGGCGGTGGCAGGCGGTGTTACCAGTTTTATGGAAATGCCCAATACGGTGCCGCCTGTGTTTACACAACAACTGCTGGAAGATAAATACACTATCGGCAAACACATGGCGCTGGCAAATTATTCGTTTTTCATGGGTACCTCCAACGATAATATTGATGAGGTACTGCGTACCAATGATAAAAAGCAGGATGTATGTGGTATTAAAATATTCATGGGCTCATCAACCGGCAATTTATTGGTTGACAACCCGCTGATGCTGGATAAGGTTTTTGGTGGCAGCGAGTTATTGATTGCCACACATTGTGAGGACGAGCGTATTATAAAAGATAATTTTGCAAGGCTGAAAGCCGAAAAGGGAACATTGCAACCCTCCGATCATCCCATTATCCGTAATGAAGAAGCGTGTTTTGAATCATCATTCCGAGCTATTCAATTCGCAAAAAAACATGGCAGCCGCTTACACATATTGCATATTTCTACTGAAAGAGAACTGCAGCTTTTTACAAACCTTATTCCGCTGGAAGATAAGCGTATCACCGCTGAAGTGTGCGTGCACCACCTGCATTTTACAAGCGATGACTACGACAGGCTGGGTAATCAAATTAAATGCAACCCTGCTATTAAAGCGCCCAATAACCGCGCAGCGTTGTGGCAGGCTTTATTGGACGACAGGCTTGATGTAATTGCCACAGACCATGCGCCGCACACCCTTGAAGAAAAAGGTTTAATAAGGAACGCAAATAATTCTCTCTCCCCACAGGGGAGAGTTGGAGAGGGGCTTTATGAAAAGGCCCATGCTGGTTTGCCTTTGGTGCAGCACTCAGTATTGCTAATGTTACATTACGTGCAGCAGGGCAAAATAACTATTGAAAAAGTGGTAGAAAAAATGAGCCACGCTGTTGCACGCTGTTTTAATATTGAAGACAGGGGCTTTATTCGCGAAGGCTATTTTGCCGACATTGTGCTCGCTGATTTAAATAAGCCCTTTACCGTTAATAAAAGCAATATCCTGTTTAAATGCGGCTGGAGCCCCCTGGAAAATTTTACTTTTCCTGCCAGCATAACAAATACTTTTGTAAACGGCAATTTAGTTTATGGAAACGGGGTGTTTGATGAATCTAATAAAGGGCAGAGGCTGAGGTTTAAGAGATAGGTTTAAAAGAGAAGTTTGACTGTTTCAAAGTTTGATTGTTTGAACGTTCGTTGAAAAAAACAGGCTTTAAGCAATTAAACTATTGATATTTATATTTTTTACCCCCTTTAGGGGATGGGGCTCATATATTAATTTTTCACCCCCCTTTAGGGGACGGGGGCTCAAACTTGGTAGATGCAGGTAGACAAAACCACGCTTAACGATCTTGCGATATTTGCCCACAATGAAGAGTTATCCGTTCTTCATCACATTGATTTTACGCGTACCATCGGCGGCAGGGAGTGGCTGCGATACCTTTTAAGTAAACCCCTCAACAGCATTAAGGATGTTAATAACACGCAGCGCCTTATACAACGCATAATAAGCGTACACGCGCAATGGCCACAGCATATTACCAATGGTACTGTTATGGTGCTGGAAAAGTTTTACGACACCCCTATTGACGACATGGCATCGCGGGCAAACCCTGTTAATGCTTTTACCTATAAACTTTTACATACCGCTGATTATTCCCTGGTAAAATACTCGGTTGAGCATTTTACAGCGTTTGTAAAAGGCCTGCGCCTGCTGGCTGACCTGCTGAAGAAAGATGGCAACCCGCCCAACCTGCAGGTAATGATCGACCGGATTGATTTTATGCTGGGCAAGCCTGAACTGAAAGCAGTTTTGCAAACTGCTGACTCTAAAACTGTCACTCCTGTTGAAATGCTAAAGCGCGGCTATTTTTTTCGCAGCCGGTTTAAAGATGAATGTTTCCAGTTGATTGAAACATATAATATACTTGATGCATACTACAGCATGGCAACGGCCTGTATAACTTATAAATTTATCTTCCCGGTTTTTGTAGATGATGCAAATCCGCGCTTTTCTGCAACGGGGCTTTGGCATCCGTTGCTACAGGTGCCTGTTGCGTACAACATAGCGCTTGAAAAACAGGAGAATTTTTTGTTTTTAACAGGAGCAAATATGGCGGGTAAAAGCACCTTTATTAAGGCTATCGGGCTGGCTGTTTATCTTGCACAAGTGGGTATGGGTGTGCCAGCACAAACGTTTGAACTTAGCTATTTTGACGGATTACTAAGTAACATACAGGTAGAAGACAACATAATACAGGGGGAAAGCTATTTTTTTAATGAAGTGCAGCGTATACGCAAAACCATTGAAAAAATAAGTGATGGCAAAAAATGGCTCATACTGATTGACGAGCTGTTTAAAGGCACTAATGTGCAGGACGCTATGAAATGCAGCACAACTGTTATTGAAGGCTTGTTAAAAATGCAGAACGTGCTGTTTGTGTTATCAACACATTTATACGAAATAGGCGAAGGGCTAAAAAAATTCCCTAATATACAGTTCCGTTATTTTGAAACGGAAGTAAGCAACGGCCAGTTATTGTTTAGCTACCAGCTAAAAGACGGTATAAGCAACGACCGCCTCGGCTACCTTATCTTAAAAAGAGAAGGCGTGGTAGATATGCTGGAGAAGCTATAACATACACACCACGCCTTTCAACAAAATTATGTCGACTGATTATCTATTCATCTTCATGCATCACTGTAAGCACAGGTATTTTTGATTGATACGACAGTAATTTTTGTGTTACCCGGTTCCACCAGCCGGGAATAAAGAAATCTTTTATCGGGTTTATCATAATAAGGTCTGCATTTATTTTTTTCGAAAATTCTATAGTGGATTGCACCAGGCTTTTCCCTTCAACAATAACGGATTGAACAGGCACCGTAGTAAGGCTTTGAAATATCTCCAGTGTTTGGCTTAATATGGGCACATTGTGTGCGCCTTCATCCTTTTTTAATGACAAAAGGTACACCGTTGATTTAAAAAAGCGGCCTAACAATATTGCCAACCTTATGCGTTTTAGCGGCACATGATTGTTTACTGGCAGTACAATCTTTTTAAAATGGCTTACAAGTCCGCTGGCCCGCACCGCCAGCACAGGCACATTTGTTTTCTGCATAAGCGCGCTTATGGAAATAGAAGATGCAAGCCGCTGTAATAAATTAAATTTTGAAAGGCCTATTACAACAATATCAACATCGTGTTTTTTTATATAGTCTTCCATTTCATTAGCCTGCCGGCCATGCAGCAGGCTTATTTCAATTTTACCGGCGGTGCATAAATGGCCCTGGTATTGGGCCTGTAATTCCTTCAGTTTTGCTCTTGCAACCAGGCCATCTATTGTGGGGTTACTGTTTGTAATATAATGGCCCGAATAAAATGCTATGGGTGATACCACATGCACAAAATGAATATTGCAGTTAATAGTATTTGCCAGTTCAACAGCTTTGGCGATGGCCCATTTGTTTTTGGCAGTAAAATCAACGGGCACCATAATGTTATACAGGGGGTTTGACATACAAATCGTTTTTAAAAGTTCATAAATAAAATATCATGTTTATGCGTAAGTTAGCAATGCCTCAAATTTCTCCTCCTTTATTTCGTGTTTTGCAATCAGTCGCAGCAGATCATCGGTTGACCTAACGGCGACGCCCGTGCCGGCATGGCCAATCATGCAACGGTCGTCCTTGCTGTCACCAGCAATTATGCAATCCTTTAAACGCACATTGTACACTGTACATGCGTGTTGCGCTGCATTGGTTTTACAAAATGAGTGCCCGCAAACGCTTTCATCTGACGCAAAAAAGTACGATGGTGTATTAACCTCACCCGTGGCTTTGCCCTCAAAAAATTCCAGCTGGTTTGCATAGGCAAAATCTGCTTCAATATTTTTAGTTATGTAATTTGTTATAAGTGTGTAGCTGTTGCTTATTATACCTGTTATATATCCCCTTTGCTTTAATTCCTTTACTACATATTTAATATCGTCAATCATTTCCATACTATGCACAATGTTAAGCAGCTCATCTATTGTTTTTCCTTTAAGCAAAAGTGCCACCTGTTTTGTAAGGTGCATCGTATCTTTTTCTGTTGCGCGTAAATCTTCAAGCTTTGCTGTAAAGCCAAATTTTTTTGCGCAGGCATCAAGAAAACGCCCTTTTAAAATGGTGTCATCCATGTCAAAAATGGCCATCTTCCGTTTAAGCAAATTGCCGGGCTGCAGGTCAATTTTTTCTTTTATGTCATTATCAATATTAATTGTATGTTCCTGTGCATGCTGTTTGTGCGCTTTTGTTATTATAGCACTGGCAACTTCGCGGCTCATTTTGCTTAACGCTTCCCATGGCTTGCTTTTATTTTCTATGTACCCTATGTTTACTTCAGTTACACGGGCTTTCATCAGGTACATATCCAGCAAAATGCCAATATCAACACCATAATCATTAAAAAAAACAATACGCTTAAAAAAACTTTTTCTGCCTGCGATCATACCGCTTAGCGGTTGCGTAAAACTTGCAAGCGCGGGAAAATAAATATCAAGTAATGGTTTGGCAACAAGTTCTGTAACACGGCCGGCATTGCGGCTAAAAGTACCCTTTATAAAATCTGCCTCATTATCTATCAGTGGTTTTGCAAGTAATGCAATAGTATCAGCAGGGTAGGGGTTAATATCCCCGTCAAGAAATATTAATATATCATTCAGTGCGGCATCAACACCTTCTTTCATTGAAATGCCTTTGCCACGTTTTGCGCTGGTAATTACTTTAGCGCCTGCTTCTGCAGCAAGTTTTGCGGTATTATCTTCTGATGTGTCATCAATTACAATTACCTCTGTTACCTGAGGGTTGTTTAAACAAAATAACACAACGTTAGCAATGGTGTTTTCCTCATTAAGAGCGGGGATGATTACAGACAGCATGTCTTTCCTCCTTTTCCTTCGGTTAAAAAATAATATTCTGCATATACCTGCGGGTATATGTGCGTACTAATATTGCCCTGCTATAAGTTAAATGCCTGCCTGGTGTTTAAACGGTCTTAAAAAATAAAGGCGGCCGGGATGAAAAGGTTAGCCTGGATATTTGGATATACTTTAAAGGTACTTACTATTACCTGTTACAAAAGCATTTTACAATTTTTCACAATTAATTAAACCACTGCAAAAATCAGACCGTTATAAACTCTATTTGATAACGATACCTGCAGACTTGTTTATCAGCGGTGCACTAAAAATTAAATTGTGGGTAGACAGATTATTGTGTTAACCCTTACAGGCGTAACTTTCTAAAAGGAAAAGAAAACTAGCGGTCACATCGGCTGTCGTATCATGGCAGAAAGTGCATTGCACCTGGAAAAAAAACTTATTGTTATCTTTTGAGGATCAGTATCACTTTATTATATCAACCAACAGTTATTTTCAGTTTTCCTTCCATCTTTTTCTTTCTCATATTTGCCAATATTCTTTCCCGTATTTTCAAAAATGGCTTTTCAACTGCGAACCTCATAATCACCGCGCCCAGCAGTGCAAATAGCAGGCAAGGCAATATCATTAAATTACTGTTTAAGTCTATACCCAGCTTGCCAAGGTTGACCTGTGTAAGATGAAAAATACCTTTATGCGTTAAATAGATGGAATAAGACAATGTTGCTACCGATGCAGTTATTTTCGACCGGAATTTGTATAACACACAACCAGGGCTTAATGCTGCAAGCACCAGCACACCGTATGCAATTGATACCATGGGAAAGCCAAACACAGTGCCCAGGAAAGAATAACGGTCAAGGCACATAAAGTAAGCAATGACAATTAAAACAATGCTTATTAATAAAGTAATGTTGCCATATTTGGTAATGCGTTTAAAAAGGCCTGGTTTAAATACATTTATTGCAGCTATACCAACACCTGCAAGCAAGCCATCAAGGCGGTTATAAGTGGGGTAGTATATAGCCTTTACCCAAAGCATATTAAAATCCGCCGAACCTTTTACCGGCACAACATAATTATCATATACAAAAGCCCTTATTATAAAACCGGCAATAAAAATTGCAGGCAATAATATAAACGCCTTTTTACCCGCTTTTAAAAAAAGCATTAATATTATAAGCAGCGGTAAAACAAGATAAAACTGCTCTTCTACGCAAAGCGACCATGCATGGCTAAAACTACGGCTATACCTCTGGTCGAGTCCAAAATTTTGTGTAAAGGTTATAAATCTCCAAAAAGGCGCTTTCCCTGCATATTCGTTAAAAGCAGGTATTAAAAAGTAGAGTGCTAACGTGGCAAGATAAGCCGGTATTATGCGGAACGTGCGTTTAATATAAAATTCGCCCATGCTTATTTTGCGCCCCTGCGCTATGGAGGCAAACAGCTGAACAGAAATGAGATACCCGCTAAGTACAAAAAACAAGTCAACACCGGTCCAAGCAAACACACCAGAAGATAAAACCCAGTCAGGATGGCCAAACAGGCGATAGTGAAATAAAAGAACAAGTATAATAGCAAGCGCCCTTAAATGGTCAAGCCCGGCAAGGGAATGGCCTGGTATCATTTTTTTATCCGGATGGCCAGGCTGAAACATGGTACAATAGCTAAATAAAAAATAATTAGTGTTGGCAATAAAGATAATGATTATAGCTGTCGGCCATTTATTTGTTTGGCGGGTGATAGGTTATTGATGCTATTTAAATATTTTGATAGGATAAGACAAAACTTATACAGAAGTACAACCGGCCTTTAGCACAAATTTGTTTTATCTTGTGTGCTCCTTTAACAACACTTAAATGCTGCACTGTATGAGAAAACTGATTGCGTTAACAGCAATGGCTGTTACGTTATTGCAACATGCTATTGCCCAAATTGACGCGGGGCTGTTTCGTTACCCTGATGTTTCGCAAACACAAATAGTTTTTAGTTATGCCAACGATATTTGGATAATGCCCAAACAAGGCGGCGTAGCGGAAAAATTGAGTTCCCCGCCCGGAGTTGAAATTTACCCCAAGTTTTCTCCGGATGGTAAAAACATCGCGTTCACAGGCAATTATGACGGTAACCAGGATGTATATGTAATCTCTTCTGCGGGTGGTGTGCCTGTGCGTATAACTGAACACGGCTACCCCGACCGCGTGGTTGACTGGACACCTGATGGCAAACGCATCTTGTTTGCATCCCTTCGGGAAAGCGGCCGTGACAGGTTTAACCAATTTTATACCGTAGCGGCAACTGGTGGTGCGGCTGAAAAACTGCCTTTTCCATACGCGGAGTT
>Ga0206931_1112_pt1 | contig 26503 bp, 30 predicted proteins | sample Alteio_BWOrgHeat_17_FD_152946 | JGI IMG/M metagenome (GOLD analysis project Ga0206931, IMG submission 152946) | Enriched cells from forest soil in Barre Woods Harvard Forest LTER site, Petersham, Massachusetts, United States -... | ecosystem: Environmental > Terrestrial > Soil > Temperate forest >...
GTACGAATGATCTTGAGCGGGGAATAGCCTTCGGGCATCTGAATGCTGATGCCGGATGAGAGGCCGGGACGAGGAGGGTGGGCCAAAGAAAGGGCTACTTTTGGGCCGCCAAACTCGGCAATCGCGCCACGATGAGCCTGAGCCAAAGCGGAAGCGGGAGCTCCGTAGCCGCGAGGGCCATTTAATTCATTGAAAAAGGCTGTGCCGGCATAGGCGGCATCGACCTTCTGAGCCAAAAGCTGGAGACGACCCTGATCGACAGGGCCTCTGGTCACTTCAGCGACAAATGCCTTGGTTGACTCCGGTGAAGGGGTCAAAAGAGGCACTGGAACTTGTTGGTGATCAACGGAGTGACGGCTGGAATGGGCTGCGTTTGATTTTTAACTATTTCGCGATTTCCAACGAACTCACGCCATAAGGCGTCGTCGAATGAAAATAAGCAGGCCCAAGCCACCCGGTACCAACACTAAAGTTCCAGGCTCCGGCACGTAAATCAGATTTTCGGCTATATCGCCGGGGTCGGAAAATTCGGTCGCAACTCCTCCCGGCGTAATTTCCCAGATAATTCCGCCGGTGTCTGGGGCATAAATGTCACCCGCTGCGTCTATCGTTAGATCGTAAACGTTATTTACTGTAAAACCGCTCACAAATGGTGTCACGACACCCCCCGGCGTAATTTTGTCGATCGTCCCGCTATCATAAACATAGAGATTGCCGCTCGAGTCAAAAACGAGGCCGGTAGGAAAATTCAGGCCGCTTGCGAAAGTACTCACCGCACCTCCCGGTGTGATCTTGTAGATTGCTTGGTCGCCCGTGCTGGCCAGATAGAGATTCCCGCCGCTGTCTATTTTAAGATCTTGAAAACCGCCGCCGCTGGCTATGGTTACAAAGGTGCTGACCGTGCCTCCAGGTGTAATTTTATCAATCTCGCTTGGACCGTTTGCCACAAAAAGATTGCCACTTGAATCAAAGACGAGACCCTCAGCGTCATTAAAGCCTGAAGCAAATGTCGTTAGGATACCTCCCGGCGTTATTTTATAAATAACATTAGAGCCATTATCCGAAACATAAAGATTTTTGCTCGAGTCTAAGGCCATTTCGTCCACGTCACCGGGCCCTGCAAGAAACGGCGTAACCGAGCCGTCCGTTCCGATAATGTTAATCATTTGCGAGTTATCATCTGTTTCATAAAAAAAATTGGATTGAGCCTGAGCCACGGTGCCTAACAACAGAGGGCCGAAAACAATGGATAAAATCAATTTTCTGCTGGGAGCTAGACTCACAATATAAGCTTAATACATAATTTATGTGAATCAAATAGAAGCAGCATAATTATAGTTAACTATTTTATGTTAAACGTCTTATATTCAAAAAAAGGGACGATAGCTACTCTGCCAGCCCAGACGGACACCCATTTTTGACGTGGCTATTTTTTTCCGGTATAAGAGGGGATGTTCAGAAAACCGTCCTCTATTATTGCCGTCCTGATTCTCCTCGCTGGTCTCGGGCTCTATCTCTTCTCGATTCACGAATCGCCGCCAGCCATCGCGCCCCGGCCCATCCTTCTCAGACCCGCTATTGCCGCCACTGGGAAGGACGCTCCGCCGCCGTTGACTTGCTGGGTCTCCGGCGCTCACGGCGACGATGCCCTCTGGCAGCGCCGCGCCGAGGAATTTCGCATCCAGTCCGGTCGTCCCGTCGAGATCACCTTCTACGAAGCCGACGACCTCTGCCGCAAAGCGCTCGCCAAGGCCCGCCATGACGGAACGCTCCCCGATGTCTTTCTCCTCGACGCCCTCGACGCCGAATCGTGGCACAAGTCCGGCGATCTCGCCCTGCAGGATTTCCCCGCCACCGAATCCGCCTACTGGTTGCCCGCCGCCGTCCACGCGCTGCAACGCGACGATAAACTCCTCGCCTGGCCGTGCGATTTCTCCCTGCTCGCGCTCTACTACAACCGCTCCGTCTTCGACCGCCTCGGCATCGCTTACCCCGACATCCATTGGAACTGGACCATCCTCCTCGCCCTCAGCCGCACACTCTATCGACCCGAGGCCGGCAACGGCAAAGCGCCCACCTACGGCATCGAATTTCCGTTCAACTTCGATCTCTGGCAGGCGATGGCCCGTCAGGCCGGTCACGGCATTTACCACGATGCCGTCTGGGAACTCGGCCGCACCGATGGCGTCCTGCCCCAGACCGCTGCCCTCGAGTTCATGCGCGATTACTTCAAGGTCTACATCGTCGCCGCTCCGCCCCGCACCGAGGCCACTGGCGATTACTTTCGCCGCGGCGAAGCCATCCTCTGCATCGCCGGGCCCGATCTGATGCCCCGGCTCCAGGGTCGCACCGATTTCCATTGGGACGTCGCGCCCCTCCCGCGCGGCGAGGTGCGCGCCACCACGCTCCAGGTCGACGGCTGGGCCGTCTCCGCCCAGAGCCACGATCCCTACGCCGCCTCGCAACTCGCCCAGTTCCTCGCCCACCAGCCGCAACACGCCGGCTGGCTCCCGGTCTACGAAGGCGCTGGCGCTCCCGCCCGCACTCCGGAACAGGAAGTCTTTTATCGCGCCGCCGCCGATGCCCAGGGCCCGCCTTTCCTCGAGCGCGCGCCCGAAATCGAGGCCTTCGTCAATCGCGAGCTCCTCAACTGGATCAAGCAGCCCGATCCCTCCATCAAGGATTTCATCAATCTCGTGAACAATAATTTCAAGCTCCAGCCCAAGGAATGACCAGCCCCGTTGTCGAAAAGAAATCAAAGGACGCGCTCCGGTTGAAAAAAATCATCGGCCTCCTTGCCCGCGCGTATCCCGATGCCCATTGCGAACTGAATTTCTCCAGCCCCCTCGAGCTCCTCGTCGCCACCATCCTCTCCGCCCAGTGCACCGACGTTCAGGTCAACCTCGTCACGCCCGCTCTTTTTAAAAAATATCCCACCGCCGCCGCTTATGCCGCCGCGTCATTGACTGATCTCGAGCACGATATCCGCCGCATCGGCCTCTACCGCAACAAAGCCAAAAATATCCGCGCCGCCGCCCAGCTTCTCGTCGAGAAACATCACGGCGTCGTCCCGCGCACGCTCGAGGAGTTAATCGAACTTCCCGGCGTCGGTCGCAAGACCGCCAACGTCGTCCTCGGCAATGCGTTTGATATCAATGTCGGCGTCGTCGTCGATACCCACGTTGCGCGCCTCGTGCATCGACTCGGAATCACTAAGCTCGTCGCGCCCGAAAAAATTGAACAAATCCTGATGAAACGCGTCCCCCGCAATCAATGGACTCTCTTTTCTCATTGGCTCATCTGGCATGGCCGCCGCCGCTGCCGCGCACGCAATCCCGATTGCCCCAACTGCGAACTCAAAACGGTTTGCCCCAGTTACCCCATCACGAAATAATTTTGATTCGCTCCAACGGTCCATCCCTGCAATCAGCTTGCCTTCCTCAATTCTCTGCGGCAGGATTAATAGTTCAGTTAGCAAATCTAAAACAACGCATCTTGCTACCAAGCAATTAAATGAACAAGACGGCATACGCATTCGGAGGTGTCGGTGGCACAGCAGAAGCCCTTCTTACCGAACTCCATCAAAACAGCCCTGCTGCCCGGAAATTTCTCGATACCGCTGAAGAAATGCTGAACCAGGGCCGCGATTCCGCCCAACCGGCCGTCATGCTCTGGCCCCGGCCCGGCACAAGGGTAGTGAACGGATTGGAACGTCCATCGCTTTCATTTCCACTTCGATATGTCTGCAACATGACGACGATGGTCGCTTTGAAAGAGATGGTTCCATCGCCGTCCTGCGCCGCCATGGTTGGTCTTTCGCTTGGCCAGCTCGCCGCTGGCGCCGCGTCAGATATGATCTCAGTCGAGACGGGCTTGAAACTCGCCCGTCGTTGCGGAGAATTGCTTGAGCAAAATGCCGGAAATGTGTCTGGCAACGTCGTCGCCGTCGGAGTCGGTCTCGATGACGCCAAACGGCTCGCGGAAGCCTCCGGCGTTCCGATCTCCAACTACCTCGGCCCGCAACAGCACGCTTTCGCCGGCACGCACGACGAATTACAGCGCCTCCGCGACGAAGCGGCAAAATTCAGGGAAGCGGCGCAATTGCCGGCAACGGACCGACTGTCCTGGAAAGTCACCGATTTACGAACCGGATTCCCGCTCCATTCCCGTCACGCCAGGTCGATCTCCGAAGGTCTCGCCGATGTTCTGCAACCATCCGATATCAAAGAACCGTCAACGCTGGTCATCAACAGCATTGATGGCCAACCCATATTGAGCGGGGCAAAAGCCCGCCATGCGCTCTCTCACTGGGTTAGCGAAGAAATGCAGTGGGCCCGGTCAATCGACAATCTCGCAAATGAAATGCGCGTCGACCGGTTTGTCGTTTTCGAGCACTCGACCGGATTGACCAGGATCGTCCGTCAGATCGCGCCCCAGGCCGAAATCATTACTTTGTCAGGCCTTGCCGACATTCAAAAAAATGCGGATGCGCTTGGCGAAAGCTATAGCTTTGGCGGCGGCCTTCGTCGGCGCTTCGGTGCCGTCGTCGGCGATGAACGTCACCGCCATGTGGCCGCGCGACAACAAACGCACGAGATCGGCTTGCTGCTCCCTTAGATTTTAGGTCATAATCATTCTTCCATCATGAAAAAACGCGCGCTCCTCTTTTCCGGACAAGGCGCCCAGGCCGTTGGCATGGGCAAGGATCTCTACGACCAAAGCAAAGCCGCCCGCGCGCTTTACGATCAGGCCGAGGCCGCTCTTAAATTTCCCCTCAAGGAATACAGCTTCTCCGGTCCTGAGGATAAACTCACCGACACCTCCGTCTGCCAACCCGCCCTCTACGTCCACGGCCTCGCGCTCCTCGCCGCCGCCCGTGAACAAAAATCCGATTTCGATTTCACCGCCGCCGCCGGTCTCTCTCTCGGCGAATACACCGCCCACGCCGCCGCCGGCTCGTTCGATTTTCTCACCGGCCTCCATCTCGTCCATCATCGCGGACGCCTCATGCAGGAAGCCGCCAGCAGCACGAAGGGTGGAATGATCTCCCTCATCGGCGCCACGCCCGAGCAAGCCATCGAAGTCGCGAAAGAAGCGCAACTCGAGGCCGCCAATTTTAATTGTCCCGGCCAGGTCGTCCTCTCCGGCCCGCTCGATCTCATTTCGCCCGCCGTCGAGATCGCCAAGGCCAAAGGCATCCGCAAAGCAATTCCGCTCAAAGTTTCTGGCGCTTATCACTCGAAACTCATGATCTCTGCGCAAAACGCGCTCCAGCCTTACCTCGACAAAGCCGAGATCAAATCGCCGCGCGTCACCGTCATCGCCAACTTCACGGCTAAGCCCGTCAGCAAACCCGACGAAATTCGTAAGACACTTTCACAACAAGTCTGCGGCAGCGTCCGCTGGGAAGAATCCGTCCGCGAACTCATCGGGCAGGGGATCACCGAGTTTGTCGAGTTCGGTCCCGGCGCCGTCCTTGCCGGTCTCCTCAAGCGCATCGATGGCAACGCCGTTTGCGTTACCGTTGGCGATTTTGCTGCGCTGCAATCGCTCGCTTAGACAATCTTCAGCACCACCCGGAACCGCGCCTTGTTCGACATCATCTGCTGGTATGCCTTCTCCACTTGATCGAGCGGATAAGACTCCACCATCGGTGCAATGCCGCTCAATGCGCTGAAATTCAGCGTGTCCTCTGAATCCTTCGAGTGACCGCTGTTCCAGCCCGCGACCGATTGGCTTTTCATCAGCAGGCCGACGGCCGAAACGCTCAGCGGATCCGCCGGTGCTCCCACAATCAGCAGCTTCCCGCGTCGGCCTAAACCGCCTGCGAGGGCGCTGATCGCCTTCGCGCTCGTTGCCGTCGCCAAAATCACCTTCGCGCCGCCCAGCTTCTGTAATTCCTCCGCCGCTTTGCCGTTCGAGTCGTCGATATAATGATGCGCCCCCAGTTTCTTCGCCAGCGGTTCCTTGTCCGTTCCGCGCGAAATCGCCACGACGCGATAACCGCTGTGCCGCGCAAATTGAATTCCCAAGTGGCCCAGTCCGCCGATGCCTTGGATCGCCACCAGATCCCCCGCCTTCGCGCCCGAATGCCGCAGCGCGTTGAACGTTGTGATCCCCGCGCAGAGCAGCGGAGCCGCCTCGACCGAGTTCAACGTGTCCGGAATCGGCGCGACCGCTTCCTCCGGCGCCACCATATACTCCTGATAACCGCCGTCGTAAGTGATCCCGGTCATCTGGTTCGTGACGCAGAAATGAAATTCGCCTTCGCGGCACGGCACACAATGATGGCAACAACCGCCGAACCAGCCCACGCCCACGCGCTGCCCCACTTTCCAGCGGTGATTGCTAGGCCCCAGCTTCTCGATCTTCCCCGCAACCTCATGCCCCGGCACGCGCGGATACGGAATCCCCGGAAAGAGCCCTTCTTTTACAATCGAGTCGCTGTGGCAAATCCCGCACGCCTCGACTTTAATTAAAACCTGACCCGGCCCCGGCTCCGGAATCGGACGCTCTACAATTTCAAACGGCCCACCAGCTTTGGATACTTGGACGGCTTTCATAGTCTATAAAGCCTGCTACTCGACCGCCAAAAGTCAAACCGAGATTCTTTTTGTAAATTCCCTTCCATCTGTCAAAATCCTCCTCGAATGAACCTCAAGGCAAAATTTGCGGGTCTTTTCCTTTTATTAGCCTCTTTTCCTCTCCTTTTCGCCTCCGCTGAGCCCGATAAAAATGAAGTGGAAATGAAAGAAGTCACGGGCTGGCTCGATAGCTATTTTGAGATCCGGAAACCGGACGCTGCTCCGGACATCATTCAAAAAATGAACGATCTGGGACTGCTGGACAAGGACGCGGCTTATTTGCCCACACTCGCTTTCTTCGGCCTCTTTTTTTCGCAAAATCCCGCCAGCATCGAACCCTGTTTCCATGTCATCGATAAACTCGATCCGGAAAAAAAGAACGATTTTTTTGGCGCTCTCTGGCAGGCCAACACTCCCCAGGCCATGGCTGTCCTGGAAACTTATGCCAAGGCCGATCCAAAAAACAAACAGCTCCAATGGTTCCTGACTACAAAGGCCGGCAAAATCGAGGAAGTCTCCATCGACACTCCTGCCGTGGTTCGCATGAACTGGGCTGCATTTTCCGAGAGCGGGGATGATAAATACATCAGGCGCATCATCTCCGTCCTTCCCTGGCGCCACAGCAACGACCTGAACTATCATATTATTGGAGACGTCGCTCAGGAGATTTTGGTGAGCAATGCCAGGCAACATTCAAAGGTCATGGAAATATGCCGGGAAAGTTTCCCGGACCAGTCGCCCGAAGCAAAAAAGGATCTTTCTGAAGTCATTAAGAAAGCTGAGGATGCCAGCGCTGACGAAAAAATTGGCGCAGCCCCCGCTAAAACAAATTGATTGGCCTGATCTTATGAACCTCGAAAACAAAAAAGCCATCGTCACCGGCGCCAGCCGCGGGCTCGGTCGCGCCATCGCCTTGCGCCTTGCCCAGTCGGGCTGCGATGTCGCCTGCGTCAGCCGCTCCATCGAATCTTCCAAAGAAACCGTCGCCGGCGTCGAAAAAATCGGCCGCAAAGCCCGCCCCTACGCCGTCGATGTCGCCGACAGCAAAGCCGTCGAGGCCGCCGTCACCCAGATCGCCGCCGATTTCGGCACCGTCGATATCCTCGTCAACAACGCCGGCGTCACCAAGGACGGCCTTCTCGCCCGCATGAGCGATGACGATTGGGACGCCGTCCTCGACACCAACCTCAAGGGCGCGTTTCACTGGACCAAGCCCGTCGGCCGTCTCATGGTCAAGCAACGCGCTGGTCGCATCCTCAATATCTCCTCCGTCATCGGCCTCGTCGGGAACGCCGGGCAAGCGAACTACGCAGCGTCCAAGGCGGGGCTCATCGGCTTCACCAAGTCGATCGCCAAGGAATTCGCCAGCCGCGGCATCACCTGCAACGCCGTCTGCCCTGGGTTCATCGAGACCGACATGACGAAAGACCTCAGCGAAGATCTCCGCAAAAAACTTCTCGAAAAAATTCCCCTCGCCCGTTTCGGCCAGCCTGAAGACGTTGCCAACCTCGTCGATTTCCTCTGCAGTCCCGGCGCCGCCTACATCACCGGCCAGGCCCTCACCGTCGACGGCGGCATGGTTATTTGATGCCTTGGTCCTTCACCACTCGGATCATCGCTCGCTGAGAATCCCGCGCAAACCGTTTCTGCAAAATGCGAGTGAGGGGATAGCCCATCATTCCCATCGGTCCGGGCCTCGAAAAAGCAAACATCTCGTACCAGACTGAATCGTCCCTCTTGTTCCATTCAATAACGAACCGTTCTTCGCCGCGCTCTTCGTGTTCGTGAAGCGTTCCGTACGCAAACCCGAATTTTTTGAAATCACAATTCTCCTCCTGCACAACATAAACGATCCGCGCGGCATTCATTGACCAGAATCCGAAATGTTTGACCACAATGGCAACAGTCTCTCCCGCCTCGATCGGCGTGACTGGCTTCCTCAGGTGCGCCCACCCAACGTCAAACATCTTCCAGTTGCGAATGGCCTCGGTTGCCCGCTCAAAACATAATGTCCCGCTGCCGAGCTGCGTCCGGTAATGGTCTGCGTTATACCACGCTGGCGAACCCTCCTTTGAAAAACCGACTTCCCGATAAGAAAAACTTTCGCTTTTTTGTTTCTCCAAAAAATTCCGGATCGCTTCTTCGGTCGGTTGTTTCAAGACAAACACGGCGAAATTCAGGCGGAGAAGAGCAGCTCGCCCAAGGTAAAGGGGCCCGGTTTTGGCAGCCCATTCCGGATCTGCTCATCGGTGAACCGTGTCGCAGGCTTCAGGTCGTCGGGCAGTAGTTCGCAGGGCGGTTCAGCCTGCACCACTCCCTCGGTTAATATTCGTACCTGCGCCAGCGAAACCAGCGGGATTTTCATCGTCCGTTCCAGGAACCAGCCCAGCAGATAATGAAACCATACCGGCGCCGGGAACATCAGCGCCCTTCGCCCTGTGACCCGTGCCACTCGTTTCACCGCTTCGACCAGATAAAGCTCCTCGGGACCAGTAACAGCCACCGTCTGGCGCGACAACCGGTTATCCACAATGGCTGCGTAAAGGACTTGAACCAAATCCTCCACCGCCATCGGACGGATCGACTTGCTCCGGAACCCAACCGTTGCAAAAATCGGAAACGTAAACAGGGCGTGACTCAGGTGATCGAGCATGTGGTCGCCCCGGCCGTAAATGACGCCGCATTTCAATATCGTGTAATCGAGCCCCGAGCTGCGGACAATCTCCTCCGCTTTCCATTTCGATTCGTGATAGGGCGAGCCGCAATCGGGCCTCGCTCGCAGAAAACTGACCACGGCGATTTTCTTTACTCCCGCCGCTCGAGCCGCAGTCACCACGTTTTCGGTCGCCTCGACATGCACTCGCTGATAGGTTTGTGCTCCTCTTTCCCGGTTGATCCCCGCGCAGTGCGCAACAGCGTCGCAGCCCTCAAAAGCCCCTGTCAGCGCCTTCGTGTCGGAAAGATCGCTCGCTACAAATTTTATCGACGCGCTTTTCAAAAGAAAATCTGCGCCGGTATCGACTCCGCGCGCCAGCAACACCACTTCATGTCCTCGCGCCAGCAATTCCTGCGCGAGGTGCCGCCCCACAAATCCTGTCCCGCCTGTAATCGCGATTTTCATGTCGGTCACGCCGTCATCGTGTTACACGGGTTGCTGTTGCTGAGGCCACGGAGGAGGAACTGTTGCCTCATTCTTCGCCTTGCCCCATTCCCGCACCTTGGAAAACGCTGTCAGGTTGATGAAGTGCATGATTCCCAGTACCATCAGCACCGCTCCTACCTTGCCGCTGAGCACTTCCACAATATCCTGCAGGTTCTTAAGGCTGTCCTGGGTTTTCAACGCCAGGCAGATGAACCCGATATTGATCAAATAAAATCCCACCACGAGGAGGTGATTGACCGAATCGGCCAATGCCTCGTCGCGGAAGCATTCCACCAGGAAGATCCGCCCGTTTTTGTGCAGCGTATGTGCCACCCACGCCGTGAAGGAAACGCTGATTAAGGTGTAATAAAAATACATCCAGACGGTCTCGTTCATGGGGTTCTCCTTGGTTTGGTTGTTTTGTTGTTCATTCTTTTCCGCTTAAATCGAAAATTAATCATTTTTTTATCCAAACATTTTCAGGGCGAGGGGAATCACATAACTCTGCTCTGCTTGTGACACCTTCTCCATGATCCGGTTTGCCATCTCCACGAACTCGCACAAGCTCGACATCTGCTGGTGGAAAGCCTTCGCCTCGCTGCCTTTCAGGTTCCGCGCCTTCACGCTGCAATCTTTCAGCGTTGTAATGGCGGGCTCAATCTCCCGCCGCTTTCGCTCCCGCACGATGATGCAAAACATTTTCCAGATGTCCTTTTCCGCCTCAAAAAGTTCCTTCCGTTCCCCCTTGCGCATCAGTTTTTTGACCAATCCCCACCCGCACAGGTCACGCAGATTGCCGTGCGCGTTTCCCCGGCTGATCGCTAGCTCCGCCATGATCTCGTCCGTTGTCAGCGGCTGAGGAGTGATCAGCAGTAACGCATGAATCTGCGCCATGGTTCGGTTGATCCCCCACGCGCTCCCGATCGCCCCCCAATGCAGGACAAATTCATCCTTCGCCTGTTTCAGGGCGGTTGCTTCGGCGGTCTTTGGTTTGTTGTTATTCATATCTTTTCCTATTTTCAGTATATTCTGAAAATATTATAAAGTCAATGAGGTCCTTTTCTTTTCTCCCTAACCCCCTTCCTCTCAAGTGAATAAATTAACGATTTTTTTGCGGGTTTCCGCGCTACCCAACCCGCGCTTCTCGCCGCCGGCGATGAAGCCTGTTCGGCATAGCTCAAAATATTAATAGAACGAAATAAAAGACGAAAAAACCTTCTAATCAACCCTGCAATAAGCCTCTTTTGTCATTAATCGGCAAAAAACTTCAAAATTTTTGTTGCCAAAGATTTTATAGAGCCGTAACTAACACGGACAATTATAAGGAGATTGTTTTTATGACGGATAAACCGATTGAAGAGAAAGTTAAGGATATCATTGTGGAGCAGCTCGGCGTGAACCCCGAGCAAGTCACTCCCACCGCCAAGTTCATCGAGGACCTGGGCGCAGATTCGCTCGATACCGTCGAGCTGGTCATGGCTTTTGAAGAAGAATTTAATGTTGAAGTTCCCGACGAGGAAGCCGAGAAGCTCCAGACCGTTGGCGACGTCATTAAATATATCGAGGATAAAAGCGGTAAGTAATCTCCATCTCTTTTGATTCGAGAGGGCGTCCGCCAGTCGGGCGCCCTTTTGTTTCTTCAGGGAGCGCCGGAAATCGATCAATCGAACTGGTCTAATCCGGCAAGCGTGATATACTGCCCGAACCATCTATGAGCCAGCCGCGACGCGTCGTCATCACCGGGATGGGCGCCATCACGCCCGTCGGCAACGACGTGCCCTCATACTGGAGCTCCCTCGTCGCCGGCAAAAGCGGCATCGGTTCCATTCAGTCTTTCGACGTCTCCCAGTACGACTGCAAAATTGGCGGCGAAGTCAAAAACTTCGAGGCCGCCAAGCACTTTAAAAATCCCAAGGACGCCCGCCGCGCCGACCGCTACACCCAGATGGCCATGGCCGCCACCAAGGAAGCCTGCAACCAGGCCAAATTCGACGACAAGCTTAACCTCGACCGCGTCGGCGTCATCGTCGGCTCCGGCATCGGCGGTCTCTACTCGCTTTCCGAGCAAGCCAAGAATCTTTTCGCCAAGGGTCCCGGCCGCGTCTCGCCGTTCCTCATTCCGATGATGATCAGCAATATGGCCTCCGGCATGATCGCCATGGAACTCGGCTATCGCGGCCCCAACTACGCCGTTGTCACGGCCTGCGCCACCGCCAACCAGTGCCTCGGCGAAGGCTGGCGCCTCATCCGCGATAACGAAGCCGAAGTCATCGTCGCCGGCGGCAGCGAAGCCGCCATCTGCGACCTCGGCATGGCCGGCTTTGCCGCCATGAAAGCTCTTTCCACCCGCAACGATGATCCCACCGCCGCCTCGCGCCCCTTCGACAAGGATCGCGACGGCTTCGTCATGGGCGAAGGCGCCGCCATCCTCGTCCTCGAGGAACTCGACCACGCCCGCGCTCGCGGCGCAACCATCCTCGCCGAAATGACCGGCTATGGCATCACCGCCGACGCCTACCACATGACTTCTCCCTCACCGCAAGGCGAGGGGGCTGGCCGCGCCATGAAGCTCGCCCTCAAGCGTGCCAACCTCAAGCCCGAGGACATCGAATACATCAACGCCCACGGCACCTCCACGCCTCAAGGCGACATCTGCGAGACCCAGGCCATCAAAGGCGTCTTCGGTGACCACGCCAAAAAACTCGCCGTCAGCTCCACCAAGTCGATGACCGGCCACCTCCTCGGCGCCGCCGGTTCCGCCGAACTTATCGCCTGCGTCAAGGCCATCGAGACCGGCGTCGTCCCGCCCACCATCAACCTCGATAACCCCGATCCCGAGTGCGACCTCGATTACGTCCCCCACAAAGCCCGCAAAATGTCCGTCCGCCGCGCCGTCAATAACTCCTTCGGTTTTGGCGGCCATAACGCCTCCATCATCGTCGAGCGTTTCGCTTCCTAATTTTTCTCCCCAGCCGCTCAACCGGCCCGCCTCCTTCCCCTCTCCAAAACCCACTTTTTCAGCTCCCTTTTCCTGCTTTTTCCATAAAAATTAAGCTTGATTTAAAATAAGGATATATGCAGCATAATCTCCTATTTCATCGAACCCCGCTATGGACTCCAATTTTCCTCAGCATCCTTCTCTCATCTCTCCTCTGGAAGATGACAAGCCCGCGCGCCGCTTTACTCAGCTCAACCGCGTCGAGGACAACGTCCTCACCGAAATGACCGATTGGGTCCTCGAGGATTGGAAAACAACCAGGACCGCCGCGCTGGAACTGACGACGCGCGCCTACCGGCTTGAACACGACCTGGAAGTCGAAACGGAAAACGGGCCCGAAATGTATGACCCCGTCCACCTCCGCAAAACCGCCAATGACGCGCTCAGGAGCGCCTTCGACACCTATGCCACCGTTTTCGCCATCCAATGCGTCATGATCTACAACGCCTACGATCGCCCTCAGCCCCTCGCTGCGGATCATCCCCGGGCCCACGAAGGGGATACGTTCATGGGTGCGCGTCACCATCATTTCAACTTCAAGGCCGAGGATGGACGAATTACACTTCTCGACACTCCCGAAATTGAAGAGGGAGTCAGCTCCGTGCCCTCCATTTCCACTTTGGAAGCGAAAAACGCTGTCCTCAAATATGACGATGCCGAGGCCTTTGACCAGTACTTGACCGCCGCCTCCCTGATCTCCCGGAAATCGCTCCGTGAAGAAGTCAACGCCGATCACCGCATGCTCGTTGCGCAGGGAATCATGTCCACCGTTGCCGAGACCAACCAGAAGCGCAAAGACACGGCCCAATGGCTCGAAATCACCTCCATTCCCGAACGCGCCTCGGACGTCATTCACGAGCACTTTGCGACCCCCACCCACGGCCATTGGGAACCCGGCAGAAAAGTCGATTCCTTCGCTCCGGGACGCCATCACAGCGTCCACCGGGGGACTCGATAAATTTAATTGCTAAATCCGTTCGTCCCCATTAACCTGTCCGGCTCTTACCCATATCTTATGAAAGCTGAAATCCATCCCGAATACACCGACACTCAGATCGTTTGCGCCTGCGGCACCGTTTACCACACCCGCTCGACCAAGCAGAACTTGCGCATCGGCATCTGCGCCGCCTGCCATCCCTTCTTCACCGGCCAGCAGAAATTTGTCGATACCGCCGGTCGCGTTGAGAAATTCAGCCGCCGTTTCGGCGCCACCAAGATGGCCGACGTCACCGAGAACAAAAAGGTGAAGGAAGCCGAAGCCAAGGCCGCCAAGAAGGCAGCCAAGAAAAACTAGTCGGCAGCGACTATGCCGCTCGAACACAGTTCCTTTGGAGCGGCGCTCGATTTGGCCCGACAAGAACGCGTCAGCGCCCTCACGCTGCGCGACAACACCCAGGCCGAAGTTCTCCTCGAGTCCCTGACTCAATGGAGCCGCGATCCCGGCCTGAATGATATCCGCCCCGACGGCCTCCACGCCGTCGAACGCTTCGTCGATCAATCACGCCAGGCAACCGCCCAGATGCCTTGGAGCGGCACGCGCACCGGAATCAAGCCCGCCGCCGAATTGGCCGCGGATGCCGAAAGATTCCGCGCCCAGGCCAACGCCGTGCTTTCCCTCGCCGTCGATACCGGCGTCTTCTATGCCGAAAGATTAGTCAACACCGTCGGGATCGGCGCCCTCCACGGCAATACCGCTGCCGTTTCTCGCCGGGATATGATGGGTCAGGGCATGGATGGAGAAAACGCCCTCGGCGACATCAAGCAACCGTTCGATCAAACCGTCTACGCCCCCGCCGAGTCCAATCTCAAGGCCCTCCGCGCTGCGCGGCTGGAAGTAATCAATTCCCGCCGCACCAATGGCCTCAGCCTCGATCAAATCGCCGCCACCATTGCTGCCGTTCGCGATGAAGTCGATCAACTCGCCCTCGTCCGCGCCATGCGCAGCGAAGCTCCCTACCGCTCCTCCGACGAACCCGAAATCACCGTCGTCAAAGCTGGCCGTGCGAACGGTGTCGACCTCCGGCACGTTCACCCTGTAGTTCGGGATCCAAATCGGGACATGGTGGAAGACCTCTACGTTACGGGCGCGACAGGGCTTTAATCCCTTCAGCCTCTCCCGGCTCCGAGACGCTTAAATTCTCCTTGCTAAAATTTCGTTTCCGGCAATTGTAACAATTGTGCCGGACAACCGCCTGAGGGTTCGTAACTCCTAAAGCTGTGAGTGCAGCTGCCCGAGCCTCTATTTCAGCTGCAATAGCCACTTCTCCCGATTCAAAGCCCCCGACAGACGCCGATCGCGCCGCCGCGCTTCACCGCGAATTGACCAATCTCAGCGGCCATGTCGTCTCGCGTTTCGAAAGCATTCAACGCACCGCTGTTGCCGACTTTAAATATGCTGAAATTTTTGAGCTACGACCGGGCAACGGCGCCATCTATCGAAATCCCGCCGACTCCCTCGCGATCAGCAGCGCGCTTTCCAGTACGGCCATGTCGTCGGAACATTTGATCAACAGTTCCATCCGCCAGTCTGAAGAACTCGCGCGTCGCGTCGAAAAAGAATTTCCGCACCTTGCCTTCACCCATAATCCCCAAAAATCCGGCGAGCACGTCGCTCACATGCTCAGGGACCAGCTTCCCAATGAACCTGTCAAACCCGAAGCCATGGCCGTCGTTATCCACGATACCGCCTTGAAAATGGCAACGATTTGGACTGCTCGAAAAGATACGTTTGTCGCTTCCCACAATCTTGTTGGCGCCCGCCGCGAGCTCGAGCGGATGAAAGAACCCGTTGCTGCGACTCAGCAACTGCTTCGCAGCGTCAACGAACTGGCTCCGCTGGTTCAACCAGCTCTCACGGCGTCCGTCAGCCTGGCTCCCGAAGAAGTCGCCCGCCGCAACGAAACCGCCGCCACCCATCGCCGCGCCAGCTTCCAGCTTCATCGTGGCAAAACAAATCTGCGTCAGGATGTCGGTCGCCGCGCCCCTCTTTCCGAGCCGGGCGAGTTCCGGCTTCCCGAAGCCTCCGGTTACTAGAGCCAAATCCGGCCTCTTCCCAGTCTCCTTCACCGCTGCTGGACTCCGTCGCCATCCTGCGTTACACTTATTTCTTTTAACGCCATGGAACTCAAGCCCCACATCGAACGCTTTCGCAAACGCTTCAGTGAACTGGAAGCCGAACTCGCGCGCCCCGATCTCTACTCCAACGCCTCCCGCGCCCAGGAAATCACCCGCGAACATTCCCGCCTCAAACAGACCCTCGCCATCGCTTCCGATTGGGAGCGATTGCAAAAAGAAATCGCCGCCGCCGAGACCATGTCCAAAAATATTGGCGAAGCCGAAATGGCCGAGATGGCCGCCGAGGAACTTCTCACCCTCCGCCCCGCCCTTGACAAAGCCGCCCAGGAACTCCGCTTCGCCATCATCCCGCCCGATGAAAGTGACTCCCGCAACACCATCGTCGAGATTCGCGCCGGTGCCGGTGGCGATGAAGCCGCCCTCTTCGCCGCCGATCTCGCCCGCATGTACACCCGCTTCGCCGAGCGTCACGACTGGAAAGTCGAGACCATGGAAACCAGCCCCGGCGAACTCGGCGGCCTCAAGGAAATTATTTTTCAGGTCAACGGTCAGGACGTTTACAAAAAAATGCGCTACGAAAGCGGCGTCCATCGCGTCCAGCGCGTTCCCGCCACCGAGGCCCAGGGTCGCATCCACACCTCCACCGCCACCGTCGCCGTTTTGCCCGAGGCCAAGGAAGTCGACCTCGTCATCAAGCCCGAGGATCTCCGCGTCGAAGTCTGTCGCTCCGGCGGTCCCGGCGGGCAGGGGGTTAACACCACCGATTCCGCCGTCCAGATCCTCCACATCCCAACCGGAACCATTGTCCGATGCCAGGACGGCCGCTCCCAGCTCAAGAACCGCGAAAAAGCCATGAGCGTCCTCCGCTCCCGCCTCCTCGAAGTCAAAAAGAACGAGGAAGAAGCCAAGTACGCCTCCCAGCGCAAAAGCCAGATCGGTTCCGGCGATCGCACCGAAAAAATTCGCACCTACAATTATCCCCAGAGCCGCATCACCGACCACCGCATTAACTTTAGCACCCACAACCTTCCCGGCGTCCTCGATGGCAACCTCGACGACCTCCTCGACGCCCTCTCCACCGCCGCCCTCGAGGAAAAACTCGCGGAGCTTGAGAAAAAATGAGGCTCCTCGACCTCCTCGAGTCCAGCACCGGCTACCTCGCCAAAAATGGCGTCGAGTCGCCGCGCCTCACCACTGAGCTTCTCCTCGCCCACGTCCTCGAAAAAACCCGCATGCAACTTTACCTCGAGTACGAGACCATCATCTCCGACCTCCAGCTCGACAAACTCCGCCCCCTCGTCAAAAAACGCGCCGAGGGCGTCCCGCTCGAGCACCTCACCGGCGTCAAGGAATTCGACGGCCACAAATTTAAGATCACCCCCGACGTCCTCATCCCCCGTCCCGAGACCGAGCTTCTCCTCGAGGCCGTCCTCCCGCTCGTCGACGCCGCCGCGAGCGATCTCCCCATCGTCGATGTCGGCACCGGCTCCGGCGTCCTCGCCGTCTCCCTCGCCCGCCGCTTCCCCAAAATTCCCGTCATCGCCATCGATCTCAGCGAAAAAGCCCTCGCTGTCGCCCGCGAAAACGGCGCCGGTCTCGCCAACCTCACTTTCCGGCACGGCAACCTTCTCGATGGCTGGACCGGCCGCGCCCAGCTCATCGTCGCCAATCTCCCCTACATCCCCAGCGGCCAGATCAACCGCCTCAGCCGCGAAGTCCGCAAGGAACCGATGATGACGCTTGACGGCGGCGTCGATGGCCTTGATCTTATTCGTCGCCTTATTTCCGACGCCGCCACGCGTACGCGCTGGCTCGCACTCGAATTCGGCGATGGACAAGCGCCGGAAATAGCCGACATTTTTAAGAACCACGGTTGCGAAATCACCCAGGTGATTCCCGATCTGCATAAAATCGACCGGATCATGATAGGAAAAATAAATGGATAGATTTATCGTCAAAGGCGGATCACGGCTCAAGGGCCGCATCTCGATCAGCGGGTCGAAAAATTCGGCCTTGCCCATCCTTGCCGCCACGCTCCTCACCCCCGAGCGCTGCGTCCTTCATAATGTTCCCGACCTCAGCGATATTCGCTACATGCTCGAGATCCTCAAGTATCTCGGCGCCGAGGTCAGTTTCGAGGACAACACCGTCGCCGTTCGCGCCTCCCATATTTTGTCGGAAGCTCCCTACGACCTCGTCCGCAAAATGCGCGCCTCCATCTGCATCCTCGGCCCGCTCCTCGGCCGCTGCCGTCGCGCCGTCATCTCACTTCCCGGCGGCTGCGTCATTGGCGATCGCCCCATCGACATCCACATCAAGGGACTCGAGGCCCTCGGCGCCGAGTTTCATCAGGAAGCGGGTAACATCGTCGCCTACGCCCCCAATTTGCAGGGCTGCGAAGTCGACGTCGCCGGCAAGTTCGGTTCCACCGTCCTCGGCACCGACAACGTCATGATGGCTGCTGTCCTTGCCAAAGGAGCCACCACGCTCGAAAGCGCCGCCTGCGAACCAGAAGTCCGCGACCTCGCCGAATTTCTTAATAAAATGGGCGCCAAGATCACCGGCCACGGCACCCGCCGCGTCGAGATCGAGGGCGTCGGCGCACTCCACGGCGCCGAGCATACCATCATCCCCGACCGCATCGAGGCGGGCACCTTCATGGTCGCCGGCCTCATCACCGGCGGCGACATCACCCTCGACAAAATCGACGGTGGTCACATGGCCAACCTCATCGAGCGCCTCGAGGAAGCCGGCGCCATCTGCAAGCTGGACGATATCTCGCTCCGCATCTCCGCGCCCAAAAAATTGAAGCCCCTCCAGATCACCACCGAGACCTATCCCGGCTTCCCCACCGACATGCAGGCCCAAATCTGTGCCCTCATGTCCGTCACCGCCGGCACCAGCGTCATCACCGATAAAATTTTCCCCCACCGCTTCATGCACCTCAGCGAACTCAAGCGCATGGGCGCCAAGGTCGATCTCGAGGGCAGCACCGCCATCATCACCGGCGTCGATAACCTCACCGGCGCCCCCGTCATGGCCTCCGATCTCCGCGCCTCCGCCGCTCTCGTCCTCGCCGGCCTCACCGCCAGCGGCGACACCGAGGTCAATCGCGTCTACCACATCGACCGCGGCTACGAGCACATCGACGTCAAGCTCCGCGCTCTCGGCGCCAAGATTGAGCGCTTGAGCTAAACATCGCGCATTCCGTTGGGTCGGACGGGAAAATTCTCTCTAACTGCGCAACCGTCGACGACGAACGACAGCACCCAGCAATCCAAGCCCGCCGACCACCAGCGTGCAGACCGAAGGCTCCGGTGCTGGAGAAAAGGCCAAGCCGAACGGATCTGGAACCGAGGCGAACGTAGATACGACACCTCCTGGGGTGATCTTGTCGATGTCGCCATTGCCTTCCTCAGACACAAATAGATTGCCACTGCTGTCAAAGGCCATGAATGATGGATTAATAATTCCGGTTGCAAAGGTGCTGACCACGCCTCCCGGAGTAACCTCGTCCACTGAACCAGAGCCAGCGTAATCGGCCACAAAAAGATTACCGCTGCTGTCAAACGTGATGCCGTAAGCGTTTGCGACTGTGGCGAAAAAAGTCACGACGCCGCCGGGTGTAATCTTGTCGATCGTGTTGGTCGTCTGGCTGGCCACAAAAAGATTACCGCTGCTGTCGAACGCCAACCCGCCCGGATTCGCAAGCCCCGATGCGAAAGTCGTAACCACCCCGCCAGGCGTGATCATTTCTATGTCAGTGTTCCCTCGGTCAGCCACATAAAGATTGCCGCTGCTATCAAAGGCCAATCCCTGAAGAGCAAAGCCTAGACCAGACACAAATGTGCTGACCGTGCCACCCGGCGTAACCTCGCTGATGGAGTTATTGCTAGCCCCTGCTATGAAAAGATTGCCGCTGGAGTCGAAGGCAATGCCTCGAGGAGGAGACACACTGGCAAATGAGGTGACTGTGCCGGTGGGAGAAATTTGATTGATGACACCAACGCCGTTATCCGCTTCGTAAAGAGTTTGCGCTTGAACAGGAACACGACAAACAAGCACAAGGAAGCAGGCTAACCAAACGAACGGTTTCACAAAGCAACATAGGTTAATAATTTCATTTAATCAAATTAATCACCGTATGTCATTTATTCCAAATAGTTAAGAGTATGTAAATTTTAAGCGTTTCGACACACGCTCGCCAACCTTTTCACTTTGTCCATTCCCTGAATTCTGGCTAAATTAGATGATGCGCAAAGCCGTCTATCCCGGCAGTTTCGATCCCATCACCAACGGCCATCTCGACGTCATGGCCCGCGCTCAGACTCTCTTCGATGAAGTCATCGTCGCCATCGCCGCCGACAACACCAAGTCGCCCCTCTTCACCCTCGATGAACGCCTCGCCATGGTTCAGCAGGCCGTCAAGGAACAGAAAATCCCCGTCAAAGTAAAAGTCTTCAACGGCCTCCTCGTCAACTACGTCGCTGAGGAAGGCGCCTGTGCCATTGTTCGCGGCCTCCGCGCCGTCTCCGATTTCGAATTCGAGTTTCAGCTCGCCCTCATGAACCGCAAGATCAACGACCAGGTCGAGACCATCTTCCTCATGCCCCGCGATACCTACACCTACCTCAGCTCCTCCATCGTCAAGGAAATCGGCCGCCTCGGCGGCCCCGTCAGCGCCTTCGTCCCCCCTCACGTCGAGACCGCCCTCAAGCGCCGGTTCGAAACTGACAACCAATCAAAAAAATAAGGTGAGATGGATTTTGCTGCCCGGCCTCGACGGAACCGGAAAGCTCTTCGCCCCTTTGCTCGAGATTTTACCGCCGCACGTTCAGGCCACGGTGGTTTCCTATCCCGGCAATAAAAAGCAGTCTTACGACGACCTTTATCGTCAGGTTCTTACTGTGCTGCCATCCGACGAACCATTCCTCCTTGTCGCCGAATCATTTTCCGGCCCCATCGGAATTCGGATTGCCGCTGCCGCCCCAAAAAATCTCATCGGGCTCGCCTTGTGCGCTTCCTTTGCTACTTCACCCGCCAACACACTCGAAAAAGCCCTCCTCTCATTTCTCGGCGGATTCATGTTCAAATTTCACCCGCCCGTATGGGCGGTGCGCCGTTACCTCGCCGGGAAAAATGCATCTCCTCGGCTCATGCAATTATTTTATGACAGCATTGCCCAGGTTTCTCCCGGCGTCATGCATGACCGTCTGAAAATGATTTTAAAAATCGACGAAACGGAAAACTTACATGGCATTACTGCTCCCGTTCTCTATCTCTTTGGAAAACAGGACAAGCTGGTTGCCCGTAAGAACTTCGACTTGATCGCGACTCATCTTAAGCAAATCAAATTAAGGGAAATCGACGCTCCCCATTTTATCCTTCAAACAGCACCGGCGGCCGCTTTGGAATCGCTGGTCGAGTTCTCGGGCGGCTAGTTATTTATTTACAATCTTTCCCGTTGCCATTTTCTGGGTTTGGTGTTTAATACCTGCACGACATGTAAAGCACATGCAAAACCTAAGAATGATGACGGATCGTGAGTTGGCGCCCGCGGCGAAGAACCGCGCCTTCGCTGCAGTCCGGAGTCGTTCAAATTGGGTGGAGTTCGGAAAATCAACGGTGTGGGAGCCTTTGCCTAGGAGCCCCGGCTACAGATTTCGCCGATCTAAAGAGCCACTTTAACCAACAACCCGCTGATTCACCCCGAACTCCACCATCCTTTTTCTCCCCAACCCCTTTCAACCCACTAGGCAAACCCAGATAACTAACCCTTCACCCTTAAAACCATGACCTAAACGGTAAAACTAAACCCGCACTCCAAAATCCATTCAAAAAACCCTTACCCGGTCACGCTACAGCTCTGCTCCGAATTGTTCTGAACACCAGCACGCTACCACCCAGCTTGCGTCATCCTGTCTTAGTCTTTAGCCCTGAGCGAAGCGCAGCGGAGTCGAATGGGCATTGTGTCTTCTACCCATCATTCAAGAATGGAGGCGAGGGATCGGTACCCCGGTCAGTGAGCTTTCACTCAAGCCTGTTCCGAATTGTAGGGGCTTTGGGTCAAAGCCCATGGCTTCACCCGGTGAAGCCCGTCGGGACGATGTCCCGACTCAGCCTTGCCTTTTAGGGTTTATTTTGGCATGCTTTCACTTTTCCTATCAAATCCCGACCCACATGAACTTTCGCCCCTTCGACCTTCACAGCGACCCCATCTATCTCGAGGAAACGGTCGATCCTAACATATTGGAACTGAACGATAAAGCCGTCAAAGCCGAGGCCCCCATCCACGTCTCCGCTACCGCCATGAAGGATGCCGACGAAGAAACCATCATCATCATGGGCGTCCTCAAGACCGAGTTCAAAATCGAGTGCGGCCGCTGCCTCGATTGGCTCACCTGGCCCATCGAAGTCACCGATTTTACCGTCGAATTAAAGAAGCCATTTACCCCGGTCGTCGACTTGACGCCGTTCATAAGGGAAGATATTCTCCTCCACTTGCCATTTAACGCGGCTTGCAAACTCGAAAAGGGGTTTCGATGCCCGTTAAGTGGAAAGACTTATCCGCCAGCCAAAACGAACCCGGCTTCGATTGCAGGCAAGGAAGTCTGGCAGGAATTGGATAAATTAAAAATTAAGGAATAAAATGGGTACACCGAAACGCAAAACATCGAAAATGAGGCTCCGCACGCGGAAGGCCTCGCATAACTGGAAAGCCAAGGATCTTTTTGTCGACCCCAAGACCGGCAACCGTCACTATGGCCATTGTGTCGATCCCGAGACCGGCATGTATCGCGGTCGCCAGGTCATCACCAAAAATACCGGTAGCTGATCAGGATTTGATCGTCATGGATTCCCTGCACTTTGCAACGGCGGTAATTCTGCGCCGTTCAAAAGGTCTCCATTGTGCCTAAATCTCTGCCCCCGGAATCCGAATCCTCCGTCCGCATCGCCCTCGATGCGATGGGTGGCGATTTGGCTCCCGCCGCAACCGTCCACGGCGCCATCCAGGCGCTCCGCGAATTTTCCGACCTCGAGCTTTTCCTCGTCGGCGATGAACCGAAAGTAAAGGCCGAGCTCGCCCAGCATGGGCGCGGTTCCTGGCTCGATCGCGTCACCATCCGCCACGCGTCACAGGTCGTTGAAATGAACGACGGCGCTGTCGATGCCGTCCGCAAGAAAAAGGATTCCTCCATCAGCCGCAGCGTCGATCTCCTCAAGGACGAGACCGTCCAGGCCATAGTCTCCGCCGGCCACACCGGCGCGCTCGTCGCTGCCACCACCATCAAGCTCCGCATGCTTCCCGGCATCGGTCGCCCCGGCATCGCCACCGTCATGCCGACGCAACACAGCTTTTTTCTCCTCGTCGATGCCGGCGCCAACATCGACGCCCATCCCGATCACCTCGTCGGCTACGCCATCATGGGCTCCATCTACGCCCGCGAAGTCCTCGGCTGCGCCAAGCCCCGCGTCGGTCTCCTCAGCATCGGCACCGAGGCCAGCAAGGGCAACGACTTCACTCGAGAAGTTTTCAAGCTCCTCACTCACGCCAACATTAATTTCGTCGGCAACATCGAGGGCCACGTCCTCTTCACCAAGCCCGTCGATGTCATCGTCTGCGACGGCTTCGTCGGCAACGTCGTCCTCAAGACCTCCGAGAGTCTCGCCACCGGCATCTTTTCCTGGCTCAAGCATGAACTGAACAAAAATCCCCTCCGCAAGGCCGGCGCCCTCATGGCCCGCGATGCCTTCGCCGCCATCCGCAAAAAGACCAACACCGAGGAATACGGCGGTATGCCGCTCCTCGGCGTCAACGGCATCTGCATCAAGGCGCATGGCAATTCCTCGCCCAAGGCCATCAAGAACGCCATCCGCGTCGCCCGCGAAGCCGTCACGCAGCAGATCAATCGCCGCATCGTCGCCGAAATGTCACGACACAATGAAGCCAGCCAAAAAACCGTCATCGCCGCAGCGTCGTAGCGTTTCCTTTGTGGGCACTGGCATCTATTTGCCGGAACGCATCATGACCAACGCCGAGCTCGAAAAAATGGTCGATACCACTGACGAGTGGATTGCCTCGCGCACCGGCATCCGCGAACGGCGCATTGCCGCTCCTGAGGAACTCACTTCCGACCTCGCCTCCCGCGCCGCCAATGCCGCCCTCAAGAGCGCCGGCGTCGATCCCGTTGATGTCGATCTCGTCATCGTCGCCACGGCCACGCCCGACACCATTTTTCCCGCCACCGCCTGCTACGTGCAGCACAAGATCGGCGCCACCAACGCCGTGGCGTTCGATCTCACTGCCGCCTGCGCCGGTTTCCTCTACGGCGTCATCGTCGGCGAGCAGTTTATCGCCAGCGGCGCCTACGAGACCGTCCTCGTCATCGGCGCCGAGAAACTTTCCTCGATCCTCAATTGGCAGGATCGCAACACCTGTGTCCTCTTCGGCGATGGCGCTGGTGCCGTCGTCCTCCAGCATCGTCCCGGCAGCCATGGCCTTCTCGCCACCGACATGGGCTCCGATGGCGCCCAGGCCGATATCCTTTCGCTCCCCGCCGGCGGCTGCAAGATGCCCGTCACCGAGGAAATCATCCGCGACCGCAAAAATTTCATCCAGATGTCCGGCAAGGAAGTTTTCCGTTACGCCATCACCGCCATGAGCAAATCGGCCGAACGCTCCCTCGATATCGCCGGCCTCAAGACCGGCGACATCCGCATGCTCATTCCGCACCAGGCCAATCTCCGCATCATCGAGGCCGTTGCCGAGCGTCTCAGTTTGCCCCTCGATCGCTGCTTCATCAACTTGCACAAATACGGGAATGTCTCCGCCGCCTGCATTCCCATCGCGCTCCACGAAGCCGTCTCTTCCGGCCAGATTAAAAAAGGCGATCACCTGCTTCTTGTCACCTTCGGCGGCGGCCTCACCTGGGCCAGCGCCGTCCTTGAATGGTGATTTAAGCTTTCATAAGCTCATTTTATGCAGACCGTCTCTCTTTGGGATGACGCCCGAACGAGTCTCTCCACGCCGGAGCAGATCGATCTCCAGCTCGAGATCGCCAACGTCGGCAGCCGCGGTCTCGCCGTCATGGTCGACTTCGCCATCCGCTACGGCCTCCTTCTTTTCTTCTACGTCGTGCTCGCTTTCACCACCCATCTCCAGTTCGTCGCCGATCTCGACTGGAGCATGAAGACCTTCGCCATTCTTTTCTTCCTCGTCGTTTTCGTCTCCGAATGGTTCTACTTCACTTTCTTCGAATGGTGGTGGAACGGCCAGACTCCCGGCAAACGTTTGCTCGGCCTCCGCGTCATTCGTCAGGACGGCGCCCCCATCGGTTGGCTCGAGGTCGTTCTTCGTAATTTTGTCCGCCCCATCGACACCACCGGCCCCATGTCCCTCATCGGCATGGCCTTCATTTTCTTCAGCCCGCGCGCCCAGCGTCCCGGCGATCTGCTCGCCCGCACGCTCGTCATTCGCCAGACTCCCATCGACTGGAATGTTTTCTTCTCCCCGGAAGCAACCGCCGCCCCTTCCACGATTTCACGCGCATCCATTCCTCTCTCACCCGCCGAATGGGAAATGCTCCAGCGCTACGTCCAGCGCGCCCCTCATCTCGATCCTCAGATTCGTCAACGCCTCGCCGGTCGCCTCCGCCAATCTCTCGCTCCGCGCGTTCGCGGAACTGATCTTGATATCAGCCCGCTTTCCGATGAAGACTGGCTCGCTGAGATTACCCGGCGCATATAATGGAAATTTTCCCCTCACAACCTGTAGCATTGCTCACTTGGGAGTCCGTAAGCTCCTACTGGCGGTGGAAGCATCCCACGATATGGAGTCGTTTGGTTCAAGGATGGCCAATAATTCCAGTGGGAACTGTTATCGTTGTCACATCAACTCCACAAATATTTCAAATGCCGCTTTGGGCCGCTCTAAGAACTTATTTTGTTGATTTGTTTTGGATTGTTTCCCTGTTTGGAATTTTTGCGCTGGCAGTATTTTTGGCTCCTAGATTTTTCCTCTCGGAGGAAAGTCGCGAGAAGTGGCTGTGTTCAATTGTTGTTGGACTTTATAAAGACGCTGTACGAGACGGTTTAGGTCGGGGAAGTAAGAGCCTCACTTACAAGGAAATCCGTTCTTGTCGAATAACAAAAGAGTCATGGGAGGGTGAATCTTTTTATGTTCTGCAATTTAACATTAAAAAATCATGGGTTGGTGATTTCCGGAAAGGAATCGAATTTGCCGCTCCAATTTCTATTAATGTGCGATCGATAATAGACATCTTGCGCAGCAAGAATATAACCTCAGTGGAAATTGGCCCTAACGTTTCTCAAGCCTGAACCTTATGACGCTTCCCGCCTTTGTCCGACGCAATCGCAATCGCTGGCAGCGGCTCGAGGCATTGCTCATCCGACTCGATAAGAAGCAATTGACCGCTCTCGATCGCAACGAACTCCGCGAACTCAGCCAACTCTACCGCGCCAGCGCCTCTGATCTCGCCTTCGCCCAGACCCATTATCGTGGCACGACCATTCTTCTTTTCCTTCACCAGCTCGTCGGTCGCGCCCACCACGAAATCTATCGCAGCGGCGAATTCTCCCTCGTTCGCGTCGCTAAATTCTTCCGCTATCAGGTTCCCGCCATGGCGCGGCTCCATCTCAACGCCATCACCATGTCCGCCATTGTCTTTCTCATTTCTTTCGCGC
>Ga0206931_1113_pt1 | contig 26330 bp, 23 predicted proteins | sample Alteio_BWOrgHeat_17_FD_152946 | JGI IMG/M metagenome (GOLD analysis project Ga0206931, IMG submission 152946) | Enriched cells from forest soil in Barre Woods Harvard Forest LTER site, Petersham, Massachusetts, United States -... | ecosystem: Environmental > Terrestrial > Soil > Temperate forest >...
GCTTGGTTTGCTGCATTAGCATTACTGTTAAACGGTATAAAATTAATCAGATTAAAACAATAACGGGTTTAATTGATTAACAATTTATGATTTATCTTAAATTTTACCGTTTTTTAAGGCTGGTTAGCATAAAATACAACGGTTACAATTGTATGCGATAAGATATATTTTTCGCAAAACAAACAGGAATTAGTATGCAAAAATGCACAACCTTAGTAAGCTTGTTCCTCCCCCCTGAATATGTTTATAATGGTCATAAAAATTATCTTAATATCAAGCGTAGTTGACCATCTTTCCATGTAATAAATATCATACTCAACCCTCTTTTCCATCAGTTCAATATTTTTTGTTTCGCCCCTGTAGCCATTTACCTGTGCCCAACCTGTAATACCGGGTTTAAGTAACTGCCTTATCATAAATTTATTTATAAGGGCGCTGTATTGCTCAGTATGTTTTAACATGTGCGGCCTTGGGCCAACAATACTCATATCACCTCTAAGCACATTTATAAACTGCGGAAATTCATCAAGGCTGGTTTTTCTTAAAAAAGCACCAATTTTTGTTATACGTGCATCGGTTTTTGAAGCCTGTAAAACGTCGCTGCTTTTGTTAACCTTCATGCTCCTGAACTTATAGCACCAAAAAGGCTTATTATCCCTGCCTGAACGAAGCTGTTTGAAAAAAACGGGCCCTTTAGATTCAAGTTTTATAAGTAACGCTATTATGGGCACCAGCCAGGAGAGGAAGAAAATTATTATAAAGGCGCTGATACATATATCTGCAATCCTTTTCTTCATGCGGTTTTTCAACTCCTGCAATGGCTCAAAACGCAGGCTTATGATGGGAAAATCGCCCAGGTACTCAATATTATAATCGCTTTCCAGGTTAGCCCTTACATTTGGAACAAACTTTACCCTAACACAATTACGGTCAGCAAATTCAACCATCCTGGTAACATCTTCATGCTGGCCGGGCATTATTGTAGAATATATTTCCTGCACATTGTTCTCAATGGCATAATCAATACATTCCTCAATTGAGCCTACTACCTGCCCATCTTCATTAATTGATAAAAAATCTGACCCGTTATCAAAAAAGCCTTCAAATGTGTATATGTTGTTGTTACCCTGAAAATACCTTGCAAGCTCAACACCAGTTTCGTTATACCCTACGATAGCTATTTTTTTATGCAGCTTCGATTTTATAATAAATTCAGAAAAATAAGTAAAGAAAAAGCGGCTGATACCAATAAGCATTATAAGCAGCCCGTAACAGGTAATAAAAAACCCTTTTTCGTGCATGCCGGTTTTTAAAACCCACAATACGCTTACAAATAGTACGCTTTGGATGATAAGTGTTTTACCGCTTTGCCGGTAAATATCTTCAATTTTATTAAAGGTAACTGTTGAATACAACCGCATTGTGGCAGCAGCGATAAGCCATGTAAGGTTAAAAAATACAAACAGCTTAAAACCAATATCGCTGAAAACGGAAGATTTAGCAAGTGAAAAGAAAGAGTACCCAATTAGATAGGAAGTATTTACCACCAGGAAGTCTGAGACCATGAAGATCACTCGATGAAAATAGGTAAAACTTTTCTGCCCCATACTTTATGAATTAGTGTTCTTTTAAATTATACCAATATTTTTCAAATGGCAAGGTCAACAATCTATGGGGGGAATCCGTAAAGCGACACGAAAGTAACAAAACATTTCTATTTAAACAATAATTCCTGAAAAATTTTATATTATGTTGTTAATTGACATTCATTTAAATAGCGTAAGCCAGATTTTTTAAGAATAAGGCAGGCAAATTATATATTGTTTTTATTTGTATGTGTTGTTTTTTTATAGCCGCTTAAAAGGCTTAATTATAACAACTTACAATTTGTGAAGCTGTGGCAGGCTGGTACCCTTATATTAACTTTTTACCAGCCTGTAACACCATCTTTTTAGCTTGCCCTCAAAGTCAAATGGGGTGGTAACGGCGGTAATATCCTTTATTACGGCTGTATTTATTGCCCCGGCATCCAACTGAAACTTTGTGTAATTGGTGCTAAAATAAATTACCCCACCGGTGGTGATGGCACTTAAAACATCATTCAGCAATTCGGCATGGTCCCTCTGTATATCCAAAAAATCCTTCATCCGCTTACTGTTGCTAAACGTAGGCGGATCGATAACAACTATATCAAAGCTGTTAGGGGCAAGTGTTTTAAGATATTGTTTAACATCAGCATGCACAAAGTTAAACGTGTTTTTATTTTTAAAGTGGTTAATAACAAAATTATCTTCTGCCCAGCTTAAATACGTTTTTGAAAGGTCAACCGACGTTACAGAGACGGCCCCGCCAGCAGCAGCGTATACCGAAAATGAGCCTGTATAGCAAAACAGGTTTAATATCCTTTTGCCCTGCGATTGCTGCCGCACCATTTGCCGGGTAATACGATGGTCAAGAAAAAGGCCTGTATCGAGGTAATCAGTAAGGTTAACCAAGAATTTAAGTCCACTTTCTTCAACCGTAAAAAACTCTTTTTGCTCTTCAAGTTTTTCGTATTGGTTTTCGCTGCGGTGGCTCATGCGCTTACGCTGGCGAACAAATATTTTATTAACCGGCACATCAAGCAGCCGGCTTATCAGTTCAATACATTCGTCAAGCCACAACTCATGTTCTTCGTCCGTCATGCCATGCCTGCGCAGGTATTCAGCCAGGTACACTTTATCATCATAAAATTCAACACAAAATGGAAATTCAGGCATATCATGGTCATAAACGCGGTAACAGCTTATACCCTGGCGTTTAGCTAATTTGCTTTTGTGCTTATAAACCTTTTGCAGCCGGTTTGCAAACATTTGAAGCTTGCCGTGCAGTGCACCATTATTTTGCGGTAGGTCCATGGCCGCAAATTACTTAAAAAGGGTTGAGAAAAGGGGTTAACCACAGAGAGTACCCGGAGTTAAAGAAATGCAGAGTGCGCAGAGTTTAAAGTTTCCAGTTTAAAGTTTAAGCGCCGAGGACACAATTGCATGTATTCCTCCACTACGGCGGATTGATACTTTACTATATTCCATGTTGAACCCTTGCAGGGTTCTGTAACCGGTTTTGTCTTAACCACCGGATTTCATCCGGCGCTACTCACATTAAACGCCTTCGGCGTTGGATGAGATTCTTTTAGATTAATGATGAAATTACTTATGATGATCCCCATAGTTCTTCTCCCCCGCCGTTACTTCGATTGGTAAAATATTCTGGCTGGGTGGTAATGGGCAGGTAGCAAAGTCAGTAAACGCACATGGCGGGTTATGGGCCTTATTAAAATCGATTGAAGTATTTCCATCAGGGCCGGGTTTGTTTACATAAACAAACCTGCCGGATGGGTACGTAGTTACACCGCTGGTTGCATCGCCAAAAACAACCATCAGGTCGTCGCCGTCATCCAGGGCATCAAGTGAATATTGCTGATTGTTTATTGTAAAAACAAGCTTACCGGGTGATTTTTGTTTGGTGGTTTGGCCTATAACATTGGTTATTGCAATACTGGCGGGAACAGCCGGAGCCACCAGTTTGGCATGCACTATCCATGCCGTATCAGCAACAAACCTTTCAATGCCCTTGAAGGCAGCCGGACCCGGGCTTTTTAAATCGCGCAGGCGAACGCCAATTTTGTCGTCACGCTTTATAATAGTCCAGCGTAAGCTGCCCGCTGAAACCACAGGTAATTTTTGTGCGTCCGGCGTGAAAATAACGGCGTCAGCAACAGTTTTACCGTCTACCTGTATTGGTGTGTTATTTTCCACTACCAATTTTACAACATCGCCATTACGTTCAAAATATCCGGCAGCTTCACTTATAGAATTTGCGGGAAATACAACTTTATTTTGACTGCCGGTGCCAAAAGTGTTTTTGCCTTCGTCAAGCCAGTAAAGGCCTACAAGGTTTAACCAACCATCATCGGCCTTAAGGCCCGCAATTCTATTGGTGTTCCAGTCGTCCAGTTCTTTTTGATACGCAGCACTAACCTGGGCGTTACTATTATGTACCAAAGCAAATGAAGCTAAAAACAAACTAACAAAATAAGAACCGTAACAACTATAAAAGCGAAGAGGCTTTGAGGATACAAGTTGTTCCCCTCTTCGTACATTCGTAAACATTCGTATTTCGCAGATTTTATATTATTAAACTTTGTCAACATTCCTTCAGCCCAAGCGGTACATGTATTGCCAGCCCTGCTTCGGCGGTCTCTTTATATTTACTATTCATATCAACCGCGGTATCCCACATAGTTTTTATTACTTTGTCCAATGATACCTTTGCGTAGTCCGGCGCGCTTTGCAGGGCAAGCTGGCTGGCGGTAATAGCTTTTATGGCACCCATGGTATTACGTTCAATACAAGGTATTTGCACCAGCCCACCGATGGGGTCGCAGGTAAGGCCCAGGTGATGCTCCATAGCAATTTCGGCGGCCATTAATGCCTGGCGCTGAGTACCACCAAGGTTTTCAGTAAGGGCGGCGGCGGCCATGGCGGACGATACGCCTATTTCAGCCTGGCAGCCACCCATAGCGGCGGAAATGGTTGCTTCCTTTTTAAATATGCTGCCTATTTCACTTGCGGTTAATAAAAAGCGTATTATTTTTTCTTCGCTATACCCATCGCAAAACACAATAAAGTAATTAAGCACTGCCGGTATAACGCCTGCGGCGCCATTTGTAGGTGCAGTTACCACCCTGCCGAATGATGCATTTTCTTCATTAACGGCCAGTGCAAAACAACTAACCCAATCTAATATATATTGAAAGCTATTGCCACCCAGCCGTATTGCGTTTATCCAAGAATCATAGTTATTATAAGGCCGGCCGGCCAGTAATTTTTTGTTTAGATCAAATGCCCTGCGCCGTACCTGCAGACCACCGGGCAACTCGCCCTTTGTGTGACAACCACGATATATGCAATCGCGCATGGTTTCCCAAATTCTTGTGAGGCCTTTCCGGGTTTCTGCCTCACTGCGCCAGGCGCATTCGTTTTCCATCACCACCTCGTTAATACCCAGCCCCGTTTTCATACACCAGTGCAACAGGTCGCTGGCTGTGTTTATCGGGAAGGGCAGATCAACCTGGCCTTTGGTATTATGCTTCTCCCCTTCCTTAACTACAAAACCACCACCGGTTGAATAATAGGTTTCACTAATGTTACTATCATTGCCTATGTCAGCAAGAAAGGTTAAGCCGTTAGGATGAAATGGCAGAGACTCTTCAAACAGGAACTGCACGTTTAGCAGCGGATCAAAAGGAATATCATATTCATTGCCCAGCTTCATAAAGCCGTCCTCAGCAATCTGGGCGATCTTTGTGTGGATAAGGTTGACATCGATCGTTACCGGGTCATCCCCACACAAGCCCAATATAACTGCTATATCAGTACCATGCCCTTTACCTGTTTTTGCCAGGGATCCATACAACAATACACTTACTTTTTTAACCTGTGCCAGCCCATATTTTGCACGAAGCGTGTCAACAAAACGCAACGCGGCACGCCATGGCCCCAGGGTATGAGAGCTTGATGGCCCCACCCCTATCTTCAACATATCAAACACCGAAATTGACTCGTGCGGCATAAAGGTTTGTTTACTTTTTCAAAGGTAGAGGTTTTGGGTTATTGTGATTTTATATTCAATATAAGCGGCGACAGGTTCAATAAATCTCTTGTTTCATTTCAACACTTACTGCAAACATTTGTTAGTGGCTTATGTGAGCCAACATCTATGCAGGCTATTTTCAAAACCGGCCGGTGAGCAGTTTTAGCGGATAAAAAGAATTTTTAAAAAAACTTTGCTTTTTGGTGAGACAAAACAGTGGTTTTTATATATATGTATAAGGAGCGAAAGAAGTTGCCAGTTTCAAGTTATCGAAGGGAAAAAAATTTGCAGTTTAAAGTTTAAAGAAGAAAATACGTGATAGTTTATGACAACAATAAAAGTAATAATGAAAGTAAACAGCCTTTGGATGGGGGAAGCTGCAATTGGCCAAGTTGGTATTTAAAAAAAAATAATATGAAGCGCTAAAAAATGTAATGTACTGATAATAAAACTGTTACTGCTTTACAGGTGGCTTTTTTTGGCTACAGAATGGCTACAATTGTGCGGCTTTTGGCTGATTTTAGTTGCAACTTGATTGAGCGGAAGGAATGTTTAAAGGTGGAACGCAGAACTTAAAATGAAGTTACCGGTACTTAAAAGCAGTATTAAATCACGCAACGCCCATTTACTCTGGCAAATAAATTGATGTTTGTATAACACATTAACATACTATGATAAACTGGATAGACATATTATTGCTGCTGATAATTGCCTTGTACGCTTTTGCCGGTTGGCGGCGCGGCTTTATTCTTGGTGCTGTTGAGCTAATTGCCTGGGTAGCCAGCATTATATTAAGCTTTCGCTTTTTTCCGTATGTGTCTGTAACAATGGGCAAATTATTCCCCTCATTGGGAGTTTGGTTAACGATAGTGTCGTTTTTGTTTACATTTTTGGTTTTACGGCTTGTGTTTTCGTTCATTGCCGGTTTAATTTTAAGAGATATTCCTCCGCGGGTGCAAACCAACACAATAAACCGGTTTTTGGGTATTTTACCCGGCGTTATCAACGGGTTTATTACGGCTACTATTATTGCAATTGTATTAATGGCACTGCCGTTAAACGGCGGTTTTGCGGAGCAAGCTAAAAGCAGCAGGGTGGCCAACGAGCTTACAAAGCCAGCATCCAGCGTCGAAAACTATATATCGCCGGTGCTGGATTCCGCAATCAACAGAACCATTGCAGCACTCACTGTTGAGCCGGGTTCAAATGATTACGTGCCCCTGCATTTTACCACCACCAGCTATTCAACCAGGCAAGACCTTGAAAACAAAATGTTACAACTTGTGAATGAAGAAAGGGCGAAAAAAGGCATTGCCCCGTTACAAATGGACGCTGCCCTTACAACTGCAGCGCGCGAACATTCAAAAGATATGTTTGAACGAGGATACTTTTCACATGTAACGCCCGAGGGCAAAGACCCCTTCAGGCGCATGCATGATGATGGCATTCAATTTATAACCGCCGGTGAAAACCTTGCACTTGCACAAACGCTGTATATTGCCCATAATGGCTTAATGCATTCACCCGGCCACCGGGCAAATATTCTTAACCCTGCATTTCATAAAGTTGGAATAGGTATACTTGATGGGGGGATGCATGGTTTAATGATATCGCAGGAGTTTAGCAACTAAAAAGGTGGAAGGTTTAGGGTGGAAGGCTGAAGGAGGGATTCACGGCAATATTGACGGCTGCGCCGTGTACGAGGACACGCCACGGCGTGCCACTACGGCGATGCATTTCAACCCACATGATGGTTTATACTCACGATTACCGTTTCACGATTCACGACCTTTAAAACACCTCACCCAAATTTAAAAATATGCCTTTGCTGTTTTTGCCGATGGCATAATCAATTGCAACATTGGTGTTGGAGAACTTATTAAATTTTATACGCAGGCCGGCGCCTGTGGCAGGCAACACACCATCAAATTTATTATCAAGGTTTGCGAACGATGCCGCATTGGCAAATACCACGCCGCCAAACAATTGATTGCGTGTAATATTAAACCTGAACTCGCCTTCTGCATCAAGCATGTTTTTACCCCTGAACCTGCTTTGTACATATCCCCTTTCGGTATTGCTGTAGGTATCCCAGCCATTGCTTGGCAGGTCAAGATAAGGTGGGTTGCCGCTTAGCGTAAGCCAGTCGTAGGTCCAAAAAGCAAGCACATTATTTTTATGACCAACCTTAAAATATTTTCTCAGATCAAAAAGGGCAGAACTCCAGTTTGTATTACTGCCAAGCCAGGTAAAATTTTGCCGCAGGATAACGTTTAAATATGTGCTGCCACCTTCAGGATTCAGCAGGTTTTTACGTGTGTTATATAGAAGGTTAACAGCAACGCCCGATGAGATAGATGTTTTACTAAATCCATACTTTTCAAAATCGCTGTTTTGGGGCGGATATTCTTCTTTAATGTTCCAATGGTTATCGTACTGCACGCCGAGGCCGGCATAAAATTCATTTTTAATTTTTTTAAGTGCAAACTGGTAAAAACGCACATAATTATAGTCTACCGTATATGCATCACTTTCTTTTGTTTGGCTGCCAATTCCGTAAGTATCCTGCGGGTATTTTAAAAACCGCCACTCGCCAACAAAGTTGTACTGGTTATTTTTCGTCCAGATATTTGGCCGCGCCGGTATAATAAGCTGGTGGTATTGGGTATATTCAATTGAGGCTAATAAAGATGATATTTTAGTGGTACTGTCCGGTCCAAGATAAATAGCGAAATTGCCCTCAAGCACGCCTGTAACGCCTGTTTGCAACGAATAGGCTACCGCTGGTGCACCTGAAAAAAATATCTTGCCAACGGAAGGGTGCGTGGTGTCGCCAATGCGCTTTGATGCATCTTTACCCAGGAACCAGTATATGATATCTATCGCATCTTTTTGCTTATTAAAGTTTACGGCAGATGAATTTTTTGTTGTGTCGCCTTTGCCCGCCTGAGCATAGATGACGCCTGTACAACAATAGAGCATTATCAATATTAAAACACTGTTTTTCATTGCGGGTGATCAACCAACACGCAGTTAGTTTTGCAACATTACTTATTTATTTTATTACCCAATGTTTCCTTTATATCATCAAACCATTCGTTTTTCAAAATGCTCAGTATAATACTATCTCTCCTTCTGTCGCTGTCGGCTGTCGGCATATTTGAGCGGAGTATACCATCAACTTTACAACCAATGCTTTTCATGGCTGCAATGCTTCTTTCGTTTGCAGCATCGGCCCTAAATTCAACCCGCTCCATGCCAAGCTTTTCAAAAGCAAACTGCATCAGCAGGTATTTACAGTGTTTATTAAGCCCGGTACCCCGGAACTTTTCGCCATACCATGTATAGCCTAACTGCAAGGTCCTAAACGAAAAATTTATATCATAAAACCTCGTACTTCCGGCGTATTCGTTAGTACGTTTATCAAAAACAATAAACGGGAATTCGGTACCCTTTGCCTTTCCTTCCAAAGCAATATTCATGTAATAGCGCAGCCCGTCTTCGCCCGCAGCGCGTACTAATGAATAGTACCATGTATCAGGTTCATTCAACGCAAAGGGTAATAACAGGTTGTAATCTTCCTCACGTAATGGTCTTAATAAGGCAACTTTGTCTTCAAGTAAAACACCTTCATTCAGCAAGTTATCCATCCCAATTTTTTTGCCTGCAACTTAATTAAAAGCGGGGTATCTTGCAGGTTAATTTATATGTAATTAGTTAGCCTATGTGTGGAATAGTTGGATATACCGGACCCCGCCAAGCATACCCTGTTATTTTGAAAGGATTGAAACGCTTAGAATACCGTGGCTACGACAGTGCCGGCATTGCACTTGTAAACAGCGATGGGCTGAATGTGTACAAAAAGAAGGGCAAGGTGGCCGTGCTTGAAGAAGAGATGGAGAACCTGCACATTAACAGCCACATTGGTATAGGGCACACACGTTGGGCAACACACGGCGAGCCCAGCGACCGCAATGCACACCCCCACGTAAGCCAGAGCGGCAATATTGCCATGATACACAATGGTATTATTGAAAACTATTCACAAATAAAAAAGGAACTTTTAAAGAAAGGGTACACTTTTAAAAGTGATACCGACACAGAGGTACTATTAAATTTTATTGATGATATTCTGCAGAAAAATGAGTGCACACTTGAAGAGGCGGTGCGCATAGCCCTGCGCCGCATTGTTGGTGCTTATTGCATTTTATTGGTGCATAAAGATGACCCGGAAACTATTATAGCCGCACGTAAGGGCAGCCCGCTGGTGATTGGCATCGGTAAAGGTGAACATTTTTTAGCGTCTGATGCATCACCTATAATTGAATACACCAAGGAAGTGGTGTATGTGAACGATTATGAAATAGCTATTGTAAAACCCGATGAGCTTATACTTAAAAATCTTGGCAACGATAAGCAAACGCCTTTTATTACAAAGCTTAATATGGAAATGGCGGCTATTGAAAAAGGCGGCTACGACCATTTTATGCTTAAAGAAATTTTTGAACAGCCCACTACCATTTATGACTGCTTGCGCGGCAGGCTTGATGCCGAACAAGGTACTATTGTTATGGGTGGTATTCAAAAATATGCTGACCAAATAATGAATGCCCCGCGTATTATTATTATTGCCTGTGGTACAAGCTGGCATGCCGGGCTTGTGGCTGAATATATTATTGAAGAAACCTGCCGCATACCTGTTGAAGTTGAATACGCTTCTGAATTTCGTTACCGTAATCCAGTCGTGCATAAAGGTGATGTTATTATCGCCATATCGCAAAGTGGTGAAACGGCGGATACGCTGGTGGCCATAGAAAAGGCAAAAGAGCAGGGTGCCGTAATTGTGGGTATAGTAAATGTGGTAGGTTCATCCATTGCACGTGCATCCCACACCGGTAGTTATACACATGCGGGCCCAGAAATTGGCGTGGCAAGCACGAAAGCATTTACTGCACAGCTTGCCGTACTAACCATGGTTGCGCTGAAGATTGGTTATGAAAAAGGAACGCTCAACAAGGAACGGTTTATGTACCTGTGTAAGGAGTTGTCTGAAATTCCCGCCAAGGCAGAACAGGTGTTAAAGCTTGATGACCATATAAAAGAAATTGCACTAAAATATAAGGATGCACCCGACTTTTTGTACCTGGGACGTGGTTACAATTTTCCCGTAGCATTGGAAGGTGCGTTGAAACTGAAAGAAATAAGCTATATACATGCGGAAGGCTATCCTGCTGCCGAAATGAAGCATGGCCCCATTGCACTTGTAACAAGCGAGCTGCCAGTGGTATTTGTTGCTACCAAAGATGCATACCACGAAAAAGTAGTGAGCAATATGCAGGAAATAAAAGCCCGAAAGGGTATTGTAATATCTGTTATAACAGAAGGCGATACCGTTTCACCAACATTAAGTAATGATGTTATAACCATACCAGCCGCCGATGAAATTGTTGCACCAATGCTAAGCGTAATTCCGTTACAGCTACTCGCCTACCATATTGGTGTTGCGAAAGGTTATGATGTAGATAAGCCGAGAAATTTGGCGAAAAGCGTGACGGTGGAGTAGCTCTCATTCCCCGCTATTCCCCCAATTCGGAGGTAGAAGTAAAATGCATGTCAACTATGATCATCCTCAAACAAGATAGGATACAAGTAAGACTACCGTCACCTTTATGGTACCATTCTAGGTTTTCTAAAATCACATTTTCAGTTATATTAACTTTATAGTTACAAGTTGAAAATCTTTAAACGCATGGCTGTTAAAAATGAAAGTGATAGTAAGGAAAATAGCATCGTTCTTGCTATGGTTATGCTCCAAACCATTGAGGTATTTAATTTTGGCGCATTTAAAAAAGATCTTATTAATTATTACAATTACAACATTAGGGATAAATCTGACAAGGACGATACTGTTACATTTCAAGTTGAAGGTGAGACTGTTGCAATAATGTTTATGCCGTTTCCCATACCAGAAGGTGATATTGAAGCAACATCGAAGTATGCCTATAACTGGAAGACTGCAGCAGATGATTTGAAAGACCATAAAGCGCACATAGTGATATCTCTTATTTGGGGTGGGAATGATGCTAAAAAAAGGTTTAAGATCCTTACATCAGCGGTATGTTCAATTCTTCGTACACATAAGGCATCGGGGGTATATGTAGGTGCGCAGTCGCTGCTTATACCGAAACAACAATATATAAATGAGGTAAAAAATAGGGGCATTGACGAATTACTGCTAAACCTGTGGATATATTTCGGGATGCGTACAATAAACGAAAAAAATTACGGGTATACCTATGGCTTGAGCGCTTTTAACAAAAAAGAACTGGAGATATTACACTCTGAAAAAAGTTTAAGAGAAATTAGGGAGTTTTTATACAACATGGCTCATTACGTATTGGACGCTGACATAGAATTTGAGACCGGCCAAACTTGCGGGGTATCAGAAAATGAAAGAATAAAAATAACTCTTTCAAAAGGTTACTTTGTTAAAGGAGAAACTTTTAAACTCGCCTATTAAATAGAATATATTCTTTTTTTGTAATTAACACAGGTTATCTACGTTTTTTTAAAAATGTGACACTCCGCTCATTCCATGTCGCAGATCGCCACACCATGACACTTATTTTGAGTAGATTTGAAAATGAACAAGCCATTTTACCGCCAATGGATGCAGCTTTCATTAATTTGGGTTCTAATTGCATTGGTGCCTGTTGGCAGGGCATATTTAAACCTTACTTATGATGCCTCATTTTATATTATCATTCTCATTGCCGGGTTAATCATCATTCCTTTTTTAATACTATGGTTAAAATTGCTGCAGGCAAAAAAAGTCAGTTGGGCTGTTATTGTAATTATTCAACTGGCGCTGGCAATACTTCCGGCGCTGGCATTTCACTATTATAGTGATGAGGGTTTAACAAAAATGAAGATGCGTATAAGCATGCAGCAGCTTCAGCAAATGTCTGCCACGCAGCAAACAACATTTCACCTGCTCTCGGGCAACAGTTATACAGTATTTTCTTCGCTAATGCTGCTTTCTGGCTTTGCGCTGCTTATTGAGTATAACGAGCAGTTACGGCAAAAACGTACTAAAGAAAGCCAGTTGCAGGTTAACCTTGCCAAAAGCCAGGTAAAAGCGCTCCAGTCTGAGTTGCAGCCGCATTTTATTTTTAACACGCTGCATTCAGTAAGCAGCCTGATGCAATTTGATAAAGACCGCGCTGAGCGCCTTATTGAAGGGTTTTCAATTTTACTGCGTAACTACCTTGATATCATCAGCGAAACGTTTTACACGCTTGAAGAAGAAGTATTTTTTCTGCGGGAATATATTGAAGTGCAAAAGCTGAGGCATGGCGGTAATATTGAGCTGGATATGAACATACCACCCGCTTGCCTTCACATTGAAGTGCCTGTAGTGTTGTTGCAGCCGGTTATTGAAAACTCAATAAAACATGGATGGACCAATAGGGATACATTACTGAAAATTTGTGTTGAAGTAGTTGTTACCGGCAAAAACGCGTTGCAAATAAATGTACAGGATAATGGCACCGCTGTTAAAATAAACGAGCGGCCGGGTATAGGCATACGTAACCTTAAAGACAGGCTTGATTTATTATACCCCGGCAGTTATACATTTTTTGAAAATCAGCAAACCGGTTATCAAACTCAAATTACTATACCTATAAAACCATGAAGCAGGTTACCGTTTTAATTGTGGACGACGAAACGCCTGCGCTGAAGCGGCTTGAAATGCTATTACAAGATGATACTGATTTTGTATTGCGTGCTTCATGTACCAACCCCGAAGAAGCGCTGAATATTTTATTAACACAGCCAATAGATCTGTTGCTGCTTGATATTGAAATGCCGGGTCTTACAGGCTTGCAACTATTAAACAAATTACAGGGCAAAAGCAAGCCTGTTGTTGTTTTTGTTACAGCTTATGATGAATATGCAGTACAGGCGTTTGAATATTATGCCATTGATTATATTTTAAAGCCTTTTACCAACGACCGGTTTAAAAAAATGCTGTTGAGGGTAAAAGAGCATTTTATAGCCCACGCAAAAAATAATATATCCTGGCCGGAAGTGACGAAATCTATTGAGCAGGGTATAATTCCCAACAGGATCACTGTAAAAACCGGCAGAAAATACCACTTCATCAATCCGCCGGATATTGCTTATGTGTGCGCCAATGGTAATTATTGCGAGATATATCTTGAAAACGGTGAAAAGCATGTGCACCGCGATACGCTTGCGCACATCATCTCAATACTTCCGCCGGTTGATTTTATACGCATACACCATTCGTACGTTGTAGCCCTGCGGCTGATTGACCAGGTAAAAAAATTATCGTTCGGGGATATGGAAATAAAAATGGCCGGCGGCACATGGTTAAAAGTTAGCCGTAAGTACAAGCAGCCTGTAAAAAAGTTAATAAAAGATTAGCCCAACGAGGTACCCGTAAAATGCCGGATTTTTTAAACAATTTAAAAGATGAATAAATATTCAGAAGCCGGGCATTATAAATAGGATATGGCCTCCAGCTTTTTTTAACGCCTGGCTCGTGGATCACAAACAAACCAGCGATCAGCGGCCCTTCGGAGTTCGCTGCAATCCGGCACGTTATCAGTAGCCCAGGCTATAATGCCATCTGGGCGTACCAGTACAGCGCCCAGGCCCAATTGCTCTTTCGCCCTGGCAGAAATATATTTTATTTGGCCGCCATATTCATCCGTCAAAGTTTTGAGTGAAGCGTTCATATCAAAGTCAAGTAATATTCCCCGGCCATCATGCATTAACCCGCCAATTGTTGCACCGTCTTCCAGTTCAAAGTTGGGAACGCTGTGGCCTGCCAACGGGTGGCCGCTACCAAGGTTGTAATGAGTTTTAATGCCCCACACCCTTCCTGCAAAATAGGTGGCGCCATCACGCGTATTCATAAGGTCGCGCACAATTGCATTCAGCGCGCGCGCTTCCGGGCCCGGTTTCATAATTGCAACCTGGGCGCGTGACCAATCCAGCACCTGGGCACCGATAGGGTGCCTTTCGGTGTAGTAACTGTCCAGCAAGCCTTCCGGTTTTCTTTCCTTTATAGTTGTGGCAAGCTTCCAGCCAAGGTTCATGACATCGCCCAGGCCAAGGTTAAGCCCCTGGCCCCCTAACGGCGAGTGAATGTGTGCGGCATCGCCTGCTAAAAGTACCCGCCCGTTACGATAGGCTGTTGCCTGCCGTGCACGGTCGGTCCATGTAGTGGCGATATACAGGGCGCTGATAGTAACACTGGTGTTGGAAACGCGGCGCAAAACCTGCTGCACGTGTTCAAGCGTGACCAGTTTTTCTGAATTATGAAATGCCCCGCCATCAAAATCCTGTATCACCACGTAACCCGGCTGCGATTGCAGGTACATGCCTGTTGATGTTACATTTCGGCCCGGGCTTAGCTTCTCTGGGTCAGCAATGTCAACCTTAGTAGTGTAGCCGGTAAATTGTGGCTCCGTACCGGCGAAATCAAAACCACCGTTTTTGCGAACAACACTGCGGCTTCCATCGCAACCAACGAGCCATTTACATTTAAAAGATTGTCCGTCTGCCTGAACAGTTACACCGTCCCCGGTTTGATCAAAGCCCGTGATGGCAAGGCCGCGCTTTACTATTACACCAAGGTATTCTGCCCGGCGCGCCAGCACTGTTTCTAACTCCTCCATTTCAGAAATTAAACTGGTTTCGGTTGAGGATGGCAGGCGGTACTGCCACTGTGAGGTGTCAATATCACCATCATGAAATGGAATGCCCGCAAAATGTCCGGCCTGGCGGCGTGGTCCTTGTACGGCGTTTTGGTGAGGGTTTTTAAGGTGTTTATGTACTTCAAGTTCTTTTAGTAACCCGCGGCGGTAAAGCGCTTCAATAGTTGGCGCTGATAACCCCCGAATGCCAAAGGGCAATTTCTTTAATGGTGAGTTCGGGCCCTCCGCCTTTTCCAGTATAAGTACTGAACATTTTGCCAGGGCCAGTTCACAGGCGAGGAACAGGCCTACAGGCCCTGCCCCGGAAATGACCACGTCACATAAGGGCTGGTTTTGTGCGGCTTTATTGCTTTCAGGTATTGTGCTCATGCAGAATGATTGAAGCACAAAATTCCGGAATGCTTCTGCCTTAGGCTTGTACAAACGCGACAAAATCGTTGTTTACAGCCTGTTTGCCTTTCTTTGCTTTTCGCGCGAACGCCGCCGGCGTAGTACCACTGTAGCGTTTAAACTCCCTGCTTAGGTGTGATTGATCAGTATAACCAAGTTCAGCAGCTAAGCCGGCAATTTTGGAATTTGGATTAAGCCATAATTGGTTTCGTACCTGCTCAAAGCGCATCAGGCCGCTCACGTCTTTAACAGTATAGCCTGAAGATTGCTTAAAGTTTCTTTCTAATGTACGCACCGTCGCATGGGCCGCCGCCGCTACACGGGTAACCGGCATGGTACCGTTTGCTTCCCTCATGGCAACTCCCGCTTTAAATAGCATGCTGTCAATAGCAACCTGCCGCCGTGCATCCAGGCAGTACTGTTTTACCCCGGCCACCGCGTCATCTATCCTGCCAGCATTAACCAACTTATTCAACGTGGGTTGAAGTTGTGCAATAGGGTGCTCAAATATGCGTACTCTGTCTTTACCGGGCGGCAGCCCAAGCAGATCGAACACCGTCCAGGGAAAACACCGTACAGCAATAATTTCCAAACGGTTTGTCGCATAAAAAGTAACAGGCTTATTTAGCAGTCCCATCATAAATGGTGATGGTAATGGCTGCAGGCCTCTATTGTGCAATATGCTGCAGCCGCTTCCGAAATGAAAAATAATTTCAGCATATCCATCAGGTATTACCTCAAAACCCGGTTGTAGTTCTCCAAAGTCCCTGCTGTTTTACCAAAAGCATTTTATGGTATCCCGCAGTTCTTCCGGAGGTTCAAATTCTTGGTGCTGCATTTTTGAAAGATAGCATGTTTTGAGGAGTATTTAATACGGGTTTTACAGTAAAGTAACTATGCATTATACCAACCGTCACGCCCAATCAAGCAAACTGCATCAAACCAGCTTTCAATAATTATAACCTGTTTGCAGTAATACTATTTTACAGGCGTAAAAAAATGCTTTCACTTTTAGCAGCAGTAAAGCATTATTGCATCAAAAATCATTAATCACTATTATGATGTCCTTTTTTCAAAATCTTAAAACAGCAATTTTATTGGGTACAGCATTTTTATATGAAACGGCACATACCCAAACAAACAGCATAAACGATACTGCTATTGTCAGCACGCCTGTTACCATAGGTGTATCAGTAAAGCTTAATTCAAATGTTTTACATCAGCAATACGAGCTTTACATCTCGACACCTTATGGCTATGAAAAAAATAACCAAAAATATCCTGTAATATATGTGCTTGATGGAAAGTATTACTTCCCTTACGTATCAGCAGCAAGCGAAGTATTATCCGGCAATCAGGATATGCCGGAATGTATTGTGGTTGGTATCGCCAGCATTAACCGCAACAGGGATTATTCACCGCCGTTGGTTGCGGGCTTTGATAAACCCGGGCCTATGTCTGCTGCAGGCGGCGCCAACACTTACCTGCAGCACATTGAACAAGAAGTGTTGCCATTTATTGACGCGCACTATCGTACCCAGCCTTACAGAATGCTAATTGGTCATTCGCTGGGTGGCTTACTTGTGGTACATGCTATGGTAACAAAGCCAAACCTGTTCCAGGCGTATATTGATATTGACGGCAGCCATTGGTTTAATAATGGTGCAAATGGCGATAGCCTTATTAGCTTTTTAAGCCAGCACCCAAAATACAAAGGCAATTTTATGTGGGTGATGGAAAAAATGGATTCAAGCTATTGGTTTCCTGTCACTCACCGGTTGCATGCCTTCCTGGCTGCTAATAAACCGGCCGGTTTAAATTATGAGTTTATCCAGGTGGAAAATGACCATCACTCAACGCTTATTTTTCCTGGTGCTTATTTAGCCCTGCGTGATATGTTTGCAAATTATGCGTATCAATTTAAGCCAACTACAAACCTGGGTGACATAAAGCATCATTATGACAGCCTTTCCGCAGCCCTTAAGTTTACAGTGGCTATTCCCGAAGATCTGTATGATGAGGATAAAGAGCATTGCATTCAAATATTAAAAGACCCGCAAAAGGCAATGGTAACATGTACTGAGTGGATAAAGGTGTACCCCAATTCGGCAAGGGCCTATGAGGTCAGTGGCAATCTTTGCATTACCCTTGGTGACAAAACCAATGCTGCAAAATATTTAAACAAGGCTCTCCAGCTTGATCCGTCAAATAAAGCTGTTAAAAACAGTCTGCAATCAATTTCAAATTAATTGTATTAGGGTTGCCCGCGCCTTCTTCTGAAAATATATATTATCACAAGAACTGCGGGGATAACAATTAACGGCGTAAAAGAATGCATTAGCAGGTATATGTCGGGTGAAGTTAAATAAAAGGATGTCGCGTTGTAAAATTTTATGCAAACGGTTAAGCGATATATATAAACAACAAGGCCCGCTCGCAAGCAGGCCTTGTTGTTTAATTTTCAGATCACGCTTTAAACATGAACCTCGTTATCGCGAAAAGCCTTTATTTCGTTATGCGATGCTTTAAGCATTTGCTGCTGGTCGTATATCATATCCAGCAAATAACCTGGCAGTTCTGCCTCATCAAGCGCTTGCTGGTAGGCGCGTTGTGCTGCATCTTCGCCAAATTCACAGCTTTCCAATACTGCATGCCGGCTATGCCCGGTAAATGCGGCCTTTACATCCATCCATGCGCGGTATATTTTACCCCTGGTGGTAGTGTCAGTGTCCATCTCCCCTTTGTAAACTTCTACTTCCCGCCCAAGGTCTATTTTGATCTCGCGGCTTTCATCAATCATGGCTAAAAATAAAGGCTTCAGGTCTGCATCTTCATCGCTCAGTTCCTTCATCGCTTTCTCGTATCCAATTATGCGGTCGTTATTAATCGCGACAAGGTCGTTCAATGTTTCAACAATTTTTGCATTAGATGTTTCCATGGTAATAATAATTTAGTTAATTGTAACTACCTAAATACTATGCCATTAACGCTGTGCCACAATATTTTATATTTTTTTAAAGATGGGTGTTATATTAATTTCATGGCATTTATAATATAAACTATGCGTATAGCCATTATTGGTTCAGGCAATACAGCCACCGTGTTTGGCCGATTATTAACAAACACAGGGCATGTTATTAGTGGTGTATACAGCAAAACAGTGGCGCATGCGCAACAATTAGCTGTTGAATTAAATGCCCAATACCATGGCACTGTTGATACTATAATTGATGAGGCTGATTTATATATTATTGCCGTTAGTGACGACATGATAGGCAATATCGCAGGTGCACTAAAGCTGCCCGGCAAAATAGTGGTGCACACCTCCGGTTCGGTACCAATGGGTGTTTTAGGCAAAATCTCCAGCGACTATGGCATTTTATACCCCCTGCAAAGTTTACGTAAACAAGCAACACACCAACAGGTAATACCGCTACTGGTTGACGGCAGCAACGATAAGGTTAAGATGCTTGTTAAGCAATTGGCAGGCAGCATTTCAGGTATTGTAGAGGAAGCCGGCGACGACAAAAGGCTGAAACTGCACCTTGCTGCTGTAATAGCCGCAAATTTCACCAACCACCTGTACGCCCTGGCTGAAGACTATTGTACTAAAGAAGGCGCCAATTTTAAAACCCTTGTACCGCTAATACAGGAAATTGCTGAAAGAACAGCCGTTTACTCACCTGTTGCAATGCAAACAGGCCCGGCGGTGCGCGGCGATAGACAAATAATTGAAAAGCATCTTCGCTTACTGGAAAATCATCCAGCGCAGCAAAATATCTATAGAGTGCTAACTGATAGTATTACAACATTTTACGAAAACATGCCGAAATAAAAAATCCCCGCCGGAGACCAGGCAGGGAGTTGTTATGAGCAAGCAACCGATCAAATCAAATAAAAACCCTATTATCAAAAAAACTGCTTAATGTTTTTATCATTCCTGCGCTACCAGCGCCTGCGGCCCTATTTATTAATGGCTTGAAAAACTGTTTATTAAAAGGGCTACCCTGCTTAATTTAAAGCTAAATTAAATACTTTGCTCAAAACAAACAACTGTTCGTTAATATTTTTTTTAATGTTAGGCTATTAAATATGCACATCCAAAAAAATTCTTCATAATTGCCTCAAAGTCTGTTATTTGCATCTAATTAAAGCATTTGAAACCACCTGGCATGAACGTTTTGCAATTGTTTAAAAATATTACAACCTTTGCTTTTGATATGGATGGTGTGTTAACTGATGGCAGCCTTTTGTTACTGCCAGGTGGCACAATGGTTAGAAAAATGAATACAAAAGATGGCTACGCCCTTCAATTAGCAGTAAAAAAAGGTTACAATATCCTGGTTATTTCGGGCGGCAATTCGCCGGAGGCCGAAGAGCGCCTGGTTAAGCTTGGTGTAAAACAGGTGCACATGCGTTGCGATAACAAGGCGAAGGTTTTGAACGATTTCGCCGGTCAATACGATATTACGCAGCAGCAAATACTATTTATGGGCGATGATATACCTGATCTTGGGGCTATGGGCCTTGCCGGGTTGCCCTGTTGCCCAAATGATGCCGTTACGGAGATAAAAGAAATATCAAAATATATCTCTCCGTTAAAAGGTGGTGAAGGTTGCGTAAGGGACGTGATTGAAAAGACATTGAAGCTAAGGGGCGATTGGGAAATTAGCACTGGTATAAGATCACAGTAACCTTTCTTTTTAATATCTTATTAATATGTAGAATTTTACTATTTATTTTGTAGCACAAAAATTAACCCCTGCTGAAATTATTAACCGCATTTATACGCTTAGTGCGCTGGCCCAACCTGGTATTTATTATGCTAACACAGCTTTTATTTGTGTATTGTATAATAATGCCCGTTTACCAGCAGGCTGGTATTACACCCGTAATATACGGCTGGAACTTTTTTTTACTGTGCATATCATCGGTATTAATTGCTGCTGCCGGGTATATTATTAACGACTACTTTGACCGTAATATTGATCTTGTAAACAAGCCGGATAAAATGGTGGTTGATAAAATTATCCACCGCCGCTGGACGATTATCTGGCATCTAATACTAAGCTTTATTGCCATCGCTATCGGTTTTTATCTTGATATTACTACAAAAATATTTTTGCTGGGCATAACAAATTTTATTTGTGTGCTGTTGCTGTTTATCTACTCCATCTCGCTTAAAAAAAGATTTTTAATTGGCAACATAATAATATCATTGCTTACAGCCTGGGTTATACTGGTGATAACATGGTGCGAAAATTCCAATATAATTAATACCCACAACCATTTGCGCGCCGATAAAATTATTCGTGAAACATTTTTGTTTGCGGGTTTTGCATTTATTATATCTCTTATACGCGAGGTTGTAAAAGACATGGAAGATATTGAAGGTGATACAAAATATGGTTGCCGCACCATGCCTATTGTTTGGGGTATAAACGCAACAAAGGTATTTGTAGCTGTATGGCTTATTGTACTTATAGCAACGCTGGTTATAGTACAGGCTTATGCCGCACGCCTGCAGTGGTGGCTTAGTATTGCCTATTGCAGTGTACTTATTATTTTGCCGCTTTTATGGATATTTAAAAAACTGTACGACGCAAAAACCAGTAAGCACTTTCACGCACTTAGTTCGCTGATAAAGCTTGTTATGCTCACTGGCATTTTATCAATGATGTTTTTTAAATACTACCATTAAAAAATACAGTTTTGTGGTACCAGGCAGAACGTACAACTCGTGAACTTATGGAAGTGGTGAACATTCAAACGCCCAAACTTTCAAACGCTCAAACAACTTTTCTTCAGAAATGAACAAAATTATTCTTGCTTCTCAATCCCCGCGAAGAAAACAACTACTTGAATGGGCAGAGGTGCCATTTGAAGTGCTGGTAAAAGAAACAGATGAAGCTTATCCCCCGTCAATGGCCATTGAAGAAATACCCGTTTTTATAGCCCGCAATAAAGCCCTTGCAATTCACAACCTCGCAACCGGCGATATTGATGTGCCTGTTATACTTGCCGCTGATACAGTAGTGGTTTTGGATGACAGGATAATTGGCAAACCAAAAGACAGGCAGAATGCGATTGATATATTAATGGCGTTGTCGGGCAAAACACATCGCGTTATTACCGGTGTAGTAATACTAAATGGCAGTAATGAAATTGCTTTTGCAGATGTTACCGAAGTTTGTTTTCACCCTTTAACAAAACAACAAATTGAGTTTTACGTTGATAAATATAAACCTTACGATAAAGCAGGCGCTTATGCTATACAGGAATGGATAGGCGTGGTTGGCATAAAAAGTATTACCGGCGATTTTTACAATGTTATGGGCTTACCGGTAAGCCGGGTTGTACAGCAGTTGGAAAAGATAAATAATTGAACGTAATCCAAAAATTTTATATCATCTTTATGCCAGTAATTTTCAACCATGACCGAACGGCTGCTGCAATTCATCTGGCAATTTCAGTATTTCAATAAACAAGCTCTCAGTACCTATGATGGTGCCCCTTTGCAGGTATTACACCCGGGGCAGTTAAACACTAACCAGGGGCCTGATTTCTCACAAGGCAAAATAAAAATTGATACCACTATTTGGGCCGGCAATATTGAGCTGCATGTAAAAGCATCCGATTGGCATATACATAAACATGCAGCAGATAAAAATTACAACAACATAATTCTGCATGTGGTTTGGCAAAATGATGCAGCAGTGCAGGATGAAAACGGCAACCACATCCCCACCCTTGAATTGCAGCCTTATGTACCTGCTATAATGATGCAGAAGTACACCCAGCTTATGGAACACAAAGGCTTTGTACCCTGCGAAGGCCACTTACCGGTGCTAAGCGGAATAGCATGGTTTGCCTGGAAAGAACGGCTGGCTATTGAAAGGTTAATGCGTAAATCAAAAGAAGTGCTGGTGCTTCTGGCCGAATCAAATGATCATTGGGAAGAAGTGTTTTGGTGGATGCTTGCAAAAAATTTTGGTATCCCTGTTAATGCGGATGTTTTTCAAAAAGTGGCAAAGTCTGTTTCAATAAACATCCTTGCCAAACACAAAAATCAGCTGCATCAGCTTGAGGCATTATTATTGGGCCAGGCCGGTTTGCTTAATGATGAGTTTACTGATGATTACCCGCTTATGCTGCAAAAAGAGTATCGGTTCCTGGCTAAAAAATATTCTTTGCAGCAGGTTCATAAAGCACCTTCTTTCTTGCGCATGCGGCCTGCCAATTTCCCAACAGTAAGGCTTGCACAGCTTGCCATGCTCATACACCAATCATCCCATCTTTTTTCACGTATAAAAGACACAAAGACAATAACCGACATACAAAACATGTTTGTTGTTACAGCAAACGATTACTGGCATTACCATTACACCTTTACTGAACCAACCCCTTACAGCCCCAAAAGCCTGGGCAAGCAAATGGCAAATAACATTATCATCAATACAATTATTCCCGTTTTGTTTGCTTATGGCGCTAGCCATAATGAGCAACAGTTTAAAGATATACCCATAAAATGGCTGTTACAGTTGCCCCCTGAAAATAATACCATTACCAATAAATGGAAAGAAAAAGAAGTGTTAAACCAAAACGCATTAGACTCACAAGCACTTATTGAACTTAAAAATAATTATTGCAACAAGCGCCTGTGCCTGGATTGTGCAGTAGGTAACAAGTTGTTGCCCATAAAGAATTAGCGCTAAAGGCCGCTGCTCCGCCTGCAGGTTAAACTCAAAAACAATGCAATCTTCGCCTTGACAACCGGAAACTGGCAACCTGTAACCGGCATCCCTTCTTCAGCTTCCCAAAGCAGCACACTTCATGCACCTTGCTTCATAAATATCTTTCTCACCCAACAAGAATTGTTCTTTATCTTTTGTTTTGCGGTAGGATACAGCAGCAATATTGCCGCATACCACGCATATTGCATGCAGCTTGGTTATAAAGTCCGAAATAGCAAGCAACTCAGGCACGGGCCTAAAAGGCCTGCCCATGTAGTCCATATCAAGGCCGGCAATTATAACCCTTACCCCTCTAAGTGCAAGCGCCTGGCATACCTGCACAATACCCATATCAAAAAAATGGGCTTCATCAATGCCCACCACATCAACATTTTCAGCAAGTAATAAAATGGCCTGCGAATTATCCACGGGTGTAGAATGAATTTTGTTGGCATCGTGGCTTACCACCTGTTCGTTGTCATATCGTTTATCAAAAGATGGTTTAAATATTTCAACACGCTGATTGGCTATTTTTGCGCGTTTTAAGCGTCGTATCAATTCCTCGGTTTTGCCGCTAAACATGCTGCCGCAAATAACTTCAATCCACCCTCGTTTGTCACCTATAATGCCCGGTTCTATAAACATTTACAAAAAACTTAATACCATTAATAAAAATCGTTCGTAATTTTAACATGCTATCCCCATAGTAATTGCCGTAAAGAACAGCACGTTTTTAAACGCAATCTTTTTGAGGATAACGCGTTTAATCCTCAAATGTATAATATTCATGGAAAGAACGGGCGCATTAATAGAGCGGTTACTGCAGCAATACCACGATAATGCTGATGCGGGCAAAATGCTTGTAACTGTTCAAATGCTTATGGCTGAGCTGCAGCAGCAAGCCCAGGCCACCGCAACTACCAAAAAGGTATCAGTGGTAATGCCAAAATACATAAACAATGCTTTTACCTCTAATGAAGTATTGGACAGGCCAAGGCCTGAGCAAATACTTGTTAAACCTGTACAACCCCCAGCAATACAGCCTGTTGTACAGTCAGCTACAAAACCTGTTGCCGAAGAAACGATAGATGCAGAACCTCCCCAGCCCAAGCCCGAACCGGCTAAAACAAAGCAGCCGTGGCAGTTTGATGCCGTAATGGAAATACCTACCCTGGCCCATCAGCAAAAAGAAAGGACCGAATTGAACGAGTTAATTGGCAGTAAAGGCGAGAGCCTTAATGAAAAGCTTAAACTAAACAATGTTGAACTTGGTGCAGTGTTACAGTCAGCGCCGGTACGCGATTTGAAAAAAGCCATTGGGATTAACGACAGGTACGTTTTTATAAACGAGTTATTTAGGGGCGACGAGGTTACTTATGAAAGAAGTATTAAAACCATAAACAGCTTTACCATACTGGCCGAAGCTGAATACTGGATAAAACGGGAGTTGAAACTAAAGTTTGCCTGGAACGAGGGCAGCGAAGCTGTACATCATTTTGATCAGTTGGTTAAAAGGCGCTTTTCCTGAATGTAAGCCATTACCTGCCCGGTTGCCCCGGCATGGGTTTTAATATAATTGCCGGCATTGTTACCAGCTTCCCCGCACAGGTCTTCGTTTTCAAGTAATTCATCAAGCTGTTTTTCAAGTTCCAGTGCATCTTCCACATCAAAAGCACCATTTTGCTCCACAAGATCTACGGCTTCAGCATATTTGTCAAACTCCGGCCCAAACACAACCGGCTTATAATATACCGCGGCTTCCGCCACATTGTGTACACCATCGCCACCAAAGCCACCCCCAACATAGCACACAGTTGCATAAGCGTATAAATATTTAAGCATGCCTATATTGTCAATAATAACAGTATTTATTTTCTCATCAATCAATTCACCATCGTCAATTATCCTTACAAGTATTGAATAGCGAATGGAGTGTTTATACATTGTATCGCACTCGCGCAACCTTTCCTCACCAATATTATGCGGTGCAATAATAAAGCTGTAATTGCTTCGTGTGTTGGCATAATGGTCTAATTCTTCATCATCATCTGTCCAGGTACTACCGGCAACAATTACTTTTTTATTACCGCAAAAAATTTCGATGTGCTTGTACTTTACAGGATTTGCGGCAAGTTCCAATACCCGGTCAAAACGGGTATCGCCACTTACTGTTGTATTCGTAATATTAATATCAGCAAGTAACTGTTTGGCCCGGGTAGTTTGTACAAATAAATGCGTAAAGCACTGTAGCATTGCACGGTGAAAACCGCCATACCAGTTAAAAAACGGCTGCGATTTCCTAAATATACCCGACACCAGCAACAAAGGTATTTTCCGCTTCGCCGCATCGTGAAGGTAATAATACCAAAACTCATACTTTATAAAAACAACTAGCTTTGGCTGCACTGCGTTATAAAAACGGTTGCCGGTAACAAAAGAATCCATAGGCATGTAAAAAATATAATCTGCTCCGGTATAGTTCTTTTGAACCTCGTAACCCGATGGCGAAAAAAAAGTAAGTAATATTTTGTATTGAGGGTAAATTTTGCGCAGCGCTTCTATCAATGGCCTGCCTTGTTCAAACTCTCCCAAAGATGAGCAGTGCACCCATATTTTTGGCGCGGGGTCGCGCTGGCAGTTAAATGCAATATGGTCCATAACGTGATGCCTGCCTTTAACCCATAATGCCGCTTTTTTATTAAACAACGCTAACACCCTTGCTGCAACAGGGTACAACGTTACAAATAATAAATAAAGCAGTTTGCCCATGTACGAGTTTATACTACAAAGAAACAGCTTTAATGTTCACCTTGAGTTGAGAACA
>Ga0206931_1114_pt1 | contig 26218 bp, 27 predicted proteins | sample Alteio_BWOrgHeat_17_FD_152946 | JGI IMG/M metagenome (GOLD analysis project Ga0206931, IMG submission 152946) | Enriched cells from forest soil in Barre Woods Harvard Forest LTER site, Petersham, Massachusetts, United States -... | ecosystem: Environmental > Terrestrial > Soil > Temperate forest >...
ATTCCCGCATTACCATTCAAAGATCCAGCTGTTTTATGAACAATGGGACAAGATGCTGAAGGAAGAGATTACTGAAAATGTTGCACTTTTGCAGAAATTGAAGCGGAAGTATAAGTTATACGGATTAACAAACTGGTCTGCGGAAACCTTCCCGATAGCGCTGGAAAGATTCTCTTTTTTTAAATTATTCGATGGCATTGTTGTTTCTGGCGAAGAGAAGTTGATCAAGCCGGATGAAAAAGATTTTCAGGGTGATTTTAGAACGTTATCATTTAGATCCGAAAAGCTCGCTTTTCATTGATGATAACCGGAATAATATCGATACCGCAAAAGGCATGGGCTTTTCCACCATCCATGTGACGGAGCAAACAGATTTAAGGCACGAGCTTCATTTAGCGGGTCTTCTATAGTGTCATGTCAACCATAATTGACGATTTTAGGATTTAGAGATATTGGGATTTTATTGGAAACCTGTATTTAAAATAAAATCTCTAAATAACGAAATCAAGAAATCAGCAATAACGGAAGCGACATTTTTACAATTGACATGATACTATCCCTGCATTGAAATCTTATTGTCTAATTCACAACAAACAAGATGTTAAAGGAAGAACGGTTCAGTCATATCCTCACCCTTATTAAAAAGAAAGGTAAGGCCAATTACGAATCCCTTGCGGGTGAGCTGAACGTCTCTGAAGATACGATCAGGAGGGATATAGAATCGCTTTATAATAACGGCTTACTCCTGAAAGTACGCGGCGGCGCCATGTCCCTTTCAAAGAACCCCCTCAGCTTCCAGTACCGCACCCAATACCAGTCAGAAGAAAAGAATATTATAGCCTTAAAAACGCTGCAGCTGATCAGGGAGGGGCAGACGGTTTTTATGGATGGCGGCTCAACCATCTGCGCAGTGGCTTCACATCTGCCGGCCAATTCAAAGTTCAGGCTGGTAACCAACAATATGGCCCTGGTGCCGGTTATTTCAGCATTCAGGCATATCGAACTGATCGTGCTGGGGGGGATATATGATCGGGAAACGGCCGCTAACACGGGGGGACAGACCTGCAGCGAGGCTGCTAAATACATTGCAGACCTATACCTGATGGGAACTTGTGCGCTGCAAAAAGACCTTGGTATTTCCGCCGTTTTTCAATCGGACGGTGAAGTAAAACAGCAAATGCTGAAAAACGCTGTTAAAACCTATGTTTTGGCCAATAACACGAAATTAAATGCTACAGAGCATTATAAGGTTTGTGGGTTAAAAGAGATCACAGGATTGATCACAGACCTGCCGGCCGATGACCCCCGGCTTGATGACTTCAGAGGTATGGGTATCCGGCTTATCTAAGCCGTTACGCAATATAACTCCCGCGCCATGCAACGTCCCGGGTGCACCCCTGAAACTCAGCATGTCCGGCACATGGCATCAGCTTTGAAATGCGGAGGCCGCACAATAGCTACTCTTTAAAAAAACGCCCCAATGGAAAAGGCGCCGGCCGGGCATTAGGGAATGCACGCCGTTTATCCCCGGGAAACGCCTGTATGGTTATTTATCCAATATTAAAAAAGCAGGCAATATTGCCTTCACCATTTGTATATAAAAGATGGCGCCATATATTAAAAACAAGCTGAAAGCGGCCCGGAAATAGCTTGGGCCACCAGGTGGGGCCTGTCAGCAATAATGCTATTTTTGTCGTGCCATTGGTATTTGTAAATTAGTTGGCCGGTTTGCCTCCGTGTCAAAACCACGGCCGTCTACATTTCTCGCTCCCCAAAACATCATATCATTAAACAGGTAGATCAGATCATATTCCTTAAAAATCTGTCCTTCAGCCAAACCGAACGGGGCAAATGCTTTACCTAAAATATCCTGCGTTTCTCCAACTTTCCATAAAGCAAAACCCTTGGCATAATTATTCAGTACATCAGCAAAGCCTTTATGCAACGGTGTTACACTATATGCTTCATCAGCAACGAAATTCACTTTTTGCGCACCCGGGGCAATAGGATGTTCCCCGTGCCATTCAATATGCCCTTTGATTCCCATTTCTGCCAAAACAACTTTTCCGAAAGGGTCTGCGAAGTTGGTAACAGTTAATTCAAATTTATCATCAGGGAGAGACATGAATTTTCTTGTCAAATAAAACGGTTTTAACGTCCCGTCCGGGTTCTTTGTGTTGCTTGGGCGTATCTCCATGGTAATGCTTTGCCATCTGCCCAACGAGTTTTGCCTGATTTGTTCCTGTGTCATCGTCATTTAATTTAAAGGTTGTATGCCTGGCAATAAAGTTACTGCTTCTAACTGTCTTTTTCAGTTATAGTGTGCCAATCTTGTTTCCCCATTGTTCAAGACGTTCGCCGGCGGAAGTAAGAAGCTTCATAATTTATTTTTTTTGGCTATATCGTGGCCAGGCTTATATCGGCACACTGGCAAAACGAAAAGCAAGGTTGTAAAACTACCGGAAATTTTTTGATGAAACGGGTGGTAAAAAAGACATTCAGGATGGGCAAACCTGGCGGGGTAACCACCAAGGTTAGCTGCATGCAAATATTATGAAGTACACGTTTAACACGTACAATTGTGCAGGCAAGAAAAAGCGTTTGCAGAGAAAATACACCCGTTGGTAGAATGTACCTAACAGCTATCAAAACAATCTATTACTTTCACTTTTGTTAAGTAAATGCAAATGTGAAACCCCATTCCATTAGTGAATTTGAAAAGCTGGTACTGGTTGTTTATTGTGTGTTTACAACTCTTGCAAAAAATGGTGCACTATATGAAATATAAAAATTTAATTATTACAGCAGTTATAGTTATTGCTGCTGTGGCTGCTTTCTATGTAGTTGCTGCTTATAAAAAGGATAAGCTGCCGGTGAGTGCAGTACGTGATGCTAAGAACAGCCAGCCCGATAGTACCGCCAGTTTAGATACTGCAAAAGTAACCATTATCCAGGGTGCCGATCCCTGTAACGGCACCGGTGGCACCGGGCAAATTGTTAGTGTGGGGGATAACAGTATTACTATCAAACGGCAAGACGGCATCAATGAAATTATCAAGCTTACGGATAAAACAACGATCAGGAATTCAGCAGGCCCTGTATCAATATCCAATTTAAAAACAGGGGACAGGGTAACGGTAGTTGTGATGTCAAAACACACTGCAACGGTTGTTTTGGTTTGCAATGAACCAAAGCCACCTGTAAAAGATATAGGGGGTTGAGGTAATGTCTAAAGCGTTGTTATAAGCCGCACCCAAATTCCTCAATTAACCCAAGCCTTAAGGCCAATGTCATTTAGTTAGGGCATGTTTTAGTATAGGAAGAAATTTGAATTTGATAGATATTTCCCCGAAGGGGATGCATCGGTCAGCACAGGGCAACGCCATGTGTAAAATTCGCATTTGGTTATTTGTCCCCTGAAAGGGGTATATCAGAGCATATCGAGGTACCCCTTTCAGGGGACAGGAAATTTATTGTGGTCTTTTTCGATGGGCGTTGCCCGCCTGGCCACGCCGTTCGGACGGGCCCATCGCTGATTGATACAGCCCTTTCAGGGCAACATAAATGCTTAACTAAATGACATTGGCTTGAGCCGAGATTTCGTGCAAAGTGTATATTGATGTTGTAAGATATTATTAACCGCAATTTTAAACAGCTTCTTAAACAAGGCGACGTTTGCAGATAAAAAATACCGGTTGGCAGAATGTACTTAATAAATATGAAAATAATTATTACTTTCACTTTTGTTAAGTAAATACAAAAATGAAACATCATTCCATTGGTGAATTTGAAGAATTGGTACTGCTGTCAGTTGCTGCTTTACATGGTGAAGCATACGGGGTAAGCATACAGGAAAGCCTTATAGAAAAATTATCAAAGAATATCAATATCAGCGCCGTGCATGTTGCCCTTAAGCGAATGGAAGACAAAGGGTTTGTTAGATCACGCTTCGGGGGTATTACCGAAGACCGGGGCGGCAGAAGAAAAAAGTATTATGTTATTACCGCTATCGGGAAACGTATACTTGACAACCAGTATGAGTTACGCACTTCATTGTACAAAATGATACCTAAAATATCCTTTGGCCGATGAATGCGAAGCTACCCAAATGGCCATTACTGTTTCTCCGGTGGTTTTGCCGTGAAGATTACCTGGACGAGATTGAAGGGGACCTTACCGAGATTTTCCACCGGCAACAACATTCGCCGGCAAAAGCACGCAGGCAGTTTTTATTTAACGTGCTAAAACATTTCAGGCCTGAGTTTATGAGATCAATTAACTTAAAACCACAGTATAATTATAAAGCTATGATCCGTAATTATTTTAAAACATCATTCCGCAATTTAACCAGGAACAAAGGCTATGCTTTTATCAATATTGCCGGGCTGGCAACGGGTATAGCTGTTTGCATGATGATATTTATAATTATACAATATCAAACAAGCTTCGACGCTTTTCATCCTAAAAAAGACCGTGCCTACCGGGTGCTTACAGAATATCACCATGAGGGTGCCGCAAATATTACGTACGATAAAAGTGTACCCTACCCTATGCCTGTAGGGTTGAAAGCTAATTTCCCTGCGATAGCGGAAATAGCGCCTGTTTTTGCAAGCCATAATGATGAATTAATAGTGGCGGTGGATAATAATGCGCCGCAAAAACACTTTAAAGAAGAGCGTGGCTTATTTTTTACTGATCCTTCTTTCTTTAACATATTTAATTTTCCACTGCTTGCGGGTTCGTATGGGTCGTTAAAAGACCGCAATACTGTTTTACTTACAAAGGAAATTGCCGAAAAATATTTTGGTGACTGGAAACTGGCCATGGGAAACACACTAAAATTGCAATCAGGCGGCTTTATGTTTGACCACAGTACTGAGGTATTAAAAGTTACCGGTATTCTTGCCACCATACCCGCCAATACTGACTTCCAGGTGAAACTTGTTGTGTCTATGAGAACAAGTTATCTCGGCACTTTAATGAAAGAGTCTACCACCTGGAACGAAGCTGCGCCAGATTTTGGTTGTTATATTTTGCTGTCACCCAATACTTCTGCCGGTAATTTTAACCAGCAGTTAAGTGCCTATGCAAAAAAAGTTAAATCGGCTGAAAACAAAGACAATTATATTATTCAGGCGGTGAATGATATTCATTACGACACACAAACCGGTAATTATAGTAACAAAGCGATCAGCCATCAGCTGCTTAATGTATTGTGGCTTATTGCAGCATTCATACTGGCAATTGCCTGCGTAAACTTTATCAACCTGTCTACTGCGCAGGCTGTTAACCGCTCAAAAGAAGTGGGTGTAAGAAAAGTGCTGGGCAGCAATAAATTTCAATTACAAATACAGTTTATTGTTGAAACATTTTTAATAGTTATGATTGCTGTAATACTTGCGGCAGGCATAACCTTTGTTACAATGCCTTATATAAACCGGCTTTTAGAACTATCGCTTTCATTCAGCATACTCAACAGCTCCACCATTATATTATTCCTGGTAGCCGTAACAGTGGCAGTAACTGTGCTTGCCGGTTTTTATCCATCTGTTGTTTTATCGCGCTTTAACCCTATTACAGCCTTAAAGAGCAAACTTGCTGCGGGTACAACCAAAGGCATTTCGTTAAGAAGGGGTTTGGTGGTGTTTCAGTTCATTATTGCACAGTCGCTCATCATAGGCACACTCATCATTGTAAAGCAAATGGATTATTTTATCAACCAGCCGTTGGGCTTTGATAAGGATGCTGTTGTAAATGTGCCCTACCGTATAGATAGTATACGCATAAGCAAGATGGATTATATAAAACACCAGTTGCTTTCCATAAACGGCGTGCAGGCCGTAAGCTTCAGCAGCAACACGCCGGTTGAAGATGCTAATGATACATGGAGTACGCTAAAATTTAACCATGACATAAAAGAGGAAGATTTTAAGGCCATTACCAAATTTGCCGACGAAGAATATGTGCCTGCTTATAAGCTGACTTTAATAGCCGGAAGAAACCTGCAGCCATCTAAAATGACAAGGGAATTTTTAGTGAATGAGTCGCTGATGAAAAGTTTGGGAATAACAAACCCTGATGACATATTGAACAAAGAAATAAGTATATGGAACGGTAATATAAAATGCCCTGTTGTTGGTGTATTGAAAGATTTTAATAACAGGTCTTTCCGCAACAGCCCTGCGCCATTGCTTATTGCTACAAACGTTACTATGTATAACCAGGCCACTATAAAGCTTGCCACCACAAACATTCCGGCTACTATGCAGGCTATTAAAAACCTGTGGGAGCAAACCCTGCCCGGTTTTGTTTTTGAATCCAGGTTTCTTGATGATAAAATTGAAAGTTTTTACAAGCAGGAAAACCAATTGGCACAGTTGTATAAAATTTTTGCAGCCATCGCTATATTCCTTAGCTGCCTTGGCTTGTATGGCCTTGCATCATTCATGGCAGTGCAGCGCGTAAAAGAAGTGGGCATACGTAAAGTGCTTGGTGCAAGCACTGCCGGCATTGTGTACCTGTTTACAAAAGAATTTGTTATACTTATTGCCATTGCTTTTGCAATAGCTACACCTATTGCCTGGTATTATATGCACACCTGGCTGCAGGATTATGTTTACCGCATCACCATAAGCTGGTGGGTATTTGTTGCGGGTGGCCTTGCCGCAATAATTATTGCTCTTACAACCATCAGTTTCCAGGCAATAAAAGCAGCGCGGGCAAACCCGGTAAAAAGCCTGAGAACAGAATAGGCGATTGCAGGTTACCCGATTGCGGATTGCAGATTTGATTGAAGCGGGTGGATAGCGTAACGCTACTACAGTGATGGAAAAATCATTGCTTGAAAATTCTCATAAGCAGGGCGATTATTATATTGCCCCACGGCCTTCTTTTTTAAGAGGGCCTTTTTTGCAGCGGTAGGCTAAGATACTCCGCAGGGTCTGCCCACACAAAGTTTCAGGTCAAAACCTTGGACCATTCGGGCGAGCTTCTTGAACTAAAAATAAAAACCCTTTTGTCAAGAGTATTTGAAAAACTACAGCCGTAATATGTAACACACCTATCCCTTTTAGTACAGAAGGACATATATTAGTACAAAATACAATACATAGCTAATCAAGACATCCTCGCTATCAATCAAGGTGCTTCCAAAGATGCTTTGGATTTTTTGTATATTCACCCTAAATATCGAACATGCCAGAACATTTTGGTAAAAAGGTGTCTAAGGTTTTGCCTGAATCCTATAATCAAAAAACGTTGCTTCAAACAAGTTTCAATGGAAGTGTTATTGCAACCGGCCATTGGACATCAGAAGGATTTGTATTAAAAGCAAATTCACTTATAAAAAACCATAGCACATTAAAAAGCAATTCAGGGACATTGAGAACATTAGATGAGGTAAAAAGAAGATTGTATGCCATTGATAAAGAGGGGGATTATTTGATTTTAAAGGTAGATATTCGGTTGTCTTCTCCGAGCACGGCTGCAAGACTTGTGCATGGCAATGACAGAAATGGGAAATTTGATTGGTCAAGTTCTTTAGGTGAATCATTATCTCAATTATTAAACAGTTAATACTTGTTATATGAAATGGAAATTAGTACAGGAAGACAACGTTCATTTAATCAAAAGTGAAGATGGTAATACGGTTTGCTATATTGACAAGTCCGCTGTTAATGCCTACGGAAAAATTATAGAAAAATCAATGAATATGTATGCTGCTATTTTAGATTATATGCAAGACATTGAAAAAAACAAATTTCAGCCCAAGAAAACCTATAACCGATTTAAAGAGATTATAGATCGGATAGAGGATTAATCTATACGTTGTATTAACGACCAAGCAATGGCATAAGAACCTACTACCCAAAATTTTTATTTTAAGGATATTGGCTTTTGTTAAACAAGCAAAACTATTTTGATTTTGCTAAAAATTATTACATTTCATTTATAGTTAAATGTAACATCAGAATTTATAAGGGCTTCGTATCTTTCTGTATTAAAATGGGTAGCCGTAATATAGAAGTATTACAGCAACGTAATAGTCACGATGTCATCCTAAACAAAAGTTATTACCCCTTCTTTCCCTTCCCCACCCACTTTGTCGCAAACCGCCCTTAATATGTCCCTACTGCACCTGTGGGGCGCTTTTGTGTTTGTTATTTTTGGTTTATGGAAAACGAACAACAAATAAGGCTGCTGGTTGAAAATTGGGCAAGTGCAGCCCGTGCACAAAACTACGATGGTGTTATGGCCTTTCACCACCCGGATATAGTAATGTACGATGTGCCGCCGCCTTTTCAATCAAAAGGGCTTGACGCCTATAAAAAAACCTGGCAAACCTTTTTTGATTGCCCGCAAAACAACACAGGCATTTTCGACATTCTTGAACTAAATATTACTGCGGGTAACGATGTGGCCTTTTGCTTTGCCCACATGCAATGCGCAAGTGTGGATAACCAAAAGCCGGATGACTATTTGCAGTTTCGCCTTACCATCGGGTTTAAAAAAATTGACGGGCAATGGTGGTTTATGCACGAGCATCATTCTGTGCCGGGTGTCTAACGTTCCTGTATATATTGCGCATTATTTCGATGCCATTTTAGAAACCAGGAACTCAAAATAGCTATAGTAGAGACATTGCAGGGAAAGACGTAACAAGGGCGTTTAACTCATAAGCTACCGTAAGCAGGAACAGGCGGCAGGGTCTTCGTTGTTGTTAAACGGGTCACAGGCCCCGCACATTAGTCGGCACAGGTGTTCCCTGCCGCGGCGGGAAAACCTGCGCCAGGGAGGGCGAAGAAAAAGTCAACGGGCAGAAAAGGTATTCTTATACCAGGGCGACCATGTTTACTTTAAAAAGTCATCCAGGTAACCTAATATTGTTTTGCTCTGCATCATCAGGCTTACATGCCCCTGCGAAGGAACAATGGCCAAATGCGATTTTGGCATGGGTTGCAAATCAGACACACCACCTCCCAATAGTTGGTATGTTTTCATCAACTCAATTTTATCCAGGCCATCATTGTCGCCCGAGATGAGCAATACAGGCGAAGTAATTTTCGCAATATTGGCGTCACCCACGTTAAAGGGTACCCCCGCAAAAGCAATCATCTGTTCTATAAACTTTGTCCATTTTGTTTTGTCAGGCGCTACTGCATCATAAGCCGTTTTTATAGGGGTATTGTCAAAAAATTCAGGCTTAAAACCTTTAAACGCATTATTTACTACGGGCAGCCAGCCACTGCTTTTATAGGTGGAAGAAATGATCACCAATTTTCTTAGCCGTTTAGGGCTTTGTACCGCAAACTGGTAGGCCACGCTGCCACCCATGCTATACCCTGCAACATCCGCACTGTCAATTTTTAAATAATTCATTACTCCTTCCACATCACTTGCCAGGTTAACAATGTCTAATTTTCTGTCTGAATATGGTGTGTGCCCATGCCCCTGCATTTCAATGGCAATTACTTTTCTTGTTTTTGACAATTCAGGTATTAATTCCCCCCAGTTCATCCCAATGGTATAAAAAGCACCATGCAGTAAAACAATAGGCCTGCCCTCGCCATAAACTTCGTAATAAACTTTAATGCCATTTACAGGTGCGTAGCCACTGTCGGTGGGTTTACCCTGTTGCCCGTAAGACTGAAATACGGCAAAAAAAAGCATAGCAATTATTAATACCGGTTTTGCGACATTAGATACTTTTAATACTCTTTTCATAAAATGTTCTTTAAATTATTTTGAATTTTATTGACTCTATAAAGATCGAAACCATCCCGGGATTTTACACCCTGTAAAAACATAGCATTATGAAAGCCGCAACATTCTTCATCCCATGCACAATAGCCGAAGATACATCGCCGGAAAAGTTTTTAATTGCGGCTCACTCTGTGGGGAAGAAAACATTCGCACTACTTCGGTCCCATTTTAGAAGCCAGGAATTCAATTGCTTTCAGGTCCGGCATCTTTACAGAATAACAATGCTCGTCCAGTATCATGATCTCATTGGTCTTTGAATTATAGGGTTTCCATTCGGGAAGCCCTTTTCCATTTGGGTTTCCTGTAGCAGCAAAATTGGCCCAATAGGACGACATTGTTTCGGCCAGTTTATTATCTGCGGGTTGCCAGGGGCGGTTACCGAATTTCAGGTTATTATATGCGTATGGCAATTCACCCCCGTGAAAAGCGCCAAATTTCGCATACTCACCCGTCCCCGGTACTTTATGCGTAAACCGGTACATGTAAACTTTTGCACCGTGGTCACTCTGCATATTTGCCCAGGTAAAATTCTGAGAGCCAAAGGCCTCATCGCTGCTCAACCTGTATTGAGATAACGCTGCCATGGAATCATTAGTGGCAGGATAATTTTCCAGGGCAGATGGTGCATCCGCACCATAGGTATCAGTCATGTCCTTTTTAAACGCTTCTGCATTTTTTACTTCGCCAAAAAACATAAACTCCTCCTGGTTCCATCCCGTTAACAGCGGAACTTTATTTTCCTTTCCTGCGGCAAATATGGCCATGATAGATGCAGGCAGCACATAGCCATCGGTAATAGCGCCCCAAACAGCGTAAGGTTTTTTCATCAGGTCCTCTGCTGAAACTTTCCGAAGGTCTGCCAGGCTGGGCGCATTCAATGATTTTCCGTATGCTTCACCGGCTTCTTCGGCTTTGGCGAGCGTGGTAAAAGGAGTAGAAAACACAGCACCACTCTCACCTATCGCTTTTTGAAAGAGGCCTTTGCCCAGCGGAGAGGCAACCAGGAAATTAACACTAAAAGAGCCCGCCGACTGCCCTGCGATGGTTACATTATCAGCATCACCACCAAAGGCCGCAATATTGTTTTTTACCCACCGCAGTGCAGCTAATTGATCTAATATCGCATAATTGCCCGATGCATTTCTGCCGGATTCTTTTGTGAGGCCCGGGTGAGCAAAAAATCCAAATACCCCTACCCTGTAGTTTATGCTAACGAACACAATACCTTTTTTGGCCATGGCTTCTCCGTCATAAACAGGTATCGCGCTGCCCCCGCTCAAAAACCCTCCACCATATATCCAAACAATTACAGGGCGTTTTTCCCCGGCTGATTTTGCGCCCGTCCACACATTCAGGTATAAACAATCCTCACTTATCGGTTGCTTTGGAATGAGAAACTCTTCAGACCACATACTATAGGGCACAGGTTCTGCCTGCATAGGACTGGGGCCAAAATTTTCACACTTGCGAACCCCCTCCCAGGGCTTCACCGGCTGCGGCTCCTTCCATCTAAGCCCGCCTACAGGGGGTGCGGCAAAAGGAATGCCCTTAAACGCGTATACATCGCCGGTAGCATTTAACACGCCAGATACGCGGCCGGCATCTGTTTTTATCACTTCCATGCTATTAGTGGGTTTCATAAATGAGATCATAACCACGATTAACACCAAGCCCAAACCCATGAGATTAAGGGATCTTCTCATATAGATCGATTTTTGATTGGTTCCATAATTATCATTTGCCTGCGGCTGATACCTCTGCAGTTGCCAAGGTGTAAGCTATGCAGGGTTGCTTTGCCCAACCCCATATAATATAGCCGCTTCAAGTATATCAATATTTATGTCTTTCAGCGTTTTGAACTTAATGCAATAGCCTGTTACACTTGCTTTGCCCAGGTCTTTTCCATACGTTTGGGTTAAGTATTTCTTATCTTTTATGCCAAGTATATACACAGAAATCCCGGTTGTGTTAGCGCTTATACCAATTTGATAAAACTCTTTGCTTGTTCCGTCAGTATATTTTATGGATTGAAGTCCATATCCAATATTAGGATTAGTAACAATTTTACCTTTATCGTCTTTGCCATCTAAAAACCATAATTTACATGCTGGTAACGCCTGAAGTATGCGCAGGTGCAACGCCTGCATTTCATTGCGTTTTGGTTCAGGCTGGCTGGAAATATAGCCGTTGATTTGTTCTTGTACGTTCATATAAAATAGAGGTTACTTAGTTTGCTTGCCTGGCGCCACTCACGAAACTGCCGACCGGGGGTGCGCACCTTCATTATCAACATTCACCTAACTTATCCTTTATTGGCCTGCGTAAACTCCACGATCCATTCAATACCGTATTTGTCCCTGAAACAACCAAAATATGAACCATCCCAGGGGCTATCGCCAATAGGCCCTTCTATTTGTCCTCCTGCTGAAAGCCCATTAAATAATTTGTCTGCTTCTTCTTTGCTTTCCGCACTTATTACAATTTTACTTCTGTTCTCATTTTCGTTTGTTCTCCCCATAATTTCCGGAACATCGTTTGCCATCAACATACTACTTTTACCAATAGGCAAAGCTATATGCATAATTTTATTTTCTTCTTTTTCCGCTACCGGGAATTCAGGGCTTGCAAGGTTTTTGAAACGTATGATCTTTGCAAACTCTCCGCCAAATACTGATTTATAAAAGGTAAATGCTTCTTCGGCATTTCCGTTAAAGTTAATGTGAGGATTAATTTCTGCCATATTGTTATTTTTAAAGTGTTTTATTTTTTATGCGTGCTGGTAAATATTACCAATAATTCCCCCGGAAAAAACCGTTGAAGATACCAGTTTAAGATGCAATGGTTTTTCAAGGCCGTTGAATATCTGCAGGCCCGCACCCAACGCTACCGGGTGTATGGGCAGGTAGTATTCATCAATAAGGCCGGCAGCTATCAGGCTGCGCATAAACCCGGCGCCGCCAATGGCCAGTATGTGTTTGCCGGGTTGGTTTTTTAGTTGCCTTATGTTTTCGGCAAGGTCGCCATCGAATACCTGTGCGCTGTTCCAGGAAATCTCCGCGCCTGACGCGCCGGGCTTCAGATCATTGACTTTAAAGCCCTTTTGGGTAAAAACGGCCTTGGGTACTTCGTTCATCGGTGCGGCAAAAGGCCCGTTTGCTGTTGGCCAATATTGCGACCACCCCTCATACGACTTTCTGCCCATAATGATCAAACCCGCGTCTAAACTTGGTTGCAAGGCCCAGGCCCTCGAATCTTCTGTGGAGCTCTTGAACATCCAGCTACCGTCCTCATTTCCAGTGCCCACAAAACCGTCGGCTGAAGCTGACATTTTCATTATTAACTTTCGCATAAATATTTTTTTTAAGGTTATTTGCTGGTGGTAATGGTGCTTAAATATTCTTCCAGGTTGGCAAACCCGGCAGCAGTACCTTCTATAAAGCCGTTTGAGGCCATCATTTCAAGCACGGCAAGGTCTTCAAACTTTTTTTCAATGTAAACTGTGGTTTTGCCATCGCCTTCCTTAAAAGAATTTGTGGTTATCGAAAAAGCACTGCTGGTGCTGTTACCATTTTCGTCGGTGAAAGTATTTCTTGATGAATAATAGGTTTTGGGGTTAATTTTCAGGTATTCTACCATGCTGTAGCGGGAGTTGCTGTCTATAGAAGCCCCTGGAGAAATCATGGTGTACAGCCAACGGCCGCCTTCGCTAAAATTCATTTCTTTTGTATAAAGCGTAAATGGCTTGGGGGCATGCCACAGGGCCAGTATTTCCGGTTTTGTAAAGGCATCCCAAACAAGGTCAAGGCCAGCGGCAAACTCACGGGTAATGTTAATGGTTTTCGTCTCTTTGTTTACGTCGAAATCAAATAGCAGGTTCATTTTTCTTTATTTTTTAGTATTAATAATACTTCATCAAGTTGCTGAAACTGTTGTTCCATTATCTTCCGGAACTGTTCCAGCCAGTTATCTATTTCTTTCATTTTATCAATTTTTAGTTCATAATATATTTCCCTGCCGTCTTGCTTTTGGGTCAGCAGGTCGCATTCATTCAGTATGCGCAAATGTTTGGATATGGATTGACGGGTGATGTCGAAGTGCTCTGCAATGGCGTTTGGCGTCATCGCATGCACAGCGACCAAGACGAGGATCGCCCGCCGGGTAGGGTCTGCAATAGCTTGAAAAATGTCACGTCTCATGAATGTTATATTATATAAGAAGCCAATCGGTTGCAAATATACGGGCAACCGATTGGCTTCGCAAAATTTATTTTTGAAAACCTTAAGAATTTGTCAAACGGAGATGTTGTTTGCCATATAGCATTTTTTTTGCTGCATCATTACCACAACATCGTTCCCCCGTAAAATGACAATTAACACGATACATATAAAGGCGACCAAAAGGCCGCCCTTTGTGATGACTGCTGTTAGCACACTTGGCCTCTCATGTGACCAAAGATTGATGAACATTCCCCTTCCCGAACGTTGCATCAATCCAGGTCCAATTCCAGGCATTCTCAATAGATCCTTTCTTCGCGCAATTAACCGGTTTATATATCCAACATTAAACTCGTATCTGCTGCTTACCGGGTTTGGTTAAGCAGCTTGCCGGTTTGAGATAACCGAAAGTATAATTGTGCTGCAAAGCATTTTGCTATATTCAACCAAAGGGGTTATGGTGTTATTAAGCGTGCATAACCGCAGTATGTAAAGCATTTATAAGGAGCAAATTGCTGTTGGTGTGTTGCAATATGCAGTTTAACCCGTACGGCAGCAGATGCTTTGGCAGGAAAAATAAACCCTTACTAACCAGGCTGCAATACAGATAATACAAACTCTTTGTAACTTCTCCCTATGGGTATTGATTTGTTGTTTATCTCAACATCGGTTGTTGTAAAAGCGCTGATCTTATCTTTCGCTGCAATGAAGGACCGGTGAATGCGGAGGAAATTATTTTTTGAAAGGAGGTCTTCTATTTCGTTCAACTGAAACTTGGTAAGTATGCTTTTATTATGGGTGGTAATGCGTACATATTCGCGCAGGGCTTTCTACATAAAGTATTTCATCCAGGTATATTTTCACCCGCTTTTTTCCAACATTAAAAAAATACGATTTTCTTTCTTCACCGGCGCTGGCAGAGCTATAATGAATTATTTTTTCTTTATGCTGGTTTAATTTATTAACCGCTTTTAAAAAACGGTTAAAGCGGATGGGTTTTAATAGGTAATCAACAACGTTTAGTTCAAACCCCTCTATCGCATATTCTTTATACGCTGATGTAATAATTACATAAGGCGGGTTTTTTATTGCTTCCAAAAAATCAAGGCCCTTTAGTTTAGGAAGATGGATGTCAAGAAACATCAGGTCAAATTTATCCGACTGCAGTTTTTCCATTGCGTAAATGGCATCGGTACAAACCTCTTTCAACTCCAGGAAAGGTACCTGGTGAATATAATCTGCAAGTACTTCAGCGGCCACTTACCTGAAACCTTTTTTTGATGTGGCATCTATGAGGGCAACCGGAGAATATACTCCCCAGCAAATAAGGGATAATATATACCCTGATGCTGATTTGCTCAATAAGTTTTTTTAATCACTGCAAAAAAATATTTGCGTAACTCAAAAGTTACATATACATTTGAGTAACTTTAAAGTTACCTATTATAAAGGCCTATAACTAATTACCAGGCTTATTGTATAACATCACAAATATTTAAGTTTTATGAACCAGCAACATTACAATGGTCGCATAACCGCTGCCATAACAGCAAGGCAAGCTTTTAATGGTATTAACAATGTACAGGCGTGGTGGGCGCAAAATCTTGAAGGCAGCTCACAAAACATTAATGACACATTTATTACACGCTTTGGGGAAACCTTTGGTGAAATGAAGGTTACCGAAATGGTGCCGTATAAAAAAATAGTATGGCACGTTGTTGACTGCTACCTTGACCTGCTTAAGAACAAAAAAGAATGGAACGGCACAAACATAGTTTTTGACATTGAGGAGAAAAACGGTTCAACCGAAATCAGCATGACGCATTTGGGCCTGCTGCCGGCGCTTGAATGTTATGAAGATTGCACAAAAGGCTGGGATTTTTTTATAAAAGAAAGCCTGCTGCAATTTCTTACAAAGGATGCAGGCCAACCCGGCACCGGCATTCGCGCAACAATAGCCAACGGCGGGCGTTTATATCGCGGCACATTATTTTCAAAGAACAGCCCTGCTCCCGATCTTGCCAGTCGCTACCTTTATGTTGATGTGAAAGAAACCAGGGTTGAGCATGTAGTTTCAGCATATTCCGTAAATTATTTTAACCCCGACACATTTGATGCAGCTACCCTTAAAGGAGACTATTTTATGCTGATAGAAGATAAGCCATTATACGATGGCGTTAAGTTATTAGATGACCTTATGGCAACTGTGGAATAAAATTGTAAAGAGAAGCTTATTAACCGCAAAGGCCGTAAAGAGGAAGAAACGCAAAGTGCACAAAGCAAACTCTGTGCAACTCCTGAAAAACTCTGCGAAACTCCGTGTCCTGGGTTATTTTATCCACTAAAATCAACCTTTCAGCCTTTCCCCCAAATCCAACCCAAACTCTTTTGCAGTTTCTTTTGCCAATTCATACCCCGCGTCAGCATGGCGTATAACGCCAATACCGGGGTCGTTACGCAGCACGCGTGCGAGGCGTAGCGCAGCATCGTCTGTACCATCAGCAACTATAACCATCCCGGCATGAATGCTGTAACCCATGCCTACGCCACCGCCATGGTGCAGGCTTACCCAGCTTGCGCCGCCGGCCGTGCTAACCAGCGCGTTTAACAAAGGCCAGTCTGCCACTGCATCGCTGCCGTCAAGCATGGCCTCTGTTTCTCGGTTAGGGCTGGCAACACTTCCCGTATCTAAATGGTCACGGCCTATTACAATCGGTGCTTTTACTTTGCCTGTGCGTACCAACTCGTTAAATGCCAAACCGGCTTTTTCTCTTTCCCCCTGCCCCAGCCAGCAAATGCGCGCCGGTAATCCTTGAAAGGCAATACGCTCTTTTGCAAGCTTCAACCAGCGCTGCAGGCTTTCATTGTGCGGAAACATATTCGCAATTACTTCATCGGTCACGGCAATATCGGCAGGGTCACCGCTAAGCGCAGCCCACCTGAACGGGCCTTTACCCTCACAAAACAGCGGGCGTATATAAGCAGGAACAAAGCCCGGAAAATCAAAAGCATTTTTCAAACCTTTTTCCTGCGCACGTGCGCGAATGTTATTACCGTAATCAAATGTAACAGTACCGCGTTTTTGCAGTTGCAACATTAATTCAACATGCAGCTTCATGCTTTCATAACTGCGCTCAATATATTCGGCAGGGTTATCCGCACGCAGCACGTTTGCCTGCTCATTGGTTAATGTATGCGGTACGTAACCTATAAGCGGGTCATGCGCACTTGTTTGGTCAGTAAGTATATCTACAATTATATTTCTTTCAATAAGCCTTTGCAGTAACAGCACCGCATTGCATAATACACCAATGCTTAATGCTTCACCTGCCGCTTTAGCCTCCAGCGCACGGTTGATAGCCTCGTCAATATCAGTGTATTTAACATCAAGGTATCGTGTCTCAATACGTTTGTCAATACGCCATTCTTCCACTTCGGCAATCAGCGCCACACCTTCATTCATGGTTATTGATAATGGCTGTGCACCGCCCATGCCACCCAAACCTGCCGTAACGCTTAGCGTGCCCTTTAACGAGCCCCCAAAATGCTTATTGGCCACTGCCGAAAAAGTTTCATACGTGCCCTGCACAATGCCCTGGCTGCCTATATATATCCAGCTGCCGGCGGTCATTTGCCCGTACATCATCAGGCCTTTTTTTTCAAGCTCATCAAAATGCTCCCATGTAGCCCATTTGGGTACAAGCTGGCTGTTGCTTATCAAAACACGCGGCGCATTGGTATGCGTTTTTAAAATACCCACAGGCTTGCCGCTTTGTACCAGCAGCGTTTCATCATTCTCTAATATTTTTAAAGCCGCAATTATATTATGCAGCGCCTCATGGTTACGCGCAGCTTTACCACGGCCACCGTATACAATTAAGTCTTCCGGGCGCTCAGCAACGGCGGGGTCTAAATTATTCAGCAGCATGCGCAATGCAGCTTCCTGTATCCAGCCCTTGCAATTAAGCTGTGTGCCAGTAGGTGTTTTTGGGATAGATGATGTGATAAGCATGAGGAAAATTATTTATGATTGTAAAATGAATGTTTATGTACTTAGCTTTTTGATTATCTATTTGGCTGCCGTTGCGTCGCTCACTTCAGCGTTGGGCCGCCGGGAAGCTGAAGAATAAAAAGTTTATAGCGGCATATTTTTCAACACACCTAAAAATTCATCCGCCGTAATAACAGTTACTTTTGGGAACTGGATTTTTTTGGCTTCGTTAAAATGCAAATCGTTGGTTACAAGGTAATCAGTATTGGCAGCTACAGCAGCGTCAAAAAATTTGTTATCGTCAGGGTCGGCTTTAATTATATTCCAATAATAGTAAGTCTTTTTATTAGTTACGTTAACAGCCCTTTCCAATATCTGCATTATAAGACTTGCATATTCTACAGAGGTTTTTTCAACCAATTTTTCCTCGTACTCATACTTAATTGATACAGACATGGCTAATACGAAATCTTCACGCAAAAAAGCATCCCAAATGGGCCGGAATTTGTTTTTACGGGCAAGGCTTTGCAACAAAACGTTTGTGTCTAAAATAACTACCATCCGGTTTGTTTGTAAGGGGTACGCATGTGTTCTTTACCCCATTCATTATAGGTGTCTTCTGAAAAGCCCTTTTCTTTTTCAAGCTTTTCCATTTCTTCATCGGCCCTTTTTGCAAGGTTTTTTACAATTAACCGCCTAACCTCATTATAATCGCTTTCTGGCATAGGTTTGTTAAGCAGGTTAAGCATTTGCAACTGTTGCTCGTTAAGCCGTGTAGGGTTTTTTAACAGTATTTCAGGAGAAACCCGTTTTGAAACAATATAGCCACTAATTATGTCAGCAATTTCTTTCCATTCCTCTTCTTTCAGTTTTACAGAGAGAAAATTATATATGTCTCTTTGTGCAGCACTTAACCTTTCCGGTGCCAAAATTTCATTCGCTTCCATAACACAAATTTTACTAAAGTTACGAAATCATTATAATCTTCTCCCCCAACCCTTTATTCTTTGGATGTTGCATGTTGAGCATTGATTATTGATGATTTGCCATACTTAATTGTACATTTTTTTACTTTCTGATCTCCCACTCCCTCACAAACTCCACCGCCTTCATCATATCATCATGCAGCACCCTGTCAGCTTCGTTAAAGCTTACCAATTTTCTAAAAGCACCTTGTAATTCTTCCAGTACTGGCGAGGTTTTCAACGGCCTCCTGAAATCGAGTGCCTGTGCAGCACTTAGTAATTCAATCGCCAAAACTTTCTCCACATTATTAATTACACGCAAACATTTTGTAGCAGCGTTGGCGCCCATACTTACGTGGTCTTCCTGGTTGTTTGATGATGAAATAGAATCCACCGATGCAGGCGTGCACAACTGCTTATTCTCGCTTACAATACCAGCGGCCGTATACTGCGGTATCATAAACCCGCTGTTTAAACCCGCTTCTTTTACCAAAAACATCGGCAGGTTACGCTGCCCGCTTATCAACTGGTAAATTCTTCTTTCACTTATGTTGGCAAGCTCACTCATGGCGATGGCTAAAAAGTCTAAATGCAGCGCTAATGGCTGGCCATGAAAATTACCACCACTAACGATCAGGTCATCATCGGGGAAAATATTGGGATTATCGGTAACGGAGTTTATCTCTGTTAAAAAAACATTCAGCACATTATCAAATACGTCTTTGGTTGCGCCATGTACCTGCGGCACACAGCGGAACGAATAGGGGTCCTGCACCTGCTGTTTGCGCTGCGATAATATCTCGCTTCCCTGCAAATATTTACTGATTACCGCAGCGGTTGCCACCTGCCCTTTATGCGGCCGTATAGCTTGTATTTTTGGGTGCAACTGGTCAATAATACAATCAAAAGCATCAAATGAAAGCGCTGTAATAAGGTCAGCCATTTTTATAAGCTGTTCTGCCTTTTGCAGGCAGTACATACCATAAGCGCTCATAAATTGTGTACCGTTAATAAGGGCCAGCCCTTCTTTGCTTTGCAGGCTTATGGGCTGCCAGGCGTTTTGCTGCATAACATCACTCACACGCTTGCGTACCCAGCCGCCATTATCTTTAACACATACTTCGCCCAAACCTATCAATGGTAAACTTAAATGGCTTAAAGGTGCCAGATCACCCGAAGCACCCAATGAGCCCTGTGTATATATAACCGGCAGCACATCATTATTAAACATGTCGGCAAGCCGTTCCACCGTTTCTGCCTGCACGCCGCTATGGCCATAACTCAACGATTTCACCTTTAGCATCAGCATCAGCTTTACAATATCGTGGGGCACTTCCTCCCCCATTCCACACGCATGCGATACAAGCAGGTTGTACTGCAGCTTCTCCACTTGGCTGGCATCTATCTTAACATTTTGTAAAAAACCAAAGCCGGTGTTAATGCCATAAAATACAGCATTATTATCTTCCATTTTCTCATCCAAAAATGCGCGGCAGCGTAATATGCCTTGCCGTGCTTCATCTGTTATAGAAAGTTTCAGGTTATTGCGTAACAAATTTTTGACCTGTTCAAAATCCGTCCAGTCTTTACTTATGGGTAAATAATTAGCATCCATAGCAAACAATCGTTTTATAAATGGCCTTCAATCCTTTCGAACAATGATTTTTCGTTTATCCTTTCTTCCACTCGTGTAAGCGAAGCCAGCAGTTTTTGGCTTTCTGCATCGCCCCCGCCCAATTCCAGCATTGCATATTGCAAGGCTTGCCACACCGGCTGTATTTTTTGCAGCAGCCTCTGCCCTTTTGGGGTAAAAGCAACAACTTTGTGCCGGGCATCTTTTTTTGAAACCGTTGATTTTATATGTCCCTTCTCCTGCAGGTTACTTACCATTTGGCTTGCTGCAGAATGGGTTATACCAAGCTGGTTGGATATTTGACGGATAGATACCTCTCCTTCCTGCGACAATATATAAAATACCGGGAACCACGATGCATCAAAGGGTATTTTGTGCGCCTTGTAAATACTGTTAACATCACTTAAAAAGGTTTCGCTTAACCTGCGTAACCGGCTGCCAAATACAAGAAAACCAAGCTGTTGATAGAAGTTCATAAAATTATATAAGCGCTTATATAATATCGAAGATAGTTATTCGGTTTAACCCTGCAAATAAATTTTTTAAACAGTTTTTATTTCGCCTGTATTTTTTTGGCACGCTATTGGTCATAATAGAACAAAACCATCTATTGTGAAAAAGTTTGTAGTGAATAAACGAGATTACGCACCCCTTGCGTTGTTGTTTATAAGCGCTGCGCTTATGGCAGTGAGTATAATTTTAAAAAGCACCATGGTTATTGCAGGTGTAACAGGTATGGTTATAGCCTGGTTTTTGTGTATTGATACGCTTATTTCTGCACAAAGGCTTTCGCTTGCCTACCGCATATTACTTGCCGGTATTGCAGTTGGCCTGCCCATCGCTGTTACAGCTTACATGGGTTAGTTACTCCACCGTAAATTAATGTTCCTTCACATAGCGGCTATATTACCGCCCGTACAAATATTGCAGTTCAAACACCTATTATACATATTTTAGCGGGCAGACTTTTTACCATCTGCCTGCTATGAAAAATTTAATACTTCCCGTTATTGCCTGTTTATGTTTTGTAGCCTGCCGCCAGGCCGATAAACCTGCTATGTTTCATGCGGATGAAGTACACTCCGGTTTGTATGATGCCAAAGGTGAGGGCAGTTTTGGCGAATTGAAATGGAAATTTAAAACAGCAGGCAAAATATTCTCATCCCCCGTTATTTACAATGGAGTAGTGTACGTTGGCAGCGAAGACAAATACCTGTATGCCATTAATAAAGAAACAGGAGAGGTTAAATGGAAATTTGAAACCGGCGGTGCGGTTCACTCAACCCCGGCTATTGCAGGTGGCGTTGTTTACTTCGGCAGTTTTGATGGATATTATTATGCACTTGATGCAGGTACAGGCGCAGTGGTATGGAAATTTAAAACAGGCGGCGAAAAAGTGAACGGCAGGATAAGCCTGTGGACGATGAAGCCGGACAACCAATACATGGATGACCCTTTTGACTTCTTCCTCTCCTCGCCCATCGTCCACGACAGCCTGGTATATTTTGGAAGCGCGGATGGCGGCTTGTACGCTGTATCTGCAAAAACCGGTGAGCAAAAATGGAAACTGCAAACGGGTGGCATCATACATACCAGCCCTGCTTTTTACAACAATACTATTTATGCCGGCGGCTGGGATACCTACATGTACGCGGTTGATGCGCAGACCGGCGCAGTAAAATGGAAATTTAAAACTGGTTCTGATACTGCCTATCACCAACTGGAAGGCATACAGGCTTCAGCTTTGGTTTATGACGGCCTGGTTTATTTTGGGGCGAGAGATGGCTATTTTTACGCGCTCAATGCCGAAACAGGCGCAATGACCTGGAAATACTCGGCCAATAACTCATGGATTCTTACTACCGCAGCCGCCAAAGATGGCATTGTGTACACAGGCACATCTGACACACATATTTTCCTTGCATTTGATGCTAAAACGGGAAAGGAGATATTTAAAGATGAAGCGAATGGCTATGTTTATTCATCACCCGCTATAGCTGGCAGCACTGTTTATTTTGGGGACTTCACCGGCCAGTTACTGGCTGTAGATGTTAAGACTGGAAAGATAAAAGACAAATTTTTTACTGACGGAAGAAAACAATTTGCGGGCACAGTGCTAAAAAAAGATTCTGTTGACTTTCCAACCGCCGCCGCAGGCGCCGACCTCTCCCTATATTCAAGCACTACTACAGGAATGAATAACCTCTATAAACTCGGGCCAATAGTATCAAGCCCGTGCATTGATGATAGCATAATTTACTTTGGCAGTTCGGATGGCTTTATATATGCGTTGAAGTTGAAGTAATTAACTTCTTTCTCCTTTCAATTTTCCAATGATCATCTCCGCAGCCCTCCTACCGGTTTCTGCACCCCCATTCATAAATCCTTGCGATGAAATGCTGCAATGCTCGCCCGCAAAATACAGGTTACCCACCGGCTGAAACTGTGTGCCCTCCATAGTAGTGTATTGCCCGGCTTTGTACGACATATAGCTGCACTTGCTAAACGCATAACCGGGCCAGTTCCAATATTGCAGCCTGCCGTTAAATTGCGCTTTGGTGCCGGGGTATATTTCCTCCAGTTGTGCAATGCTTTGTTCTTTCATGGCATTATAATCTTTGCCGGCATCAACTCCTGCCTTGCCGCCGGGTGCTATAGTAAATACGCAGGCGCCTTCATTATTATTTTGCATTTGCGTACTGTCGTAGCCGTTCATTAATCCATTATCTGTAAAAGTGTAGCCCGCATAACCTTGCTTTCGCCACACGCGTTCATTCATCCCGGCAAAAATTTTTGAGTTACTGCCGTAACCCAGGTTTTTAATAGTATTGATCTTCCATCCAGGTAAAGGCAGCTTTATTTCTACACCCCGTAGCATGGTAAAAGGCAGGGTAAGTAAAACAATATCCGCGGTTATCTCCTGTGGCTTGCTATCAGTATTAAAACTAAGTATGTATTGCCCGCTGTTGTTTTGACTTATTGCAACGAGCGTTTGCCCTGTTTGCAGCTGCGTTTTAATTTCATTACCGAGTGCTTTACATATTTTTTCGTTACCACCTTCAACCGAATAACGTTCATCGCTGCTGCCATAAGGCGTAAATTCACCTTTTTCATCAGGGCTTATCAGTGTAAGAAAATTAAGCGCAGATTGCTCGCTGGCATCCATGCCATATTCTGCCGTATAGCCGTTATAAATAAACGATTTAAACCAACCGCTGATGCCAAGTTTTTCAACATATTGCATCACTGTCATATTATCTAATGCAACATCTGCGGGCGTATGCCTGTTGTACGATAGATCCTGCGTAAGCGATGCAATATCTTTTTTTATTTGCGCTGCTACAGGTTGCAGTGCATTCATTACATCTTTTAGCTGATAATGTGTTTTATTAAAGTAATAAGAATATTCTGTTAATGATAATTCAGATGGTGCTTTGCGGTCAATAAGCGGCAGGTTAAAATGTTTTGCCAGTGCCAGCATTTCAGTATGGCTGCTGTCAATAAATTCGCCGCCCATTTCTGTCCACAAACCTTTGCCCATAACGTCTGCCACTGAAAATATCCTGCCGCCGGTACGCCCGCTGGCTTCATACACCTGTGCTGTATAGCCAGCCTGTTTTAATATGTATGCTGCATGCAGGCCGGCAATACCTGCCCCAACTATTGCAATAGTGGGTTGTGTTTTTTTATTGGCAGTGTTACAGGCCTGGTATAAGCCCGCGGCACCAACAACAACACTTGCTTTTGCGACATTGCCAATAAAGCGGCGGCGGTTTATAAAATTATGCTCCTGTTCTTCGGCAAATGAATGCAGGTCTGTAATATTTTTTTCCTGTGCGGCCGAAGAAAAATGAAAGGCTTTTTTTAATTGTGCAAGTGCAGTTAGCTTAATGGAATGCCCGCGGCTAAAACGCATAAAACATTATTTCGTGAAGGGTCATAACACACGAAAGTTATTATAACCTGAATAGCTGTAAGGTAGGGATAATAAATCATCAGTTCAAAGAAAGAGAAGCATAAAACTGTAACAAACGTTGCTTTTCATCGCCCTTTACGGGCGGAGGGGTAGCATCATCAGCCAGTCCCTTTGCGGTTCTGTGCCTAACACAAAAGCATGCTCTCCGAAAATGGTAAAGCCCTGCTTTGTATAAAAGGCCTGCGCCTTTTTATTTTCATCCCATACACCCAGCCATAAGACCTCAAACTCTTGTTGTGTGGCCGTTTCAACAGCACACTCAATAAGCCGCGTTCCAAGCTTCATACCTTTAAATGCAGGTAAAACATATATCCGTTCAATTTCAATATGTTTTTTCCCTGCCAGCTCAGGCGGCTCTTCAGTTGTCCGCAATTTTATGTACCCAGCCAGTACCGCACCCGAATACAAAAGAAAATATTGAATGCAGGCATCAGCCAGTTCACTAACCAGCTGCTGCGTGTTATAATTGGTAGCAATATACAACTGCATATTTTCCGGCGTATTATATGCTGCGTAGGTGTCGATAAACGTTTCAATGCTTAATTGCCGCAATGGTAACACGTCGGCCAGGGCTGCGGGCCTTATAGTAACATCAATGGTATTCATAGCTATCTTCGCTGGTCGGTTGGTACATTACAGGGTTTGCCTTTTTGCGGCCCACCGCCTTCATCTTTTCGTTTACAGGCAGGCGGCAGTACTTTATAGCTGTCTTCTGTAGCTTTTATGCTGTCAGCATCATAACCTGCATTGGCAATTTCAGTTCGTATATAATCAAGCGTGGTTCTGTCAGGTATATATTGTATGCGTACAGTTGCATTAAACAGGTTTATAGTAAACTGCAAAATAGCAGCTTCGTCGTTCGGGCCTGTTTCTTTTATCAAAAATTTCGTCAACCGTTCTTTACACTCCCAACACTTCATTTGCGGCACGCTTATAACTGCCCATACAGGTTTTTGCTGCGTTACCTGGGCATTTAGTTTAACCGCAAAGGCGATAATAATTGCAATAAATATTACATGTTTCATAAACATTATACACTTAAGGTTACACACCTTGCCAGTTGGCAGGGTCTTCCCGCCACTGCAATAGGGTTTTTTCAATTTCGGGGCTTATGGTACCCTTTTCCAAAGCTAAATTAATAAGCGCAGAATAATTTGTTAATGAGTAGTATGGCACACCTGCGGCCGCAAACGCATTATCTGCTACATTAAAGCCATAAGTAAATATTGAAACCATACCAACCACTTCAACACCCGCAGTCTTTAATACATCCACCACCTGCAGGCTGCTTTTACCCGTTGAAATAAGGTCTTCTATCACAAGCGCCTTTTGTCCTTTTTCATAATAACCTTCAATTTGGTTGCCCAACCCATGCTCTTTTGGCTTTGGGCGTACATATATATACGGCAGCTTTAACTGGTCTGCAGCCATCGCCCCCCATGCAATACCCGCCGTAGCCACACCAGCAAGCAGTTCAGCATCGGCAAATTTTTCAAATATTACGTTACACAGTTCACTTTTTATAAAATCCCGTACATAGGGAAAGGATAACACCCTGCGGTTATCGCAATAAATGGGGCTTTTCCAACCGCTGGCCCAGGTAAATGGCTGTTGCGGGCTTAGTTTTACCGCGCCTGCATGCAACAATTTCTCAGCCACGGCTTTTTCGTTTGACAA
>Ga0206931_1116_pt1 | contig 25726 bp, 21 predicted proteins | sample Alteio_BWOrgHeat_17_FD_152946 | JGI IMG/M metagenome (GOLD analysis project Ga0206931, IMG submission 152946) | Enriched cells from forest soil in Barre Woods Harvard Forest LTER site, Petersham, Massachusetts, United States -... | ecosystem: Environmental > Terrestrial > Soil > Temperate forest >...
CCACATGGCCTTTTTCCGGCAGGCCATCAAATTCAAATGTGCCTATGATCCTTTCCGGCGCCGTCATTTCATGGGTTACCCCATGAAAACCAAATTCGTCGCCTGCAGGATTAACATGCACATAGCTCCAGGAACCTCCGCTATAAGGTTCAAATTTAGTGATCCTCATTTTAAACCCGCAGGGCCCCACCCATTTAGCATATAATTCGGCGGTGGTAAAAGCCTTAAATACCAGGTGGCGGGGGGCGTTAAATTCGCGCGTGATAAATACTTCCTGCTTGCCTGCTTCTACAACTACGTTTGTTTTGTTTGTTGATGACATAGTTTTTTATTTATTGGTGATTTTAATTTTTGCTTTCGGTATCTTTTTCAACGGCTTTCATTTCTTCCAGCAGGTTATCCAGAGCATTAAACTTACCATCCCAAAGTTTCCTGTACCGCTCAATCCAGCTTGATACTTCGCCTAACTGTTTAAGCTGCGCCTCGCAAACCCTTTCCCTTCCCTGCTTTTTTATTATGATAAGGCCGCATTCGGTTAAAATTTTAATGTGCTGGCTAATAGCCGGGCGGCTAACGTCAAATTTTTCTGCGATCGCATTAAGGTTTAAACTTTGGTAAGCCACCAGGTTAATTATCTCCCTGCGGGTGGGATCGGCTATTGCCTGGAAAACATCGCGCCTTATTGTTGCACTCATATTTGTAAGCATTTACTTACGCAAATATATATGTAAGTATTTGCTTACGCAAAAAATATTTTTTAAGATTTTTAAAAAAAAGTGAGACAAAAAGGTGTTTTGTATATATATAGGTGGAACTGACCATGAAGCTTGTGGGCAATTTTTGATCTTTGAAATTATTGTGATAAACTGACTAAAGCAGCAAATGAATGTTGTGCAAAATTTTAGATTAATTTTTATTAATATATTGGTAATCAATATATTATGGCAAAAAATTAGTAAATCCTTTCCTCCTTTATCCTCCTTTTTTCCTCCCTTAAGGCAATTGAACCTGCTTAACAAAATAGGTAGAAGGGAACGTACCGGGCGGAATGGTGATCGGTTGCGAAAAAATACCATAAAATGTGCTGCCACTGCCGCTCATTGAGGCATACAGTGCACCTGTATGGTAAAGCTGTTGTTTGATGGACTGAAGTTGAGGGTGGGCGGCAAGAACTGGTGCCTCAAAATCGTTCACCAGTTCATCTTTCCAGGTGCTGAGTGGTTGGGCGATAATAGTTTTTATGCTTTTTGCGGGCTGAGACGGCGTTATTCGCGAAAAGGCCCAGCCGGTAGGAATGTGAATACCGGGATTAACTAATAAAATAGAGCTACCTGAAAGTGGCAGGCTAATAGGCTGAAGCTGCTCGCCGCGGCCAGTGGCAAAGCCGGGTTTATTAATAATGAAGAACGGGCAATCACTTCCCAGTCCAAGGGCAAACTGTATCAGTTGCTCCTCTGCAATGCCAAGCCTGAATTTTTTATTGAGTAAAAGAAGGGTAAAAGCACCATCGGCGCTGCCACCGCCAAGGCCAGCACCCATTGGTATGGCTTTATGCAGGTGCATTGTAATAGAAGGTAATTGCGGAAAATGCTGTTTAAGCAGGTTGTAAGCTTTTATACAAAGGTTGGTGGTTGGCTCACCTTCCACCGCTAAGCCTGTGCAGGTAAAAGTTACTGGCGGACTGGAATTACGGGAAGGAATTATCTCCAGCGCATCCTGCAAGGCGACCGGCAAAAAAGCAGATTCTAAATTATGATAACCATCTTCCCTTTTGCCAACGATATTAAGGCCGAGATTTATTTTGCAGTTGGGAAAGAGAAGCATTTTAATTGAAGATTGGCGATTTCGGATTGCAGATTAGAAAGAATGCTGATTGGCCTGTACATGAACGATGATCCAGGACCTATTTTCCCCTCTTATTCATCTCGTCCCGTATAGCAATGGCACGAATGTAATCTTCTTGTTCCAGCACCTCGTTAAGCAGGGTTTGTAATTCGTCCAAATTCATGTGCGATATTTCTGCCTGGCTTGCCGTAGGCGGCTCATCAACCGTAATATCCGTTTTCTTTTTCTTATTGTTATCCTCCATCATTATGCCTGCGCTTTCTAATATATGTTCGTAGGTATAAATGGGGCAGCTAAAACGCACCGCCAGGGCAAGTGCGTCGCTGGTGCGGCTGTCAATTTCAACAGTATCGTGCTCGCTAATGCAAACCAGTTTACTATAAAAAATGCCTTCCTGAAGGTCGTTTATAACAATTTCCATCAGGTCAACATTAAAGGCGTTCATAAAGTTCTTCATCAGGTCGTGCGTAAGGGGCCTGCTTGGCTGCATGCGCTCCAATGCCACGGCAATGGCCTGCGCCTCGAACCCACCGATCACAATAGGTAAACGGCGCAAACCGTTCACTTCTCCCAGCACTACGGCATAAGAGTGTGTTTGAGTGATACTGTGCGACAAGGCTATTATTTCCAGTTCTATCTTCTTCATGGTCCGTTAAACTTCGGTGTTATGGGGTTATGCAACAAAAATAAACAATTCAGTTATACAAATGTTCTTCATCAATTGTTATTCCGGTTTACCCTATTTTTCTGCAATATATTTCATCCTGCATTAAAATTTTACTATTCTTTCGCCATGTTTATTTTGTTTTATGTAGTGATTGCAAATTGGCAATAAAAGTCGTTTTTATTTATGATGGCATTTAAAACAACCGGCAAGCCTATTTAGTTTGCGTTAACTTAATTTGCTTAATTGCCCAAAAGCTTTTACTTTTCCATAACACTTAATTTAAACCCTTCAACATGAGTGATCAAGGCGACCTTTTTGGCGAGCTAGAGGAAAAAGAAAAATATGGCGGCATAAAAACGCTTACCGTATTAACATTTATAGGGTGCGGCTTCGCTTTTCTAGTTTCTTTATTGAGCTTTCTTTTTGCTGATTTCCTTTTGCGGATGACAGAAGAGGCCATGAATAGTGGTAAAACCCCAATGAATACAGACAACCTTGAAGCTTTAAGAGTTAATGCTGCAAATAGGGTGCCCATATTTATTACTAGTTTTATTTGTACAGGCCTTTGTTTATTTGGTGCAATACAAATGCGTAAACTTAAAAAAGACGGGTATTGGCTTTGGCTTATCGGAGAATTACTGCCATTGTTTGCTACAGGTTTTTTTATTGGCTTTGGGTATTTTAAAGGACTTCAAGGTATTGCTAGCATTGCCGTAGTGGCATTATTTGTTATATTATACAGCGTACAGCTAAAACACCTTACCAAATAATGGCTGGCATGTGCCGATTCACCTTTACAGTTTCGCCCTTTCATATTGTACCGGCCAGGGTACATTAACATTAAGCTGTTTTGCCGCATGCAATGGAAAATATGGGTCGCGCAACAATTGCCGTGCGAACAATATTATGTCAGCCTGCGAGTTCAAAAGAATATCTTCTGCTTGTTGCGCTTCTGTTATTAAACCAACAGCGCCGGTTAATATCCCTGCTTCCTTTTTAATCTGCTCGGCAAATGCAACCTGGTAACCGGGGCCCACGGCAATTTTTTGGTGCCTTACCGCACCGCCGGATGAGCAGTCAATAAGGTCAACACCTTTTTCTTTTAGTACAGCAGCAAGCTTAACAGATTGCTCTACGTCCCAGCCACCGGCGGCCCAATCGCTGCAGGATATACGCACAAATAAAGGATAACACGATGGCCATACCCGGTTAACTGCGTCAATAATTTGCAATAGCAGGCGGGTGCGGTTATCAAAGCTTCCGCCATACTCGTCTGACCGCAAATTAACGAGGGGGGATAAAAACTGGTGAATAAGGTAACCATGTGCAGCATGAATTTCAAGAACTTTATACCCTGCTTTTACAGCCCTGGCTGCAGCATCTTTAAAATCGCTGATCACTTTTTCAAGGCCGTCTTTTGTTAAAGGCGCAGGCGGCTCATCACTATCATAAAAAGATATGTTTGATGATGATACTGTTTGCCAGCCGCCATCTTTTATCGCGATGTGCTTGTTTCCTTTCCACGGGCTGCTGGTACTTGCCTTACGGCCTGCATGTGCCAATTGTATGCCCGCCACAGCGCCATGCTGGTGTATGAATGATGTTATTTGCTGCAGTTTTGTTATATGTTCATCTTTCCATAAGCCCATATCATCATGTGTAATTCTTCCTTCAGGTGAAACAGCGGTAGCTTCCTGTGTTATAAGCGCCGCACCGCCAACAGCACGGCTGCCAAGATGTACAAGATGCCAGTCATTAGCAAAGCCATCTTCGGATGAATACTCGCACATTGGTGACACAGCTATCCTGTTTTTAAGCGTAATATCTTTAATTGTTATAGGCGAAAACAGCTTGCTCATATATATTATTAAATCTGCATAAAGATAACTGTATAAAGTTAAAAACATCTTAAAGCGGTAACAGTGACTTATTATAAGATAGCATGAATTGTTAAAGAAAATTGTTAACAAAAGTCAAATGAAATGTGCTGAAATGTATGCCTGCGCTGCATTTCAGCAATTCATCGCAACTTTTTCGTAATTCGCCTCATTTGAAAAAAAACGCTTTAAACCCGGCGTAAGTTTGTGTTGTCAATGAGACATGAAAATAAAAATTCAAAAAAACAAACTAAAAAAAATAACAATGAAAAAGCAACTATTATCAATCGCTCTTGGCCTGGTAGCCATGTTTACAGTAAGCACAAGTTTTGCCGCTGATGCAAAGCAATATAAATCAAGCGAAGGCACTATTACAGTTGATGGTAACAAAACCACAGTGCTTAATCAAAAAGGCAAATGGGTTTACACCATCCACCGCTTTACCGCAGATAACCTGCCTAAGGACGTACTGAATATTGTAAAAAATGATTACGACCAATATTATGTTTCAGGTATGGAAAAAGTTGACCAACGCGGCCTTTCACCTTACTATATTGTTCACCTTGAAGGCGTAAAAACAATAAAGACAGTAAAAGTTAACATGAACGATGGCGAAACTGAACTGGTACAGGATTTTGTTAAAGGATAATTAATATAACTACAGGTGGTTTTTATTTAAGCGCTGGTGCATATAGCATCGGCGCTTTTGTACATATAAGCTGCGCGGCTATTTGGCAAGCTGTTAACTGAAGCCCGCAGTAACTTTAATAATATTTGTTATCTTCAATCCCCAAATTAATTCGCCGTATGACAAAAGAGGAGATAATAGAAAGAATTAAACATTCGGACGATTATAAAATAAAATTTGCTGTAACAGATATTGATGGTGTACTGCGTGGCAAAGTAATAAGTAAAGAAAAATTTTTAAAGGCGGTAAATGAAGGGATAGGTTTTTGCAATGTTATTTTTGGATGGGACATGAACGATAGTTGTTACGACAACACAAACATAAGCGGCTGGGATACCGGTTATCCCGATGCTTTTGCAACGCTTGACCTGGATACTTTGCGTTATATACCATGGAATGACAACCTGCCTTTTTTTATTGCTGATTTTAGTAATGATGCCGGCATAAATGCAGCATGCCCGCGAACATTGCTAAAAAACATACGGCAGCAATGTATTGACATGGGTTACAAACCTTCTTTCGCCAAAGAATTTGAATGGTTTAATTTTAAAGAAACACCGCAATCACTAAAAGATAAAAGTTTTGTAAACCCAACACCGCTTACACCGGGTATGTTTGGGTATTCAATTTTACGCCCATCAGAACAACACCCATTTTACAACGATATTTTTAACCTGCTGCACCAGTTTAATGTGCCGCTTGAAGGGCTGCATACTGAAACAGGCGATGGTGTTTACGAGGCAGCTATTGACCACGCCGATATACTGGAAGCTGCTGACAGGGCAGTGCTGTTTAAAACCGGGGTTAAAGAAATTGCCTACAGGCATGGTATAGTTGCAACTTTTATGGCTAAATGGAACAGTAATTTGCCTGGCTGCAGCGGGCACATTCACCAAAGCCTTTGGAACAATGAAGGCGCCAACTTGTTTTATGATGATGCGGACAATGATCATATCAGCCCGCTGCTTAAACACTATATAGCCGGGCAATTGTATTGTATGCCGCACATATTGCCTATGTATGCACCTACTGTTAACAGCTACAAACGTTATGTTGAAGGTGCCTGGGCATCAACATCAGTAAGCTGGGGTATTGAGAACAGAACTGCCGCGCTGCGCGTAATTAATCACAGTTATATTTCAACACGGCTTGAAACACGTACACCCGGCGCGGATGCTAATCCTTATTTATCTTTAGCTGCAAGCCTTGCATCTGGGTTGTATGGTATAAAGCATAAACTTGCTTTAACACAGGAGCCAACAAAAGGCAATGAATACAATAATAATGGCCATCAAAAATTTCACAAAACATTACATGAGGCAACACAGGCCATGAAAGCGTCTCCAATTGCGCGGGAGCTTTTTGGAGATACCTTTGTTGACCACTTTATAAAAACAAGAGAATGGGAATGGAGACAGTTTACACAGAAGGTAACCGACTGGGAAATGAAACGATACTTCGAAATAATCTGACACATCAAATTATGCCATTTATTGACTTTACTGCAATTGTAAAAGAAGCATGGCAGGCTTATGATAATACAAGGGAAATTGTGCGGATAGTTGATATAAGCGCCAAGGTGTCAACTAACCATGTATACCGCGTTACTTTTAAGGATGGCAGTTTTATTATTGCCAAACTTTCTTATTACGGTCAATACGCACACTTTGTAGAAGACCATACAATAATTAACGCACTTTCCAATAATTTGCCTGCACCTTTTGAAAATTTTTTGGCCCGCTCGTTAATGAAGGGCAACGAGTTGTTTGTATACCGTTTTAAAAGTATTATTCTTGACGCGTGGGTTGTATTTTATCGCCCGATAAAGATCAAGAATAAAATGCCTCGCAGGCTTGACGATGCGCAGATAATAAAATTGGGAGAGCAGGTTGCACTTTTTCATAAAGCCTGCCATAACATCCGCAACACATTGCCAACATCTTCAAAAACAATGGCTGTTGATATAGGGCATCTTTTAAACTCGCTGGAAACAGAAGAGGGCAGGTATGAGCACAGGATGCATGAAGATGAAATAAAGAGACAAGCCAATATTTTTTTGGAGAATATTGACGTATTAAATATAAGATCGTTCAGCAAAATACCTGTGTTTGTTGACTGGAACATAGGCAATTTTTCAGTAACATCATCATTACGGCTTTATTCACGATGGGATTATGACTGGTTTAGGATGGCCAGCCGTATGCTTGATTTTTATTTTTTAAGCAGGGTGGTATCTGATATTGGCGACCGCACTGTATTTAGCTATTATGTTGGCCCGCTTATGGAAGAGAGGTTTTTGCTGTTTTTAAAAGCATATCATGACGTGTTTCCGCTGGAAGAAAAAGAAATACGCTTACTAAAAGAAGCTTACCGCTTTTTTATTTTAAATTATGTAATAAAAGACGGGAGGTATTTTTTTCATGAAATATTTGCCAACAAATTACAAAAAGAAGCGTTTGACATTTACCTGCCAAGCGTTGACGGGGATTTTAATGCTGACATTATTTTAAAGGCACTTAATTTATAAATGCAATGGAACGCGGATCGACAGAATTAAAAGGATTTGCTGGATAAATCCCACAGTTGATAAAATCCCGCGAATCGTGAAAATCCTTCTGATCTGCGTGCTGTCAAACAATATGAAAGAAACTTCATTTTTATCAATAGCAGAGCATTTTAAAGCCATTTTCTTAGACTCTTATGGTGTAATTAAAAACTATAAGGGATTGATTGAAGGCGTGCAGAACACTATTGATTTTATAAGAAGTAAAGAAATTGCACTGCGCATTTTAACGAACGATGCATCGCGCAGCCAGCACCAACAGGCCGAAAGCTTTTATAAGCTGGGTATAAGAACGATTGAAACACATGAAATAATAACATCAGGTATGATGGCCCGGCAGTTTCTGCAGAACAAAATAACCAACGGTAAAATTGCTTACCTGGGCACAGAAAATTCGGCTGAATATATTTTGCAGTCTGGTTTGGAGCATATAGCAGTACGCGATATTCAGTTAGACCATATTGAAGATGTTACTGCCTTTGTTTTTTTAGATGACGAAGGTTTTGACTGGAACACTGATATTAATAAAACTGTTAACCTGCTGCGACGTAAAAATATTCCGGTTATTGTTGCCAATAGCGATAAGTTGTATCCCGTTTCAAAAAATGATGTGTCTGTTGCCACTGGTGGCATAGCCAAGCTTGTAGAGAACATGCTTAACAAAAAATTTATTCACTTTGGCAAGCCGGATAGCCAGATGTTTATGTATGCATTTGACCAGCTTAATCAAAAGGGCTTTTACAGCAAAGACGAAATACTTATGGTGGGTGATAACCTCAATACCGATATTTTGGGTGGCAATAAGTTTGGTGTTAAAACAACATTGGTACTTACCGGTAATACCCGTGCTGAAAACGCAGAAACTCAAATAAACGCTTCAGGCATTATACCGGATTATATTTGCAGATCCATTGTTTGCTGATCACTCAACCTTCCTGTATTTATACTTTTCGGCAGGAATATCAAGCTGCCTGAAGTTACCAATTTCAATTTCAGTTGCCGAAACTTGCTTAAGGTATACATTGGCCCATGTGCCCGCCGCGGAAGTCATATGGTGCTCTGCAACGCTGTCCGTCATCAGCGAATTGAGGGTGTAATTATAGTTAAAAGCTTCATACCCAGTCCAGTCAGCCATATTAACCTGGTAATAAACAGATTTATCGAAAAAGAATGCAGAGTCATTCCTGCTGTAAAAGATCAATGTGTCATCCACTGGTGTTAATTCTGGCTCAAGTACCCATTTGCCGGTCAATCCTGCAATAGCGGCGCTGGTGCTGTCTTTATTGCAGGCAGCAAATACTATGCAGGCAAGCATTGCAAATAAAACACATCTCATAAAAGCCTTTGTTATTATGACTCGTCGTGGTGCCATCCCGTTGCAGAAAAAATGATTTTTTTTTGTTCGTTTAGTTTATTCCCAGGTACTTTTCATTTTCCAAATTTTTATGCTGTTAAAAGTAGCTGCGCCGCTGGTGCTAAATAAAGCCACGCTATTATCATTGTCAGCGGGGAAAACCTGCATGGTCATGGCGGCTTCGCCGTTATTTGCAAACACTTCAATTAAACTATTGTCAAAATAAATGTGTAAAACAAGGTGGTTGTCTTTTAATACAAATGGTATCTCAAATCGCCCCGGTGCTTCAAAATTTTTATTAAAGCTTTGGTTTGCAGTGTGGCTTCTGTCTATATACAGTTTTTGGGCAGCCAAATCATAACCAACTTCTGCGTAGTGACCATTGCCAACCGCAAGCTGTACGCCACTGCTGCCAGTTGAGGGTTGCATATCCGCCTCAATTTCTAACTGCGTACCGGTAGTGTCGTATGTTTTTTTATCGCTTACCAAAACACTTTCATCGGCCAGTAATTCGCCTTTAAGCTTTTCAATGCCTTCAGCGGGCTTATTTAATAATATCCATTTATCGGCGTCTTTGCGTACAGTCATCTCACGCGGCAGGGTCATGGCACTTTTCCACGGTGTAGTCGGAATATCGTTTGCGTAACCCCAGTTATTGGCCCACGCTATCATTACCGGTTTTTGCGATGCAGGCAATTGGTTATAAGTTATGCCTGCATAAAAGTCGGGGCCGTAGTCGGGCCTGAACACACCACCCGCCGGGCTTTCATTATGAAAGCTAATTCCATCAAATTCGCCAACAAAATATTGCATGGCAGTACTTATGCTATTTGTAAGGACCCACTTTTTTATAGACGCATTGCCCGCCACCGGCACCTGGAACAGGTCAGGGCATTCCCATATCCCTGAAATATCACCTGCCGGGCCAAACTCACTTAGCAACGCCCATTGTAACAGGTTTGATGATTTGTAAAATTGCACTTTATGGTCTAGCGGCAATACAACAGCCATCACCCAATATTGCTTTGGTGCGTACCAAAATACTTTAGGGTCGCGAAAATCTTTTTTATGCAGGTCAAGTATCGGGTTTTGCGCATATTTCTTCCAGGTACGCCCTTTGTCAAAACTATAGGCAAGGTGTTGCGATTGGTTGGTGTTGGTGTGGCCCGTATAAATAGCCACCATCGGTATGGCACCATTCTTACCAAACCCTATTGTGTTGTTTTTATCAACTATACAGGTGCCTGAAAAGATCATTATCCCGTTCTCTTCTTTTATAGCAAGTGGTAAGTGGTGCCAGTGTACAAGGTCAGTGCTGATGGCATGGCCCCACGTCATGTGGCCCCATTTGTTTTCAAACGGGTTGTGCTGGTAAAAAATATGGTACTCGCCGTTATAATAAACAAGGCCGTTGGGGTCGTTAGTCCAGTTTATTGCAGGTGAAAAATGAAATTGTGGCCGGTATTTTTCTTTGTAGGTTGCGGTTTGGGCATGTATAAAACTGCCGGTACACAACAAGCAAAATAGTATAAAGTAATTTTTCATATATTTTAAAGGGCTACATTAACTTTTCAGCTTACCCCACCAGCGCCGCTGCGCCAAATACACCCGCACTGTCACCAAGCGTTGGTTTCAGCACAGGCACATTAACCCCATTGTTAAAAATAAAATATTTCAACCATTCATACCCCTGCGTATATATGGTATCAATATTACCCACACCACCGCCAACTACAATTACATCAGGGTCTAACAAATTTGTGACTACCGATACCGCCTTACCAAAATAATGCGCCAGGCGTTCCAGTGTTTTAGATGCAGCCGCATCTGTACCATCGGCATGTTTTTTCACTATCTCCTTTAATGTAATATTCTCGCCGGTAAGCGATGCATAAAAACGTTGGAGCCCGGGGCCCGACAAAACTGTTTCAACACAGCCATTCTTGCCGCAATAGCATGGGCCGCCGCTGTCATCCAAAAAATTGTGGCCCCATTCGCCGGCAATACCGTGCAAGCCGTTCCAAACCTTGCCGTCAATTACAATACCACCGCCAACACCCGTACCCATTATAATGCCGAATACAACACGGGCTTCGGGGCATTTTTCCTTTACAGCACCCCAATGGGTTTCAGCAAGTGCAAAGCAGTTTGCGTCGTTGGCTATTACTACATCTAAACCAAGAATATCTTCCAGGTCTGTTCGCAGTGGCATCCCGTTCAATACAACACTGTTACAGTTCTTCATACTCATGGTAACAGGGTCAACAACACCAGGTGTACCAATGCCAATACGCTGCGGGGTTATGCCTGATATTTCTATCATCTGCTGTACCAGCTTTGCAATTTGGTTAATTACATGCTCGTAACCATTATAAGCCTCGGTATCAATACGGGTACGTAAAACAGGTTTAACGTCGTGTAATGATGGCAATATCACTCCCTCTATCTTTGTTCCGCCTAAGTCAATTCCCCATAGCATAGTATATTATTTATTGCGTGGTTGGTGCGCGTGTAAAAGCTGTTGCAAATGTTTGATTATCAAATTTACTCTTTCATATTATATGCTTCATTAATGTTACCAAATTGTTTTTATTTTATCTTGTTTTAACCCTTAACTTACAGCACTTACTGTAATTTGTTGCATAATAGCACAACCAAAACGCTTGTAATATGAATACTTACCCCGTTCGCATTGCCCTTATTGCCGCACTCGGTGGTTTTTTATTCGGTTTTGAAACAGCAGTTATTTCCGGGGCGGAGCAAACCATTCAAAAGCTGTGGGATTTAAATAAATTTCTGCTTGGGTTTACAGTTGCTGCAAGCCTTATTGGTACGGTAATAGGCTCGCTGATAGCGGGCGCGCCCGCGCAAAAATATGGGCGAAAAAAAGTGCTCTCGGCAATTGCTGTTTTATATCTTGTCTCTGCAATAGGCTGCGCGCTTACACCAATATGGTTTTTATTTATCACCTTTCGCGTAATAGGCGGCCTGGCAGTGGGTGCATCGTCGGTGGTTGGGCCCATGTATATTTCTGAAATTTCGCCATCACGCATGCGGGGCAGGCTGGCAGGCTCCTTCCAGGTTAACATTGTTACGGGCATTTTTGTGGCATACCTCACAAACTTTTTATTTGTTGGCTTTGGGGATGAGGCTTGGCGCTGGATGTTTGGCATAATGGTGATACCTGCTGGTTTGTTTGCCATTTTATTGCGTACCATACCCGAAAGCCCGCGCTGGCTTGTATTAAACAATCGTGATGAAGAGGCTGCTGCTGTATTTGCAAAAACAGGAGAGCACGACGCGCTAAAACTTATAAAAGAAGAACATGCATTATCAAAACATGGCGCTAACGAAAGCCTGTTTAACGGCAAGTACTCCAAGCCTATTATGTTTGCTGTGGTGCTGGCAATGTTTAACCAGCTATCAGGCATAAATGCCATTTTGTATTATGCACCGCGTATTTTTAAAATGGCTGGTTTTACTGAAGCCCAGGCTTACCTTCAGCCTGTATTAGTTGGCGGCGCCAACCTGGTTTTTACCTTACTGGCTATGAGTTTTATTGATAAGTTTGGCAGAAAAACCCTGCTTATAATAGGCTCTGTAGGCATGATATTTTTTCTTGCTATGGCTGCCAGCACATTTTATGGCGTTGACCCTGGTAACCCGCCGGTTACAGGCAACCATTTTATTATTGTGTACCTCGTTGGTTTTATTGCCTTCTTTGCTTTTTCGCAGGGCGCAGTTATATGGGTATTTATCTCAGAGATATTCCCCAACTCAGTGCGTTCGCAAGGTGGTTCGCTCGGCAGCTTTACGCATTGGATAATGGCAGCTATTATTGCATTCACCTTCCCCATTATTGTAGAGGGCAGTGCCAAAGGTGCGTTTATTTCTTTCGTTTTCTATAGCGGCATGATGCTGCTGAATTTGATATTCACGTGGAAAGTGCTGCCCGAAACAAAAGGCCGCTCGCTGGAAGACATTCAGAAAGATTTGGGGATAGAATAGGATATTAAAAGGGTTTAGCTATACTTTGGTAATGGCAATGTTTATGTACGTTACGAAAGTTACGGATTTTAGGCACCCCTTTCAACTAACTGTTAGCTGATACAGCGTGTCCATATTAATATGTTGCCTTCTTGCTAATCTGCGTATTAAGAAATAACCGGCCGCATTTATTGGTAATCGTAATGTTTTTGCTATCGTCTGAAAAAATTAGCAAACAGGCTTGGGTTAAAATTAATATTTCATATCAAATAAGAAATAACTGTCATTTATTTATATCAAAATTGATATATTAACAACCCGAAAAAGTATAGCAATTTTTGAGATTGTATCGCCAATTTTATGCAATAAAACTATTGCAGTTTATGGGCGAAAATGCTATAAAACCGGTTGACCAAAACCAGCGCACAGTTATAGTTGATGTGTTGCGTGGCTGGGCATTGCTTGGTGTGGCAATGATGAATTATATTGACTTTGCTACATTTCAAAGCAGCACCGACAAAATAAACCACAGCGATACCGCGTCAACAGTTACGCAGTTTATAATGGGTACCTTTTTCGCTGCAAAATCGTGGACGCTGCTGAGCGTGCTATTTGGCTACGGTTTTGCAGTACTTTTAAATAACGTTGAGAAAAAAGGCTTTAACCCCCGTGGCTTTTTTGCAAGAAGAATGTTTTGGTTATTGGTACTGGCTTGTATAAACAGTGCATTTTTCTTCGGCGATATTTTAAAGGATTATGCTTTAATGGGTTTTGTGATGATATTGTTTTACCGTATGCGCGGCAAAACAGCTTTAATAACCTCACTCTCGCTTGTTGTGGTTATTTCATTTGTAATGCCGCTTACGGGGCGCCTCATTCCGTATGATTATCAAAAGGCAATTGACGGTCTTATCCCCCTGCAGCACAGCAATTCGCTGCTTACCGTATTTACTTTTAATTTAAAAGGCACCTGGCTAACGCAAATGATCTACCCTGTTTATTTAATACCCATACATCTTTGCCTGCTGGCCTGCATGTTGTTTGGGCTCGCCGCCTACAGGTATAATATGTTTAACCGCCTGCCACAATTAAAAAAACAGGTAAAGCGAACATTTTGGATAAGCCTTGCAGTTACATTAGTATTAACAGCTGTTGATATGCTTAGTTGGTATGGCCACTTAAGTTATATTAAATATTTTAATTTTCACATGATGCGCATATTCAGCACTATGGTATTTATTGCATCGTCTGTGTGCTGGCTATATATTGCCGGTAAACTTAAAAGATTTTTTATATCACTTGCTTATTTTGGTAAGATGACACTCACCAATTACATGATGCAAAATGTAATATCCATGTTTGTTTTTTCAGGTGTAGGCTTGGGTTTATATAATACCATGCATCCCGCTTTTTATGTCGGGTTGGCTATAGTTGTATATATACTTCAAATGTTCTTTAGCAAATGGTGGCTTACACATTATTACTATGGCCCCGTTGAGTGGGTTTGGCGGCAGTTAAGTTATGGCAAACGCCTGCCAATCAAAAAGGAAAAACCGCAGGCGGCACCGGTTATGCAATAGTGTTTATATATACAGACAATGCATGTGTTTTTTTAAAGGCTTAAGCAGCAGGTTCGCTTGTTGCTTTTTTTGTTTTTTTAATGCGTTAGATCTCAGATGACTATAAACGCTGCGAACAGTTAGTGCATCATTTCATTGCAAAAAGGCTGGCCAGCAACGGTGCAAGTATCGGGATGGCCTTTTTAAATACTTCAACATAATCTTCATCAAGTGCAAATATCTCGTCCAGTGTTTTTTTCTTTGCTAAATATTGTTCAGGTGTTTGCAGGGTGGCGGCATCAGCCTTTAATTCCATGTCTGCCAATTTTCTGCCCGTTGCACGAAGGTTAAAAAACACCGGTAAATAAATTATCGCTATATAAAACGTGTTAAAAAGCCCGTATGAGTAAACTATGGGTGGTGTAAATGTTTTAAAGTCGTCAAAAACGGCTTTTTGCAGTAGTACGGTTGCAACGGTGCTGGTTGTAATAATAAAGCCTAAAATATTCAGCACATTTTGCATCATTACTTTTATAGTTCTGTAACACGTGTACAACTCAATGCCTGTGCCGTTTAAATCATTTAAAACAGCATTCACAAGTAAAATTAAAAAGCTGCAAACCGCTGCCGCTGCATAGGAGCAGCAAATAATAATACGCATTTTTACAAACGCATTCGACATTAATTTGTTTGCAGTTAACACTTGTGGCACATCGGGATTGCCGGCAACACTCTGCATATACAATATAATAGCAACAAAGCACACAATAACAAGGGCATTAATGATAAGCGTATTTCTTTTTACATTGTATGTAGTTATTACGAATGCTATTTTTTGAAAAACAAAAGGCAGAACACTTAGTGCAAATACAATTTGAATCATTGCCATAAAAACCCACAACAAGAACAATGGCCTGGCAAGAAAAAACAGTATTGAGTTTGTGTTAACACCAAATGACGGATTACACTGAAAAATTGTTTCAAAAAACATACTCCCGGTTGCAAAAGCCAATGATGCTATAACTATAATAACATACAGCAGCCTGTAATAAGTTGGGCGGTTTGTAGTTGAGGTTGGCATGGCAAAAAGGTTTGTTTTACAATATAAACAAACCGCCCGTAAAACCAAAACGTTTGATGGCAAAAGCATTAATATGCAGGTAGATACCACGGAATTATTACGGTATTTCGAAATCATATTTCAATCCATATCTTCGCAGTCAATAAATAACGTATGCAGTCAACAATCATCACAATTGCCGCTACCGTAAATGCCCCCGCAGAAAAAGTTTGGAAATTATGGACAACTCCTGAAGATATCATTCAATGGAACAGCGCTTCTCCGGACTGGCACACGCCACGCGCTGAAAGCGATTTGCGGCCCGGCGGCAAATTCAGTTCCCGCATGGAGGCGAAGGACGGCAGCTTTGGTTTTGATTTTTGGGGTGTGTTTGATGAGGTAAAACCCCACGAATTGATTTCATACACAATGGGCGATGGGAGAAAAGTAAAGGTAACTTTTACTGCTAATGGCGATTCAACTGATATAACCGAGGCATTTGAAGCGGAAGGTACAAACCCTGTTGAAATGCAGCGCGGCGGATGGCAGGCCATTTTGAATAATTTTAAAAGATACGCGGAGGCACAATGATAAATGTTGTTGCCATTTTTTATCGTAACACCTTACAATAACCCAAATCTTTATAATGGACAATAACAATGCAACACTTATAACCGTAATAATAACAGCGTCGGTTACACTTATTGTTGCAATTATTGGTGCCGTGGTTACAATATTATCAAACGCTGCGGCAAGAAAAAACGAGCACCGCCTGGCGGTTTTAAAGGTTTTACTTGAGGCGGCATACAAGGAATATGAGTTTCGGACTACTCAAGATCTTGCCGAGGCAAAAGCTGCAAATCGTATCCCCAACATAAAGTCTTTCACGGAATATATTATTTTTTATAGCCAGATGTCCGGGGTTTTCTCTAAGGGAAAAATTTCGGAAGATGATATCATATCCTGCTTAAAAGACAATAAAAAGCTGATTGATGCTTACTACGCCAACAGGGATGGGTTAAGGCCGGAATATCATAAACAATAAATACTCTTTGTGCTAGTAATATTTTTACCCGAGACAGCTTCAACCCTAATTTTTAGTCCATCCACCCGCCATACTATCTAACTTTTCATTTGCTTGACTTCATAGTTTTCAACCCTTTCAATTGACTGTATTGACAAATATTTAAAAAATTGCCGATAATATTAAAATATATTTAAAAACTATCAGGTATAAGCCAAAAAAATCTGCCTTTATCAGCGAATGTTAACAAAATGTGCGGTTTGTATTCTTTTTTGTCGTACTTTTATCGCTGCCTGCCATATATTTTCCTAACAAACTAAATTCGATTGGGTATGCCTGTAGATAACAGACATGTGGGGTTGTACGACCCTTCTTTTGAGCACGACGCCTGCGGTATTGGGTTTGTTGCCAACATAAAAGGTAACAAATCGCACCAGGTTATTTCGGATGCTCTTACTGTGCTGGAAAATATGGAGCACCGTGGCGCTTGCGGCTGCGAAAATAATACCGGCGACGGCGCAGGTATTATGATTCAAACGCCGCATGAATTTTTCTTCGATGAATGCCTTAAGCTTGGTGTGCACCTGCCTGCCTTTGGTAAATACGGCGTTGGTGTTGTTTTTTTTCCGCGCGAGATACGCCTGCGTGAAGAGTGCCGCGATATTTTTAACAGCGCTGCTGAAAAACTCGGGCTTGAGGTAATGGCATACCGAAAAATACCTGTAAATCCATCGGGCATTGGCCTTACGGCCTTGTCGGTTGAGCCGGAAATGGAACAGGTTTTTATCGCCTGCCCAGACCATATTAACGACCCAATGCAATTTGAGCGCAAGCTTTTTGTATTACGCAATTATGCCAGCCATACCATAACCAACACTGTAAAAAAAGATGCCATTGGTTTTTATATTGCGTCTCTTTCCTACAAAACAGTTGTATATAAAGGCCAGCTTATAAGCACACAGGTGCGCAGCTATTTTCCTGACTTAAATAACAAGCGTATTGTATCAGCTTTTGGGCTGGTGCATTCACGTTTTGCTACCAATACATTCCCTTCGTGGCGCCTCGCGCAGCCTTTCCGTTTTATTGCCCACAATGGTGAAATAAATACCGTGCAGGGTAATATCAATTGGCTTAAAACATCTGAGCATGGCATGTTTTCGCCATACTTTACCCGCGAAGAAATGGAAATGCTGTTGCCTATTATTGCGGGCGACCAGTCTGATTCAGCTTCGCTGGACAACATGATCGAACTGCTTGCATTGTCAGGCCGCTCACTGCCGCATGTTATGATGATGCTGATACCTGAAGCCTGGGATGGTAATGAGCAGATGGATAGTATTAAAAAAGCATTTTACGAGTACCACGCGTCTATAATGGAGCCCTGGGATGGCCCGGCTTCAATTTCATTCACCGATGGTAAAATAATTGGCGCTACTCTTGACAGAAATGGCCTGCGCCCAAGCCGCTACTGCGTTACAAAGGACGATAGGGTTATCATGGCGTCTGAAACGGGAGTATTACCGGTTGAACCCAGTATGATATTGGAAAAAGGCCGCCTGCAGGCAGGGAGGATGTTTGTGGTTGATATGGAACAGGGCAGGATAATAAGTGACGATGAACTGAAGCAATCTATATGTTCTCAAAAACCATATGGTGAGTGGCTGAATAAATACAAAATCCGGCTGGAAGAATTGCCTGAACCAAGGGTGATGTTCACACATTTGGAGCCCGACCAGATATTTAAATATCAAAAAGGTTTTGGATATTCCACTGAAGACCTTGATACAATTATAGCACCAATGGCGCTGGATGGCAAAGAACCTATAGGCAGCATGGGTACTGACATTCCGCTGGCAGTATTAAGTGACCAGCCGCAGCATTTAAGCAGCTACTTTAAGCAGTTATTTGCGCAGGTTACCAATCCGCCCATTGACCCCATAAGGGAACGCATGGTAATGTCACTCGCGGCCTTCGTGGGTAACAATGGTAATTTATTGATTGAAGATCCGCTAAGCTGTCATTGCGTGGCGCTGCAACACCCCGTGTTAAATAACCATGAGCTAGAAAAACTGAGAAGTATTGATACGGGCATTTTCCAGGCAAAAACATTGCAAACATATTTCCGCGCAGATGGTAAGCCCGGGTCACTAAAAGCTGGTCTTGACAGGCTTTGCCGCTATGCTGTTGACGCAGTGAATGATGGCTTTGAAGTAATTATTTTAACCGACCGTGCTATTGATAGCGAGCACGCACCTATACCTTCTTTACTTTCTGTATCTGCCGTGCACCATCACCTTATACGTAAGGGTATGCGTGGGCAGGTGGGTATAGTCGTAGAAGCTGGAGACGTATGGGAAGTCCATCATTTTGCATGCCTGCTTGCATTTGGTGCTACCGCTATCAATCCATACCTCGCATTGTCTACCATCAGGGGTATGAAGCTTTCCGGTAAACTGGAGACAGAGCTTGATGCGGAGTACCTGAAAAAGAATTATATAAAAGCTGTGTGTGATGGCTTGTTGAAGGTATTCTCAAAAATGGGTATATCAACCCTGCAATCATACCAGGGCGCGCAAATATTTGAAATTATAGGTATTAATAAGGCCGTAGTGGATACTTATTTTACCGGCGCCACCAGCCGCATTGAAGGTATGGGGCTTGATGAAATTGCCAGGGAAACACTGGCAAAACATTATTATGCTTTCAGCCGTAAGGATGTACCTGTTGACATGCTTACCGCAGGTGGCCTCTACCAATGGAAGCGCAAAGGTGAGTTTCATTTATTCAATCCAACAACTATTCACCTGTTGCAATATTCAACAAGGATGAATGACTATAATACTTTCAAAAAATATTCAAAAGCTGTTAATGAGCAAAGCGAGAAGGCCGCAACATTGCGCAGCTTGTTTCAATTCAAAAGAAACCGCCCGTCTATCTCAATTGACGAGGTTGAGCCTGCAGAGAACATATTCAAACGCTTTGCAACGGGCGCAATGAGCTTCGGCTCAATTTCATGGGAAGCGCATACTACCCTTGCCATTGCAATGAACCGCCTTGGTGGTAAAAGCAATACAGGTGAAGGCGGCGAAGATGAAAAAAGGTACATACCGCTGCCGAATGGCGACAGCATGCGCAGTGCTATTAAGCAGGTGGCATCTGCACGCTTTGGTGTAACAAGCTATTACCTGACGGAAGCAGATGAACTGCAAATAAAAATGGCGCAGGGTGCCAAGCCTGGCGAAGGCGGACAACTGCCTGGTCATAAAGTGGACGAGTGGATTGGTAAAACACGCCACGCTACACCGGGTGTAGGTTTAATTTCACCACCGCCGCACCATGATATTTATTCTATCGAGGATTTAGCGCAGCTAATATTCGATTTAAAAAATGCCAACCGCCGCGCACGTATAAATGTAAAGCTGGTATCAAAGGCTGGCGTGGGTACTATTGCTGCGGGTGTTACCAAAGCAAAAGCTGATGTAGTGCTTATTTCCGGGCATGATGGTGGCACCGGCGCTTCGCCCATCAGTTCCATTAAGCATGCTGGCTTGCCGTGGGAGCTTGGCCTTGCCGAAACACATCAAACACTTGTACGCAATAAACTGCGCAGCAGGGTAGTGGTGCAGGCAGATGGACAAATGAAAACCGGCCGTGATATTGCTGTAGCAACATTGCTGGGTGCTGAAGAATGGGGCGTTGCAACAGCCGCCCTTGTTGTTGAAGGTTGTATTATGATGCGTAAATGCCATTTAAATACCTGCCCTGTTGGTGTGGCAACACAAGACCCTGAATTGCGTAAACGCTTTACCGGTGATGCAGATCATGTGATCAATTTCTTTAAGTTTATAGTGCAGGAACTACGGGAAATAATGGCAGAACTTGGCTTTAAAACAATCAACGAAATGGTTGGCCAGGTTGATAGCCTTGAGATGAGGGAAGGGCTAACCCATTGGAAATACAAAAAGCTTGACCTGAGCCGTGTGTTGTATAAAGAGCCGGCTACCGAATATGTTGGTTTGTACAAACAGGAAGAACAAGACCATGGGCTTGACGGCGTACTCGACTGGCAGTTGCTTGAAACGGCAAAACCCGCCTTGGATAATCAACAAAAAGTCGCGGCTTCTTTCAATATAAAAAATACTAACAGAACAACCGGTACTATCCTGTCAAACGAAATAAGCCGCAAGTATAAAGCTGAGGGTTTACCGGACGACACAATTCACTTTAATTTTAAAGGTACTGCAGGGCAAAGTTTCGCCGCATTTAATACCAAAGGTGTTACCATGGAGCTTGAGGGCGATGCCAACGACTACTTTGGTAAAGGCCTCAGCGGTGCAAGGCTTATCATCTACCCGTCAAAGCAGGCATCTTTTGTGCCAGAAGAAAATATCATCATCGGTAACGTAGCATTTTATGGTGCCACTTCCGGCGAGGCGTTTATCCGTGGCAAGGCAGGTGAGCGTTTTTGTGTACGCAACTCCGGTGCAAACGTGGTTGTAGAAGGCGTGGGTGACCACGGCTGCGAATACATGACCGGCGGGACCGCCATAATTCTTGGCCCTACGGGCAGAAATTTTGCCGCTGGCATGAGTGGTGGTATTGCTTATGTGTACGATACACAGGGCAACTTCGCATCACTGTGCAATAAAGAAATGGTGGATATTGACCCTGTAGGCGAAGAAGATACCAGCCTGTTGTTTGATATGATAAGCAGGCAGTATCAAAATACCGGCAGTTCCGTTGCAAAATTTGTGATAGATGATTTTGAAAACCAGCTAAGCCACTTTGTAAAGATCTTCCCGAAAGATTACAAAAAGGCATTGGCCACGAAGAAGCAAACGGTAAAAGTGCATTAGGTAGGTTTGAATGTTTGAAAGTTTGAATGTTCTTTAATTTCAATACTGATAGTCGATCAAACCATTTAATAAAATAATAGGTGTAATGCGGCGTTGGCTTAAGCCCGAAATTTCGGACAAAGTAGTTTAGGCAAATAAAAGGAGCATGATGTTGAAAGTAGTTTGAATTGTACAACAATCAAACGTTCAAACAATCAAACATTCAAACCAACAGAAAACCCAAAATACAAAACTCAAAACGCAACGAGGAATATGGGCAAACCAACAGGATTTTTGGAGTTTACACGGGAGTTACCCGGCAAGCGCGAAAAATACGAACGTATAAATGACTACCGTGAGTTTGTTGAGTTATACAAACCTGAAGATTTAAATCACCAATCGGCACGTTGTATGAACTGTGGCATCCCTTTCTGCCACAGTGGCTGTCCTTTGGGTAATGTAATACCTGAATTTAATGATGCGGTGTATCGCAAAAGCTGGGCAGAGGCTTATGAAATACTAAGCTCCACAAATAACTTCCCGGAGTTTACAGGCAGAATTTGCCCCGCACCCTGCGAAACCGCATGCGTACTGGGTATCAACCAGCCCCCTGTTACTATTGAAGAAATTGAAAAGCACATTATCGAAATAGCTTTTGAAAAAGGCCTGGTAAAAACACGCAAACCCAATGTACGTACCGGCAAAAAAATTGCCGTTGTTGGCTCAGGCCCAGCGGGTCTAGCGGCTGCGGCGCAATTAAATTATGCAGGCCACTCTGTTACAGTATTTGAGCGTGATGATGCCGCGGGCGGTTTACTGCGCTACGGGATACCTGATTTTAAATTGGAAAAATGGGTTGTTGACAGGCGAGTAGAGTTGATGGAACAGGAAGGTGTGGTGTTTAAATACAATTGTAATGTTGGTGTAAATGTTAACCTGAACGACCTGCTGCGTGAGTTTCATAGTATTGTATTAGCGGGCGGCTCTACTGTTCCAAGGGATTTACCGATTGCTGGCCGCGGTGTTAAAGGCATTCATTATGCAATGGAATTCTTAAAGCAACAAAATAAACGTGTTGCCGGTAAAGATATTTTTGCCAATGCATCTATTGAGAGCAATATTTACCCCGAGGTATTAAGTGCTGAAGGTAAAAACGTAGTAGTAATTGGCGGCGGCGATACGGGCAGCGACTGTGTAGGTACCTCAAACAGGCATAAGGCAAAATCTGTAACCCAGTTTGAATTATTGCCAAAGCCGCCTGGTGAACGCACCTCATTTATGCCGTGGCCTACATACCCAATGACGCTTAAGGTAACGTCTTCACATGAAGAAGGTGTTGAGCGTAACTGGGCTATTGCAACGAAGGAATTTGTAGGTGACGAAAATGGTAATTTAAAAGCATTGAAAATTGTTGACCTTGAGTGGAAGATTACTGAAGATGGCAAGCCGGCTAAATTTGTTGAGATAGAAGGCAGCCTGCGTGAAATACCCTGTGAGTTAGCGCTGCTGGCTATGGGTTTTGTACACCCGCAGCACGCAGGAATGATTGACGAACTTGGTGTTGAGCTTGATGACCGTGGTAATGTAAAGGCCACTGAAAAGCAATATCAAACCAATATATCCAAAATATTTGCTTGTGGCGATATGCGCCGCGGCCAGAGCCTGGTGGTATGGGCCATAAGCGAAGGCCGCGAATGCGCCCGCAAAGTGGATGAATTTTTAATGGGTGCTTCGCAATTAGAAAGTAAAGATCAGAATATTCATGCGCCGCTGGCGTTTGCATAAAATATTTCATATTGTGGTGTAAGACTGTGTGCCTATGCACGAAGCTATAAATGCAGCAACACTGCCGCGGGGAAAACGGCATTCAGAGGTACCTTCTTTAAATAGTTATAAACGCATAAATTATTCCAGCAAGTACTCCAATTTTTTAAGCCTTGAATGAATCGCGCCTTTTGTGCGCCCGAAGTGTTCTGCCATTTTACTAACAGATGTGCCTTTGTCTGCCATTTCTTTTAGTTCTTTATCTAATTCTGTAGTCCAGGGCTGATAGGCATCTTTATGTGTCTCTCTTTTTGTAGCAACTGTGTAGGTCTTTTCCTTGGGCGGGGCCTCCGGTGTTTTTTTATTGCCTTGTTTTGTTGTATTAACCAATTCGGTTTTTGCTTTTTCAATTTGTATAAAGGGGCCGGCTGGGAAATTTTTGGGTACCAGGCCTTCAGGAATGTTCAATATGTTTTTAGTGCGGGTTACTGCAACATACAAAAGATTAATTTCTTCATTCAGTTTTACAATGTCCGGCTGATCTTCGTTGTCCCTGGCGCCTGTTACTTGTTTGTCCAGTTTTTCTTCTTTTATAAAATCGTCAACAAGGTAAACAACATCGTATTCCATCCCCTTGGCGCGATGGACAGTTGAGAATATCATTTCTGCTTCAGCCCTTTTTTCGTCCCCGGTATGCAAATCCTTCAATTGCTTAATAATGCCGGGTATTTCATCGCCATATTCTTTTACTATTTCCACCATCATTGCCAGTTGGGCATCTTCCGTTTTTTCAATATATTCTTCGAGTTCGCCCAGGCTGTTCATTGACTTAATAAGCTTATCGCGAATAAAGCCATGATTGTTGTTATAAAGGTTTAATACATCATATAACGATGCGCCATCATCTGCATAGGTGTACGAATTAATGTTGCCTTCAAAATAAATATGCTTTGCTTTCCTATGGTCGGTAACGTATTCAATCGCTTTTAAAAGCAGGCCCAGGTTGGTTCTTGCAATTGTTGCTTTTGATTCTTTTTTAGTATTTAGCCCTTTGCCTGTAATAGAAACTGCCGGGCACTCGTATAAATTGTTTTTCCAATAAAGAATGCTTGATGCAAGTTGGGCAATATCCTGCGTAAAACGGAAGCTTGCAGAAAGGTTTAGTGTATTAAAATCTGTTTTTGCTAATGAGTTTACTGCATGACGCCATGCGTAAATTTGCTGGTGTACATCGCCAACAATTACCTTAATGGCTTTCTGTTTCAGAAAAACATCAAGCATAGCGGCAGAGGCATCTTGTCCTTCGTCAAATAAAATATAATCATAGGGCAAAAGGGGGTTTGACAATTGAAATTTCTTCAGGTAAAAGTCATGGGTTATTTCTATTTCCCCTTTATCCATTTTCGCCAGCAGAAGCCTTGTTTTATCTTCAATGTATTGATAGCATGCTGCGGCAAACTTTTTTGCCTTACCATCCGAAACAATATCAAGGTAATTAAGCTCCTGTACTTTTTTCTTGTTGCTATTACAAAAATAAGTGATGAACTTATTGATATGATTAGCTATAACATACTCTGCATGTTTTTCACCATTGCCTGTAAGTTCAAGCAGTTCAGCTATTTCGTGGGTTTTATAACCCTGTACCTTTACATTATATCCATTACGGGGAACGATATATTTAAATGCAAGCGAATGGGCCGTTTCTACTTTTACATTTTCAAGGTTGCGCTCCTGAAATTTTTGAATAGCCCCAAGCTTTACTGATTTATTAAATGCAAGATAAAGGATCCTGGATCCTTGCGGCCTTGCGGCAGCATATTCAATAACGGTAGTGGTTTTGCCAGAACCTGCCACGGCATTTATCTTGATATTGCCGGTTGAATTGACAATTGCTAATTGTTCTTCAGTCAGCGGCCTTTTTAACGCCTGCAATCCTGTATTTGCGCTGATTTTATTGTAAATGCCGTCCATTATTGCTCCTATATATTTTTCTCTTTAAAAGGCAAATGTCGGATTATCACTGGAAAAGATTTCGTCTAATAAAAGCAGCCTCAAACAAATCTCAAAATTTCACCATCTCAAAATCAGCAATAACATTGTTATTCATATTACCTTTGCGCCGCTTGCCCAACAATTACCGCTAAATTTCCTTTTATGAGCACTGCAACAGGTAAGTACAACATGCCAAAAGGTTATTCGGGCTTTCGTACAATGGCCCGGTCCTACCAATACCTGAAAGACCCTATAAGCTTTGTAAGTAATAATATGCGGGTGTATGGCAATACTTATTCTGCAAGGCTTCCGCAGTTCCCCAATTTTATTTTAACGCAGGATGCAGCCTTTATAAATCACGTACTAAAAGACAATCATACTAACTACCATAAATCTCCGTTAACATCAGGCCGGGTGGCTGAATTTCTTGGCAATGGCATGCTGTTTTTAAATGGCGAAAACTGGCTAAAGCAACGAAGGCTTATACAACCCGGTTTTCACCGCGAAAAAA
>Ga0206931_1108_pt1 | contig 25182 bp, 23 predicted proteins | sample Alteio_BWOrgHeat_17_FD_152946 | JGI IMG/M metagenome (GOLD analysis project Ga0206931, IMG submission 152946) | Enriched cells from forest soil in Barre Woods Harvard Forest LTER site, Petersham, Massachusetts, United States -... | ecosystem: Environmental > Terrestrial > Soil > Temperate forest >...
TTATTGCAACCGAAATGTCGGCCAAAGCCTTAAACAACGATGCAGAGCGAATGCAAAAAGCCTTATCAAGAACACCGCTTGGCGGTCTTGGTGCGCCGGCTGATATTGGCGATGCAGCACTATTCCTGGCATCTGATGCTGCGAAATATATAACGGGTGTGATTTTACCGGTTGATGGTGGAAATTCAATAGGATTTTAAAAAGTTTTGCAAAGAATGACTCTAAAGGCTGCTGCAAATAAATTTAGTTGCATGAAAAAAAATGTTTTTTGTACTTCACTTTTTATTTTTTTATTACTGCAAAGCCATGCCCAAAATTTTATTTCTACAGCAAGAAACCCGGGAGATTTCCCAATCGTAACCAAAGCGACTGCCTCACCCATATTAATTGATACAAATGATGATTGGTTAGTAAAAAAATCTGCCGCATTATTACTCGATGATATTTATAAAGTAAGCGGCGTAAATGTGGGTATGGTAAACCAAACCGTAAAACCTTCGTCAAATGTAATAATAATAGGTACTATAAAAGGTTCAGCCATTATTAAGCAGCTTGTTGCTGCCGGCAAACTAAATGTTGACAGCCTGCGGGACAAGTGGGAAACATTTAAGCTACAGGTAATAAACAACCCGCTGCCCGGCATAGACAATGCTCTTGTAATTGTCGGCAGTGATAAAAGAGGTACAGCTTATGGCGTGTTTGAGTTATCGCAGCAAATGGGTGTATCACCGTGGTACTGGTGGGCAGATGTACCGGTGAAAAAGAAACGGGAGATATATGTTAAAAAAGGCACTTATAAATATGGGCCGCCATCAGTGCAATACCGGGGTATTTTTATCAACGATGAGGCACCGGCTTTTTCAGGATGGACAAGGGAAAAATTCGGCGGCGTAAATCATGTTGTTTATGAAAAAATGTTTGAACTGATACTAAGGCTAAAAGGCAACTATTTGTGGCCGGCTATGTGGGGCAATGCCTTTAATGATGATGATACGCTGAACCCGGTAATGGCCAATAAGTACGGTATTGTAATGGGCACAACCCACCATGAGCCTATGCTGCGCGCCCAACAGGAATGGAAGCGTTATGGTAAAGGAGCATGGAATTATCAAACCAATGATTCAGTGCTAAGAAATTTTTGGAGGGCAGGTATACAACACATGGGCAACCGCGAAAGCATTGTAAGTGTTGGTATGCGTGGTGATGGCGATATGCCTATGACAGAGGGAAGCAACATTGCCCTGCTTGAGCGCATAGTGCATGATCAACGCAAGATTATTGAAGAAGTAACCGGTAAGCCTGCTGAACAAACACCACAGCTTTGGGCATTGTATAAAGAGGTGCAGGATTATTATGATAAAGGAATGCGGGTACCCGACGATATAACTTTATTGCTGTGCGATGATAACTGGGGCAATATTCGCAAACTTCCAAAACTTACCGATAAACCTCGGAAAGGAGGTTATGGCATATACTACCACTTTGATTATGTGGGCGACCCGCGTAATTACAAATGGCTTAACACAAACAATATTGCACGCACGTGGGAACAAATGCATCTTGCAAAGAAGTATGGCGCTGATAAAATATGGATAGTAAATGTTGGAGACCTGAAGCCTATAGAATATCCTATTTCGTTTTTTCTTGACTTTGCATGGAATACAAATGCCTGGAACGTAAATAACATTGACAAATATGCTGCGACCTGGGCTGAAGCACAATTCGGCAAACAATTTGCTGCTGAAATTGGCGACATTATTACAAAATACAGCGATTATAATAACCGGCGTAAACCTGAATTGTTATCGCCGGATACTTACAGCCTGGTAAATTACAAAGAAGCTGAAACTGTTACAGGTGACTATAACGCATTGGCCCAAAAAGCGGAAGGCATATACAACAAACTACCTGCCGAATATAAAGGCGCTTATTACCAATTGGTATTATTTCCGGTTAAGGCATGTGCAAATTTAAATGAGCTTTTTGTAACCACGGCCAAAAACAGGTGGTATGCATTGCAGGGCAGGGCATTAACAAATACCATGGCAGACAGTGTGCAAGCGTTGTTTAATAAAGATTCATTATTAGCACACTATTACAACAAAGTATTAAGCAACGGCAAGTGGGACCACATGATGGACCAAACGCATATAAGTTATACTTACTGGCAGCAGCCGATGAAAGATACAGTACCTGTCACGGAAAGAATTATGCTGCGTGGCGTGCCATCTATGGGCGTATCTGTTGAAGGTTCTGAGGCATCGTGGCCAAATAGTAACGATAAAGCTGTGCTGCCTGGGTTTAATAAATATGTTCCTGAACATTATTATATTGATATTTTTAATGGCGGCCAGCAACCATTCACATACAGCATTAAAGCGTCAAAGCCGTGGCTAAAAATTTCATCGGTAAAGGGTACTATACAAAAACAGCAAAGAATTTGGATTGAGCCTGATTGGAAAAGCGTACCCGAAGGGATGCAAGAGGCGACATTAACAATCCAATCAGAACATGGCAGCGAAGATGTTTCTGTAAAAGTGGACAATATAAGTTTATCAAAGCCTTCTTCAAAAAGTTTTGTAGAATACAATGGCTATGTGTCAATAAACGCAGATGATTTCTCAAAAGCGGTAAGCCCTGGAAATTTGCACTGGAGGGTAATTCCACTTGTAGGTAAAACAGGTAATGGCCTTAGTGTTTTCCCGGTTGATGCTGAAGCTATCCCTATTTCGGCAAACAGTGCTCATACTGAATATGATGTTTATCTCGCTGACACAGGCGTCATTAAAGCGAATGCCTACTTCTCTCCCACCCTTGATTTTAACAACAATGGAATGAACTATGCAATAACACTTGACGATGAAATGCCGGCAGCAATTAATATAACGGCAGACAATTCAAAAGAGGCGTGGATGAAATGGGTTGCTGATAATATAAACATAAGCCAGTCAATACACCATATTACAAAGCCGGGGTGGCATGTGCTGAAGTTTTGGTATGTAAATCCCGGAGTGATATTGCAAAAAATTGTGCTTGATGCAGGCGGGTTAAAACAAAGTTATTTAGGGCCGCCTGAAACATTAATGAAATAGTATTACTAGCAAACAGCATTGATGCCATTGGCAATACAGTAAAAGAGATTGCGATGCAACAGTTGACACCACAGGGATGTTTGCTGGTATAACACAACAACTAATGATAAACCCAACTTATAAATATTTTTTACCTGCTTTTTTTTGCAGCATTATTTGCTTGAACATATTTGCACAGGTAAGGCTGCCGCATTTAATAGGTGATAGCATGGTACTGCAACGAAACACAACCATCAATATATGGGGTTGGGCAGCACCGGCAGAAAATATTATCATTGCATTTACAGGTAAAACATATCACACTTCTGCAGCTGCCGATGGTAAATGGTTTGTACATCTTTCGCCTATGCAGGCGGGCGGCCCTTATGATATGCAGATAGATGCATCAAACCATATTACCCTAAAAAATATTCTTATTGGCGATGTATGGGTGTGTTCCGGTCAATCGAATATGGTGCTACCGATGGAAAGGGTAAAGGAGCGCTACCCGGACGAAATTGCCCAAGCAAATTATCCAGGCATAAGACAATTTTTTTTACCTACCGTGTACAACTTTAACAGCGAGCAGGATGATGTACCGCCGGGTAAATGGCAGGCGGCTAACCAGCAGACTGTTTTATCTTTTACGGCAGTGGGATATTTTTTTGCTAAAGCTTTATTTGATAAATATCACGTGCCAATCGGGCTGCTTAACACAAGCGTAGGGGGTTCGCCCGCTGAAGCGTGGTTAAGTGAAGTAGCGCTTAAAGCATTCCCTAAACAGTTGGCAGCATTGCAACAATGCAAAGACAGTTTGTATGTGGATAGTATTAAAAAGAAAGATAATGCTACAAGCGCTGCATGGTATAAAAACATAACCGATAATGATAAGGGCCTGCATGGAGATTTATTGTGGTATGATACTTCGTATAATGCAGCCAACTGGCAAACAATGCAGTTACCGGGCTACTGGGGTGATAACGATGCTACCTTAAAAGGCGTGAATGGTGTAATATGGTTTAGAAAAGAAATAAACATACCGGCAGAAATGGCTGATAAGCCAGCAAAACTTATGCTTGGCAGAATAGTAGATGCGGATATTGCTTATGTGAATGGAATACAATGCGGAGCTACAACCTATCAATACCCACCACGCAGGTACAACATTAAAGAGGGTATTTTAAAGCCAGGCAAAAACATTATTGTTGTTAGGGTAATAAGCAACGTGGGCAACGGCGGCTTTGTTCCTGATAAGCCGTATACGTTAGCAGCAAATAATGAAACAATAAACCTTATTGGTACATGGCAGTACAAGTTAGGCACAACATCAAATCCACTGGGGCCTTCTACCTTTTTTCAATACAAGCCAACAGGTTTATTTAACAGCATGATAGCCCCTTTGCTTAATTACGGTGTAAAGGGCGTTTTGTGGTACCAGGGAGAATCAAATACAAGTGAGCCCAAAGAATATTTTTCATTATTACCTGCACTTATACATGACTGGCGCAGGCAATGGCATAATGAAAAATTACCCTTTATATATGTGCAGTTGCCAAACTTTATGGAAGAGCAGCAACAACCTTCTGAAAGCAACACGGCTATATTGCGCGAAGCACAACGAAAAGCGCTTGTAATACCCAATACGGCAATGGCTGTTACTATTGATATTGGTGAATGGAACGATATACATCCGTTGGACAAAAAAGATGTTGGTAACAGGCTGGCACTGGCCGCTGAAAAGCTGGTGTATGGCGAGAAAAATTTGGTTGCCTCAGGCCCGTTATACCAATCTATGAAGGTAACCGGTAACAAGGTTGTTATAAGTTTTACCAATACAGGCGGCGGCCTCGTTGCAAAGGGCGGTGACAGCCTGCAATATTTTGCCATTGCAGGAGCTGACAAAAAGTTTGTGTGGGCAAAAGCAATCATTCAAAATAATAAAGTGATCGTTTGGAATGATGCTGTACAAAACCCTGTTGCAGTGCGTTATGCATGGGCAGATAACCCTGCAAAAGCCAATTTATACAACAAGGAAGGTTTGCCAGCATCGCCGTTTACAACAGAGTAGCAGTAAAAAGTATTGGCGGCTATTCAGTAACCAGTTTAGGCAGGTTCTGTTTTGTTTTTATCCTTGGTATTACAGCCAACAAAATAAAACTAACAACAGCAGCAACTATGCGTGTTGGCCACCAACCCGGGTAAGGAATAAAGCCCGGAAAATTAAACAACGGCTCACCCGCACCAACCCTTAAAAATAAGGAAGCTGCAAAAGCAGCAATAGAAGCGGTCCTGGTAATTTTGGGATCAAACAACACCATTACAAGCTGCGGAAAAAGCAGCACAAAAACAAGGTCGCTGGTAAAAAACCAAAGCGCCTGCACACTTTCAACCTTAAGGGCCATCCATGTAGCGGCAACACCAAGCAAAACAACGGAGATTCTTACAACACGCTGGGCTTTGTCAACTGCAGCTTTCGGCGAAATAAATTTCAAATACCAATTCCATGTAAACATTGAGCCTGCCGAAAGAATGGAAGAGCTAAAGCTTGAAGTTACCGCGCCAACAATGGCAGCTAATCCAAGCAGGCCCACCCAGTATGGAACAAGCTGGCGAAACATCAGCGGTACCGACATTGAAGGATTGGCAAGGCCGCCTTTCCAGTACACTACTGCTACTATGCCAAGCAACAATGGTGGCACAGTTAAAAGTATTGTTGCCACGCCGGCGATGATCGATTGCTTACGCGCACCAGAAGGCGTACGGGTTGACAGCACACGTTGAAAATAACAGTTCCACGGTATACCGCCGAATACCAGCATTGCTGCAGTATCCCACCAGGAGGCAATGCCGCTTGTGCTCCAAAAGTCATTTGCCTTCATGGGCGGCAAAAAGGTTGCTGCGCTGCCTTTGATAGCATGATATTGACTCCATGCCGCCTTTAGGCCGCCTACATGTTGAAAAACAAATGGAAGGGCTATTATCAATCCAATCGGGATGAGCAACAATTGAAACGCATCAGTGTAAGCTACTGCCCACATACCACCAAGCATTGTATAGAAAGTAACTATTGCCGCAGAAAGCAGGATAGCAGAAGTTAGGTTCATATTAAGAATAACCCCGAACGATGCACCTATGGCAACGAGCAATTCAGCGCTCCAGAAAATTTCTCCCAATAATGCCGGTATGGATAGCACGGCAGCCCATTTTTTCCCAAATTTTTCTTCAAAAGGGTCTATCAAAGTGGTATATCCCCGGGCGCGCATAATTCTTGCAAAAAATATTCCGCCTAAAATTAAACTCAGGCCAAAGCCAACACCGCCTTGTATAGCGGATGCAAGGCTGTTAAACGCCCCTTCTGCGGTGCCCAGTATATAGCCACCATCAACCCAGGTTGCTGTCATTGTCATTACAGCAAGCCAAACAGGTACATTACGCCCTGCGAGTATCATCTCAGCCGCCGTGCCTTTTTTAACATTGCGGGAGGCAAGCCACCCGATAAAAATAAACACCGCGTACATTAAGATTATTACACTTACTCCTCCCCAATCAATGTTATTTTTCATGCGGCCGGTTTATTGTTTATGATTGAAATTGCGTTGGCAAGTTACTTAACGGCAAAACCAGCTGCTTACCTGCAACCCGGCATGCAACAAAAACAATGAAATACTAAATATCAGCTTCAGTTATCTGCCTTATAACCTTGCAAGGGTTGCCCGCAGCCAGCACATTAGCAGGTATGTTTTTAGTGACGACACTACCGGCACCTATAACACTGTTATCTCCGATAGTTACACCGGGCAGTATTACCGAGTTACCTCCAATCCACACGTTGTTGCCAATCGTTACCGGCCGTGCATATTCAAACCCGGCCCTCCGGCGTTCAGCATTTAACGGGTGGTTTACTGTGTAAATACAAACATTTGGGGCAAGCAGCACATCATTACCAAAATGCACCGGTGCTTCATCAAGTATAGTGCAGTTAAAATTGGAGAAAAAATTTTCACCTAAATGTATATTATAGCCGTATTCTACAAAAAATGGCTGTTCAATTAAAAACCTATTACCTGCACTGCCAACCACCTGCCTTATGATTGCCTGTCTTTTTTCCATCTCTGAGGGAAGCAGGCTGTTATAAATGTGCATCTGCTCCTGCGCCTTCCTTCTCTCTTCAATCAATTCAATAACATACGCATCATACAGTTCGCCGCTCAGCCTTTTTTCATTTAATGTTTTCTGCATATAAGGTGGTACTGTCAAATATATTAAATATTTATAATCACCTCAGTTAAATAGGCATCGTTTTGCGATAGGGTGAAATATTAACCGGTGGCAGCTGATTTTTTAATCATTCATTAAAGCTAAACTATATGTATCTTCAGGGTTGCCTGTCAATTCTCTTGCAAACCAAAAAAATAATTGCAATATTTATAGGCGCCGGGGTAAAACAACGCCAATAAAAGGTGTTTTACCCATGCTTTTAAATTTGATTGCCACTGACCTTTGATCCCGGAATTTAATTATCAGCCTCGTTCATTCCTTGCATCCATATTAGTTAACCTTTAAAAAATATTTTTATGCCTTTTTTCGACTTTCACATTCACCCCGTGTTGAAATGCTTTTTTTCTGATGAAGGGCCCGGTCCAAATGATCATAAATTGAGTCCCTGGGTAAAAATTGACGACCGGTATATTCCAAAACTGCTGAAATGGTGCAGCGATTTTGAATATATTCTTCAGTCGCAGGGTAACCTTGCACAATTATGCAACAACGATTGTAACCTTATTTGCGTGGCATTATATTACCCTGAAAAAGAAATACTTGCTGCAAAGCTTGTAGGCGATGGCTCAAAAGGGCCATTGGGCATTTATTTACAGCCGGCTAAATTACAAACGCTGATCAAAGGGAATCCATATGGATTGCTTGAATCAGATGATTGGGTAACGCTTACTGATGCCGCAAAATTTGGCATTACAGATAAAAAGGTAAAACCACTCAAAACAAGAGAAGATTATGTTGAGGGTGATACAAATACCGTTCATGCAGTATTCAGCGTTGAAGGTTGCCACACCCTAACTTCTGCCCTGCAGCATTTTGACGTTAACGAGGTGCTTGCCAATTTAGATGACCTGCGCGGCAAGGTATCGTTGCTTTCGCTTAACCTTACGCACATGGAGAACTCTCCATTTTGCAACCAGGCTTTTGGCATGCAGTTTTTACCAAGTGATGGATTTAAGCCAATGGGCAATGGCATTTCGGCTGACGGACTAACAATTACAAAGCACTGTTATGAAAATAAAATAATGATTGACATAAAGCACATGAGCCTTATAGCAAGGCTACAGCTTTATGCCGTGCGGAATACAGCAGGATATGCAGCAATAAATCAACCTGTAATTTGTACGCACGCCGGTTTTACCGGCATTTCAGTTAAAGAAATAAAAGATTATGTGTGGACGAAAGATAATTACTCCGCAACCTGCACTGTGGTAAAGCAAGGTAAACCGAAAAAATATGGGGAAAATTTAAAACCAGCCTTCAATGCATCAAGCATTAACCTGTATGATGAGGATATTATTGAGATATTACAATCGGGCGGCATGATAGGTTTATCGCTTGATAAGCGGATATTGGGTTTCCAGGATTATGAAGAAGACTCCGAAAGCCGCGAAGATTACCCTTTTGAAGTTGAATATATTTCAAATGCTGAATTAACAGCATTTTTAGGCGGCCCTGGTGAAATAATTCTGGCGCAGGCGTTTGATGATGATAAATGCATTGGCTGGGAAGACATACAAAACGGCGCGCCCATGAATGCCCTTTTGCCAAAATAACATTTAACATATTTTATGGCGCACATACTGCATTTAATAGTTGTCGCCAGCAAAAATGGATATGATGTTACAACAGCTTTAACACAAGTATGCATAGGTGCCGATTTTGATGGCCTCATCAACCCAATATGGTGCTGCGCCACCGCGGACGAACTTTTATATATGCAGCAAGCATTTGAGCAAGCATTTGTACCTTTTGCCAACGAATCAAACGTGCCATTACCCGGTGGCTTTGACGTGAAAGATTTCTCGCAAAAATTGTTTTTTGAAAACGGAAGAAACTTTGTGCTTGCAAGGCTTGACATACTAAACGCCTGATAATTTATATACTACAATAAATAAAATATTTATGCAATTTGAATTAGGCCTAACGTTTACGGGCACCGTTTCAGCGGGTGCTTACACAGCCGGTGTAATTGATTTTATTATTGATGCGCTGGACGAATGGCAAAAAGAAAAAGACGCCAGCAAGCTTGAATTTGGTGATGATGACGATGGCCACAGTAAATGGACAGTGCCGTGGCACGATGTTGTGATAAAGGGCTTGTCAGGTGCTTCTGGCGGGGGTGTTTCATGCGGGCTTATATTAAACAGTGTTGGCAAACAATACGGCCATGTACGTACGCCTGCAGATGCAGAAGGCACCGATAACGACTTTTATAACGCCTGGGTAAATATGCTGGGTATTGAGCAGCTGCTGGCTACTGATGATATTGCAGGCAGTGATATAAAGTCATTACTCAATTGCAACGCCATACCGCGCCTTGCAGACCAGTTACTGGTAAAAGCCAATTTTGGCAACACGTTTATCCGCCCTTTTATTGATGATAACTTAATTGCGATACTCACCCTCACCAACCTGCGCGGCATACCTTACGTTTTGCAGCATAAGGCTATTTTAAGTGAGAGCATTGTTTATTACCGGCATACTGACTATGCGAAATTTAAGCTTACCAATACAGACGATGACCCCAATGAAGATTTGGATAAAGACGCCATAGTTATTCCGCTTGATACTAACAGTGCTTCATTTGATAAAGCTTATGCCCAGTTAAAAGCAGCCTGTTTATGTACCTGTGCCTTTCCCGCCGCATTTAAAGCACAGCCGTTTACCCAGCAAACAGACGCTTATAATAACCGGCCAGATGCAATTGCCCTTGACCCTATAACCAATCCTGAATATTCATTTTTAAGCAGCGATGGCGGGGTTTTAAATACCGAACCTTTCCAGGTCTTGCATGATGCGTTCCCTAAACTGTCTGACAGTGGGCAAAATCCACGTGGCCCTGAAGATGTGGTGCGTGCCATTATAATGGTAGCGCCGCTTGAAACCAGCGCTGTTTTTGACCAGGCTGAGCCTGATCTCACTAAAGATAGCCTGGTGAACATAGTTATACCGGTTATAAATTCAATACGGCAGGAGGCATTGTTTTCGGCCGAACAAATTGCCCTGGCATTTAACGAAAGTGTTTTCAGCCGCTTTATGATAGCGCCTGTGCGCAACCCTTCCGCAACAACGGGCAACCTTTTAACACCCGCAATTACAGGTACTGTGTTAGGCGATTTTGCAGCATTTTTGTCAAAAGATTTCAGGCAGCACGATTATTTTTTAGGCAGAAGAAATGCGCAACAATTTCTGCGCTTCCATTTTGCAGTACCGGTTGACAAAGTAACTAACAACCCGGTATTTGGCCCGATGAAAATAAGAGGCCAGTTTGATAAATTTATCTTTACGGATATTGATACCGAACCACAGGTTGACTACTTCCCAATTATACCGCTTTGCGGGGCTGTAAAAGAAGATGCGTTTTTCCCTGAATGGCCAACTGGCAAAGGCTTTTCAATTGATACGATACAGAACATGGTTAAAGACCGGGTTACGGCGCTTGTTAATGCTTCAGCCAGTAGCCTTAATCTTGGCACTATTGAAGAAATTATTGCTTCGATTATTTTATCCAGGCTGAAAAACGCGCTAACATCAAAACTTATGGACGTAATAAATAACGGTTTAAATGATGTTAAACTGCAATAATTAAATATCTCACCACAACCAGCAACTTCAAAAAAGCACAAAACAAAATTGACAAGCCCTATGGGGACGACCTGTTTTTATTTTAAAATATCCACAAAATTGGCGAACGCGACGGTTTTTAACACTTCACCGGCCGCAGCCCAGCCAGTGTTACCGGATTTTCTATTACTTTTACGCCTTCATAAATATATACGCTGAGGCCTTAATGAAGAAACTGGACTGGTACATACTAAAAAAATTTCTCGTAACCTTCTTCTTTTGCATATTCCTTTTTACTGTTATTGCCGTTGTAGTTGACATAAGCGAAAAAACCGACGACTTTTTAAAATCAGGCCTCGGCTTCACGGGTATTATTATGCAGTATTATATCGGCTTTATCCCCTATATAATAGCCCTGTTGTTCCCGTTGTTTGTGCTTATTGCGGTGGTATATTTTACATCAAAAATGGCGGGCCGCAGCGAAATTGTTGCGATACTTGCAAGTGGTACAAGTTTCAGGCGTTTTTTAGTGCCTTACACCATTGGCGGCTCTGCCCTTGGACTGCTATTATTATATTCCGCGCACCTGGTAATACCCAATGCCAATGCCATCAGGGGTAATTTTGAAACGCGGTATGTTAATGGCAATAACAGCTACAATGCCCTGGTTTTTAAGAATAACGATATTTACGAGCGGCTTGATTCATTTACATACTTTGGCATACGCAGTTACGATACTGCCCGCAAATACGGTGGCCCATTTTTTTTACACCGCATAAAAGGTTCAACACAGCTTGTGTATAACCTGCGTGCCGAAACGATAACGTGGGATACAACAAAACGCAAAAGCCGCTGGGTGTTGCAAAATGTTTTTGAGCGGACTATTATAGGGAAGAAGGAAGTGGTTACAACAGCTACGCGAAAGGAAATGTCGTTTAATTTTAAGCCTTTTGACCTTAGCCATGACGAATTTGCGAAAGACAAACTGCCTACCCCCCAGTTATCTCAATTTATTAACCTGGAAGAATTGCGCGGCGCCGAGGATGTTAATACCTTAAAGGTGGAACGTTACCGGAGGTCTGCAACAGCAGTAACGGTACTTATACTTACCATTATAGGCGCAACAGTTGCCAGCCGAAAAGTACGTGGCGGCAGCGGGGCGCACATTGCAATTGTATTCGTAATAGGTATTCTTTTTATTTTGATGGACAGGTTTTCCACCATTTTCTCTTCAAAGGGCAATCTCCCTCCCGTTATCGCAGCATGGATACCTAATGCAGTGTTTTTGGTGGTTACGTACTATTTATATAGAAGGGCACCCAAGTAACTTCACCTCTTATGCTTCATATTTCCCTTTTCGTACCTTTGCAATATGAATTTAGACTACGTACAATATATACCCGAAGATTTTCACCCAACATCAAGGGTTTGGATATACCAAAGCAGCAGCCTTTTTACCATCAGCGAAGCACTGCAAATAGAACCGTTGCTTGTAAATTTTGCTGAGAACTGGCAGAGCCATGGCACCCCCGTTAAAGGCTTCGCCAACTTGCTGTTTGGCCAGTTTATAATAATAATGGCTGATGAAACAGCAACCGGTGTTAGCGGCTGCAGCACAGATGGCTCGGTAAGGCTTATAAAGCAGATTGAAGAAATGTTTAAGGTTGACTTGTTTAACCGGCAAATGCTGGCTGTGTATGCAAAAGATAAAATTCAGCTGTTGCCTTTATCACAGCTTAACTATGCCGTAGAGAATAGCTTTGTTACAGCTGAAACATTATACTTCAACAACCTTGTAGCTACCAAACAGGAGTTGTTAAGTAACTGGATTATACCTATTGGCAAAAGCTGGCTTGCCCGCAAAGTAAAACCGCTACAAACCGTATAATATTGTTTTATGCAGTTACGTGAGCTTACGCCCATGTTATGGACAAATGAGCTGAATGCTACCATGGAGTTTTACACCATCGTGCTCGGTTTTACCGTAAGCAATTTTAATGAAGAATGGGGTTGGTTGCACCTGCAAAAGGATGGTGTAAGTATTATGTTTGCATTTCCAAATGCGCATGAGCCATTTGATAAGCCTGTCTGCACCGGCACCTTTTATTTTTACGCCGATGACGTGGATGAGTTATGGGAGAAACTAAAAGATACCCCTTATATATATTATGGTATTGAGAATTTTGAATATGGCATGCGGGAATTTGCCATAAAAGACAATAATGGCTATATTCTGCAGTTTGGCAGGGAAATAACTGTTGGTCTTGATGCTGAAGCTAATAACGCTTAATGGCAAAGGGTATTGACAGCCCGATACCTATCTGGCTTTGTATCTGTAACGCGGGGCTGTTATTGTTGGGCCCAAACAATTTTACGTCATCATCATAAATAAGGTTAAGCGCGTAAGTTGTTGACAAGTACCTGTTTATTTTAAAAGTAAGGTAGTGCGTCATATACACGTCAATGTTCTGTGGTTTATTGGCGTAGTTTGAAAACAGGTCCACCCTTCCCTTATACATAATATTTTTCCCAAAACTGTGGGTATAATTAATGGAAGCAAATCCACCAAACTCGTTAAAAACATGGTGGCCGGTGTCAACACCATATAAACCCTGCTTTGATAGTGTAGGGTTGGCAAGAATGGTAGCACGGTCAGTTAGCAACGAAAAGAAAATTGACAACTCCTTGGTGGGCTTATAATCCATACCGGCCGATAATATCACGTAACCCGGTGATAAAAAGGTGGATGAAAATATCCTGTTTCCCGCTCCATCGTATGTAAAACCATCAAAAAACTGCGTTCTGAAATTAAACAGGCCCGATATGAATAACTTATTGGTAGTATCAACCCTTATACCATACTTTGACAAGAAATCGAGCCTATCGTCATTTTTTCGTGCACCAATACTGGTCGTTTGGATAAATCCGAGATTAAAATCAATATTATTGTCCCAGGTTTGGTTTTTATGCTGGTAATAAAGAAAATAATTAACATACGCAGTTAGGGCAATAGAAAAATTATCGCCGCCGGCTGCCCAGTTTTTTTGTGACCCCTCAGCCATATTAAAGTTAAAAATACCACCCCGCTTCCAGGTGTATTTAACGGTATCCTTCGGCTTGGTAATGGTTCTGAAAACCTCTGTGGGCAACTGTCTTACGGGTATATCGTCCTGCGAATAGCAAACAAAATTTAATACAGCAAGTAATATGGTTAACGATATTGTTTTCTTCATGTGCCGGGCTAATAAACTTTTACAGGCGCAAATATAATTTCCCGGGGTCTAAAAAATAGTTAACAATCTGCCAAACTGACACTAATATCTTTTTAGTATTTTTGCAAACTAAACTTTAAACATCGGATGTTGACAGAGGCTACATTACAAAGTGTGCACAACGAAACCCGCCAGGGTGAGGCATACGCGCCGTTTGAACTGGATAACAATTTATACCACAAAAAGTTTTACATAGAAAGCTATGGCTGTCAAATGAATTTTAGCGACAGTGAAATTGTTGCATCAATATTACAGGCCGAAGGTTTTGGCGCTACACGCAACTACCTTGAAGCCGATCTTGTATTATTAAACACCTGTTCCATTCGCGAGAAAGCAGAACAAACCATACGCAAACGCCTTACGGAATTTAAAAAGGTTAAGGATGCACGGCCGGGCATGCTTGTGGGAGTATTAGGCTGTATGGCAGAACGTTTAAAGTCAAAATTGCTGGAAGAAGAAAAGCTTGTTGATATGGTGGTGGGCCCTGATGCCTACCGAACGCTGCCGGGTTTAATTGAAGAAGCCGAAACGGGCCAAAAGGCTGTAAATGTAATGCTTAGCAGGGATGAAACCTATGCAGATATCTCTCCTGTACGCCTGGAAAGCAATGGTGTGTCAGCATTTATTTCTATAATGCGGGGCTGTAACAATATGTGCAGTTTTTGCGTGGTGCCGTTTACCCGTGGCAGGGAACGCAGCCGCGATGCATATTCTATAATAAATGAGGCGAAAGACCTTTTTGCAAGGGGTTTTAAAGAGGTTACGTTACTTGGCCAGAATGTGGATAGCTATTATTGGTTGCCCCCATCCCCTAAGGGGGTGTGCGAAGAAGCCTCAAATAATAATGCAGTTACATTCGCTAATTTGCTGGAGATGGTTGCGCAGGTTAACCCGCAGCTTAGGGTAAGGTTCAGTACATCCCATCCTAAGGATATTACCGAAGATGTGCTGCATACCATGGCTAAATATGAGAATATCTGCAAATACATTCACCTGCCGGTGCAAAGTGGCAGTTCAAGGGTATTGCAGTTGATGAACCGTACTTACACGCGTGAATGGTATATGGCAAAAGTTGACCAGATAAAAAACATTATGCCCGATTGCGGTATAAGCAGCGACATAATTTCAGGCTTTTGCACAGAAATGGAAGAAGACCATAAGGACACACTTGATATAATGCGGTACAGTGGCTATGATATGAGCTATATGTTTTTTTACAGCGAGCGGCCAGGCACACTTGCAGCCAGAAGGTATACCGATGATGTGCCGCTTGATGTTAAAAAAAGAAGGCTGCAGGAGATTGTTGAACTGCAGGGCAAATTATCGCTGGAAAGCAACAAACGCGATATTGGCAAAACATTTAAAGTGTTGATTGAAGGTGAAAGCAAGCGCAGCTCGGACGACTGGATGGGCAGAAATACCCAAAACAAAGTAATTGTATTTGCAAAAACTGGCGGCAATTTGCAGAAAGGCGATTATGTATGGGTTAAAGTAAAAGATTGTACGCAGGCGACATTGCTTGGCGAGATGATCAATTAAGACAAAGATGGTTGAGGAGATAAAAAAAGAAATAGCGGCGCTTGAGGAAAAACACAACATTAAAATTGTGTACGCTGTTGAAAGTGGCAGCAGGGCGTGGGGGTTTGCATCAACAAACAGCGATTGGGATGTAAGGTTTATATACGTGCATAATTATGACTGGTATTTATCAGTGGACGAAAAGAAAGACAACATTGAAATTATTCTGCCAAATGATATTGATCTTGCCGGGTGGGAATTGAGAAAGGCAATGCTTCTCTTCAAAAAATCAAACCCGCCTTTGCTTGAGTGGTTAAAAAGCCCGGTAGTATATAAAGAGACGTTGTCAACCACGGCGAAGCTCAGGGAAGCTGCGGAAGAATATTTCAATCCAAAATCCTGTCTTTACCATTATTTCAACATGGCCAGGAATAATTATGAGGCATATTTTAAGGATGAAAAAGAGGCGCGGCTGAAAAAATATTTTTACGTGCTGCGGCCATTGTTAGCCTGCAGTTGGATTGAAGAAACGGGTGAAATGGCGCCGATAGAATTTGATGTGCTGGTTAATAACGAAATAATTGACCCCCTGTTAAAGGCAGAAATAAATAACCTGCTGATACAAAAGAAGAATGGAGTTGAATTAGACAAAGGCGCAAGAGTACCGATAATAGACGCTTTTATAGAAAACAGGATAACACATTTTGAGCAATACATTAAAGATTATCAATTTACAAATACACCGGCTTATTCAACACTGAACAATATTTTCAGAAGCACATTGGAAGAAGCCTGGCGAAAGTAAGTATAATGGAAGCGATACTGGAAAATAACAAACGGCAAATAGCGGAACTTTGTAAACAATATCATGTTAAAACATTATATGCGTTTGGCTCTGCCGTTACGGGCCCTTTTACGGATGAAAGCGATGTGGACCTGTTGTATGAGTTTGATTATACCGGTTTTGATTTTGACGATATTAAAAGTATCCCGTATGACCCTTTTTTAGTATTTTTTGATTTGAAAGACACGCTGGAAGGCCTTTTTAAAAGAAGGGTTGACCTTATTCCTTACCAGGATTTTAAAAATGAATACTTTAAAAAGGAAGTAGAAAACACCAAGCAATTAATCTATGCAGCCTAAGGATTTAAAAAAATATCTGCTTGATATATTACAAGCGATCGGCAATATAGAACAAATTGCATCAAACTTCACTATTAATGATTTAGACAATATAAGTAACAAATGGGCTTTAGAACGGGGTATTTCAATTGTTGGAGAGGCATTGTATAAAGCAAATAATATTGACAGGGCTCTTGCCATAACAAACAAGTCAAAAATAATTGCTACAAGACATATTGTAATACATGACTATGATATTGTTGACAAGGGCAGACTGTTGCTTATTGTAAGGAAGCATTTGCCAATACTAAAAGAAGAAGTAGGAAATATTTTGAAAAAATTAGACTAAGCATGGACATTCAATCAATAAAAAACAGGTTCGGCATTATAGGCAACTCACCAGCGTTAAATCATTCGCTTAATGTTGCGGTACAGGTGGCTTCAACTGATTTAAGTGTATTAATTGTAGGTGAAAGCGGGGTAGGTAAAGAGGTTTTCTCACAAATAATTCATGCACTCTCATCGCGCAAGCACAACAGTTTTATTGCGGTTAACTGCGGCGCTATACCCGAAGGCACAATTGATTCAGAGTTATTTGGTCACGAAAAAGGTTCATTCACCGGCGCAGTTGACAGCCGCAAGGGATATTTTGAAACTGTGAGCGGGGGTACCATTTTTTTGGATGAGATCGGCGAAATGCCCCTGGGCACACAGGCAAGATTGCTGCGCGTGCTTGAAACTGGTGAATTTATACGTGTAGGCTCATCAAAAGTGCAAAAAACTGATGTGCGTGTTATTGCCGCCACTAACCGTGAACTGCTGGAGTTTACATTGAATGGGCGTTTCAGGCAGGATCTGTATTATCGTCTTAGCACCGTACCCATTCGTGTTCCATCGCTGCGCGACAGGAAGGAAGATATACCACTGCTCTTTCGCAAATTTGTTATTGACTTTGCTGAACGTTATAAAACCAACGCGGTACAACTGGATGAAGACGCGAAAAACCTGTTAATTAACTACTCATGGCCGGGTAATGTTAGGGAATTGAAGAATATTGCAGAGCAAATTTCTGTTTTAAGCACCCAGCAGGTTATCACAGCAAACGAGTTAAGAAAATTTTTGCCTGAAAAGGCTTCGCAAAACCGCTTGCCGGTTCTGGCGAGCAATGCACTGCCTGCCGGCGAATTTGCTAATGAACGGGAAATATTATACAAGCTGTTTTTTGATATGAAGAAGGATGTTACGGAGCTTAAAAAAATGTTTCTTGAAATTTTGCAAAACCCAAATATGGCAGGTGCGGCGGCACGCTTTGCGCACGAGTCGTTATTAAACGATCATGCGGTAAATGGTGAAACAAAACAGGGTTACGATATGCACCCGGTTATGCAGCCTGTTTATCAGCCATCGCCCGTAATAAACACATCGCAACCGGTTATTATTGATCACCATCCGGATGATGAGATACACCAGCATGAGGAAGTAGAAGAATCGCTGAATATAATGGACAAAGAAAAAGAGTTGATTGAAAAGGCGCTTAAAAAACATAAAGGCAAACGTAAAGATGCATCACTTGACCTTGGCATTAGTGAAAGAACACTGTATAGAAAACTGAAAGAGTACGATATTACCGAATAAAAAAAGGTGTATGAATTTTTTAAAAGACCACCCGCACAAATTTCCGGCACTGCTGTTATTGCTCGCCATAGGTGTTGTGGTTGCATCGTGCGGCATATATACTTTTAGGGACGTAAGCGTGCCCGATAACGTAAAAACAATTAAAATAAATTATTTCGATAACCGCGCCGGTATTCAAAACCCACAGCTAAGCCCTAAACTTACAGATGCATTTAAGCAAAAGGTGCAAAGTTATGTACGTAAGGCAAGCCTTGTAAACAGCGAAACAGCAGATTATATTATTGGCGGTTATGTAAGCCAGTATGCGGTAAGCACATCAGGCATAAGCAATCAGCAAAGCTCAAGTAACAGGTTAACGGTTGGTGTGCACCTTATATTTAATAATACCCTTAAAAACGAAACGAAGGAGTATGATGTAAGCCTGCCTTTTGATTTTTCCTCAAGCCTTACACTAACACAGGCCGAAGGGCAGTTGCTGGATGATATAATTAAGAACCTTAGCGACGAAATGTTCAACCGTATTTTCTCCAGTTGGTAACAGAGTTGTATTTTCACCGCAATTTATAAATGGCCTATTCAACAGAAAATAAAATTCTGCAGCACCTTACCGGCAAACAATCTGCCGGGGATGTTACTGTTGACGAACTTTCTGCATTAGCAAACGAATATCCCGCCTTTGGTGTAACAAAATATCTTCTTGCCAAAAAAGCAAAAAACGAAGGCCATGCAGGCGCTGATAAGTTTATACAGGCAGCCGTTTTGCATTTTTCCAATCCGTATTGGTTTCATTTTAAGCTAAATGAGGGAAGCCTGATGGCTACCCAGCCTGTTGATGATGCAGATGAAAATCAAGAGAAAAACACTGTTACCCAGGCAGAAGAAGGGGCAGCCGGAATATTTTCACATAGTAATGTTCAGCAGGCTGGTACTGACCTAATTACCATGGCAACAGAAGAACGTATTGATGAACGTAAACCAATTACTGATGCGGTAGCCGAAAATGGCGAAGTTGAGCTGGAACAAGTTGTTACAACCAGCGCACCGGGGCCTGATATTGTGATGGCGCCATCTGCTATAGAAGAAAATGTGAATGAGCAGTATTCAGTTGAGGAAGTACCTGTTATAACGGGTGAGCAACCTGAAATTGAGCCAATAACTGAAGAAGACCCTACGCCGGAAATTGATGAAACGGTAAGCCCTGAACATGCTGATGCGGAAGTAGTTACAGCAGGTTATGTTGAAAATACAACGCTGGAACAGCCCGTAATTGAAGATGAGCATCCGGCAGAAAATACTTACGAACCCAAAATAGTCTTGACAGGTAGCCGGGAGGCTGAAGCAGATGAAACAGAATATATTGAAGACGCGGATGCAGAAAGAGAGGCGGTTACTGCGGCGCCTTTGCTTGGTGATAAGATATCCTCCATTTTGCAGGACCAGGTGCAGGAATTTAATAAACCCGTTAACGATGAAACCCCTGTTCCAATCGAAACCGAGCCGTACCATACAGTGGATTATTTTGCCAGCCAGGGTATAAAACTAAGCGCAGAACTGCTTAAGCAGGACCACCTGGGTGTTAAAGTGAAGAAGTTTACTGATTGGCTTAAACAGATGAAACGTAAGAGCCCCACCCCTGCCGACCTGGGAATTGACGAGGCGGCAGAACACAAGGTACAGGACATTGCAGCCGAATCAAATGAGGCAAAAGAAGTTTTAACAGAAGCAATGGCAGACGTTTTGGCCATGCAGGGCATGACGGAAAAGGCTATACAGGTGTATATAAAATTAAGTTTTTTAGATCCGTCCAAAACTGCTTACTTTGCATCGAAAATTGAAAATTTAAAAGGTTTATAAAATGACGCTCGTATTCTTTAGCATTGTTGCAATATTTTGTTTTTTGCTTGGTTTTGTTGTTTTGGTACAAAATCCAAAAGGTGGTGGTTTGGCCGGTACCATTGGTGGTTTCAATAACCAGTTTATGGGTGTAAAGCAAACAACCGATACCCTTGAAAAAGGTACTTGGCTTTTCGCTATTATTATCGGTATTTTGTGTATTATTTCTACCCTGTTCTTTAAAGGGTCAACTGCAACCATAAACAACATACCACTTAACCCAGGCACTAACACAACTGCGCCGGCCCAGCCTGCACCTGGCCAAACTGCGCCAGCGCCCCAAAAGCATTAATAGTTTAGAAAAACTTTATATAGCCCTGCTTTATAACAAAGCAGGGTTTTTTATTACTTTGAAAACAGGATGAAAAAGAAAATTACTTACCTGCTTGTCTTTTTGCTGATTATTGCCGTTGTGGCTGCCTTTATAATGCTTACCCCTGCAACGGACTTTAACGCAAAAACAAAATATGTTTATGTAACACCTGGTACTGATGCAAAACAACAGGTGCTTAGCCAGTTAGATACACTAATAAGCCGTACCGGCGTATTTACATTTACAGCCAATACCATGGGTATTTGGAAAAATATTACCCCCGGCAGGTTTGAAATTAAAAAAGGGGAAAGCTTGTTAGGTATAATACGCACTTTTCAAAAAAACAGGCAGGCTGAAGTGGTATTAAATATAGGCAGGGTAAGAACAAAGGAGAGCCTTGCGAGGCTTATTGGTAAAAATTTTTCTATTGATTCTGCTGCAGCGATAAGGGAATTTAATGACTCAGTTTATTTACAAAAATTTGGTGTTGATACAAATACCTTGCTATCCCTGATAATACCCAAAACCTATACTTTTCAGTGGCAAACGCCCCTTGATAGCGTTTTAAGCAGGTTTAAAACAGAAAAAGATAGCTTTTGGCATGCAGATGAAAGAATGCAAAAGGCTACAAGTATGGGTTTTTCGCCCCTGCAGGTTTGTATATTGGCCTCAATAGTTGAAGAAGAAACAAATAAAGATGATGAAAAAGGAAATATTGCGAGTGTGTATATCAACCGTCTTAATACAAAAATGGCGCTTGGCGCAGATCCTACCATCAAATTCGCATTAAAAGACTTCTCTCTCAAAAGAATATTGTACAACCACCTTACTGTTAACTCACCATACAACACTTACAAGTACAAAGGTTTGCCGCCCGGCCCCATATGCACACCGTCACATACAACCATTGATGCAGTTTTAAATGCGCCGGCCACAGGTTATTTATTTTTTGTTGCAAAGAGCGATTTTAGCGGTTATCATCATTTTAGTACCACCTTCGCTGAGCATGAGCAATACGCCAAAGAATACCAGCGGGCGCTTGATGAACTGATGCAAAAGAAACAGGAAGAAAACAAATAATATTTTGACAAAGCTTGAAGGCATATTAGTCCGCTCAAAACCCATAACCTTCATCCGGGAATTGAGCAAACGTAAAACGTTGCCCGGCCTGCAGGGGTTGCCGGTATATGATGTATGGAAGTTTTTTTTCAGGCAGGTTAAAAATGTGGGACTGAATGAAAGGGCTGCGACCATTTCGTTCAATATGGTTATGGCCATACCAGCAACCGCCATTTTTTTGTTCACACTCCTGCCCTACCTGCCCATTTCAAAACAGATGTACCGCGAGATGATGATCTTTGTTAGGGATATTTCACCAACCTCACAAACGCGGCAGTTTATTGTAAATTTTTTGAACGACTTTTTTACAACCCCTAAAAAGGGGCTGCTGTCAATAGGTTTTGTGCTCGCCCTGTTTTACTCATCAAACGCCATGATGGGTATTATCAGAACATTTGACAGGTCAGTTGTAATAAAACACCAATCCAATTTTCTATATAAACGTTTCAGGGCAATGGCCTTAATAACCATCATCATAATTATTATTATAGGTACAACGCTTATATCTGTTGGCCAGGGGCAGCTATTTGTTTTTGTGTTGAAAACGCTAAACATAAAAAATGTACATACAAAAAATTGGATACAAAGCCTGCGCTGGCTGGTAATTATTATTCTTTTTTTATATTCTATCGCATTTATTTATAAATACGCCCCTTCAGTTAAAAAACGCTGGCGGCTTTTATCAACCGGCGCAGTATTTGCAACGGTTTTAATAATTATTACAACCTGGTTATTCTCCGTGTGGGCGCAAAACTTTAGTAATTATAACCGCTTTTATGGCTCAATAGGTACCGTGCTTATGATAATGATGCTGATTTTTGTCAATTCATTTATACTGCTGATCGGTTTTGAACTTAATATTACTATCAGCACCCTTAGGGGCGTAGATTATGGTAAGGGGTTTAAAAAAATTAAACACCCGTAAGTAAGTGTTTTCGGCATGTTATACACCTTCCTCGTATACGCCCCACTCCTTTAGTAAGTTGCTTCTTTGCCCGGGCGGCAACGTAGCCTGGTTATAATGACCGGCAGAATTTTTTTGCCTGAATGCCTCATAAATACTAACCGCACATGCTACTGAAATATTAAGGCTTTGGATAATACCCATTTGCGGAATAATAAAATTACCATCGGCAACAGCACGAATTTCACTGCTAACGCCATCATGCTCGTTACCAAAAACAAGCGCAACGCTTTCAGTAAAATTTATATCGTATAAACTTACCGCATCGGTTGACAGGTGTGTTGTGTAAATATGGCTGTATTTTTTTCTAACTTCAGCTATACATTCGTCCACATCGCTGTATTGATGTATAGTAAGCCATTTAGCTGCACTGCTGCTGCTTTTGGCGCCCCATTTTTTATGGCGGGGTATTTTATTGGTTAAAATATATACGTCCTGTATGCCCACGGCATCGCAAGTACGCATAACAGCTGATATATTGTGCGGGTCCTGCACATTTTCCATCACAACAGTTAAATTGCTTTGCCTGCGGTTTAGTACGGTGGTAAGTTTTTGCAAACGCTCGGGTGTCATAAATTTACTTGTCTCCGCGGCAATATTAATGCAAAAGCTATTATTTTTGTTGCCCATTTTCGGGATGTAGCGCAGTCCGGTAGCGTGCTTCGTTCGGGACGAAGAGGCCGCTGGTTCGAATCCAGTCATCCCGACTGATTTAAACGCCCCTGTGCCGCAGGGGCTTTTTATGCAATATTTTATTTACATATTACAAAGTGTATCTACCGGCAGATTTTATGTAGGTCAAACTTATGACCTTGACAAAAGATTTGCGCAGCACAATAGTGAACTTGCTGGGCATACATTAAAGGAACAACCATGGAAAATTGTATGGCATATAACGGTTGAAACAAGGAGAGAAGCCATGGCAATTGAGCGAAAGATAAAGTCAAGAGGTGCACAAAGATATTTACAAGATATACGCTTCGGGATGTAGCGTAGTCCGGTAGCGTCACGCCTCGGCGTGATTCGGGACGAAGAGGCCGCTGGTTCGAATCCAGTCATCCCGACATTTTCAATGTCATACTGTTTTAAAAAGCCTGTAAATATTTGATTTGCAGGCTTTTTTATTTTTTCTTATTTTAAGTTATTTCAAAATATATCAATGTATCCGTGAGATAATCCTTGAGACTATTTTTCTCATAGGTTTGTCTCAAAAAACCGGCCTAACTAATTGACCATTAGTTACATGTGGTTATTTTGATATGTTTTGAAACACTTTAGTACAAGGTTGTTCAAGTGATGATTGAGAGATGAAAAAACCTTATTCATTTCAAAAATGTGTAGTATGCAAACAGAACAAACATTTTATATTGATTTTATCGTGCGTAAAACGAAATACGATAAAACCCAGGCCTACTTAATTGCCCGCATAACGGTAAACAACATTCCAACTGAAATTTCACTAAATGAAAAAATCCTTATTGCTTCATGGTCAGCAAAAAGCGAAAGTGTGCGCGGCAAAAACAGGGAGGTAGAGGCCGTAAACAAGTACATCAATGATGTTAGGTTTAGAATAACTGAAAGCAAGCGGGCGCTTGAAAGTGGCAGGTATGAGGTAACCAGCGAAGCGGTACGGCAACATTATTTTAATAAACACGAAAGCCAGTTACCGGCCGGCTCCGGGCATACCGTGCATGAACTTATTAGAAAGCATGAAAAAATTGAATGCGATGGCAAAAAGCTTAAGGCCGGCACAACTAAAAATTACACTACCACTGAAAAATACCTAAAGAATTTTCTCCAGCATTATTTTAAGGAGGCTGATGTGGACTTAATTAAGATAAATTACGAGGCTGTTTTGGAGTTTGAAAGCTACATCCATTCTCACCCGCTTAAAGCATCAGACCCATGCGTGGGAAACGGACTGTACAAACACATGGAGCGAGTTGAAAAGATGTTTGGTATGGCAATGGACATGCGCTGGATAAAAGAGAACCCGTTTGACTTGTATGAAGCCAAAAGACAAAAGGTGCGCCGCCAAAATTTAAAGCTGCCTCATTTTACGGCTATCGAAAACGCAGTTTTTGCTAACCCCAAAGTACAGTTTGTAAGGGATTTGTTTGTTTTCGATTGCTACGTAGGCGTAAGCTACGTTGATTTGTTTGAACTTGATAAGAGCCATTTTGAAACCATTGAAGGGCAGCTTTTCAGTACTATTTATAGAACCAAAAGCGACGAACTGTGTGGCATACCTGTACCAGAACCAGCGCTGCAAATTATAGAGAAATACAGAGAAACGCCAGCAGCAGTTTTAAGAGGCAAGATATTCCCTTACATCTCCAACCAGGAATTCAATAGAAACTTAAAGATAATTGCCGGCATATTAAATATCCCCGTCGATTTAGACACGCGTAAGGCGAGACGTTTTTTTGCAAA
>Ga0206931_1117_pt1 | contig 25176 bp, 23 predicted proteins | sample Alteio_BWOrgHeat_17_FD_152946 | JGI IMG/M metagenome (GOLD analysis project Ga0206931, IMG submission 152946) | Enriched cells from forest soil in Barre Woods Harvard Forest LTER site, Petersham, Massachusetts, United States -... | ecosystem: Environmental > Terrestrial > Soil > Temperate forest >...
AAGAAGCGAAACTGCAGTTTCACAAAGGCATACAATGGCAGAAAACGATTGGGCAGCCAATGGAAGAAGTGTATACATCGTATTCGCAAATGGGGGGTGTATTTGCAATTTTGAAGCATCTGGATTCTGCGCTATGGTATACCCAAAAGGGCTATGACCTCGGATTACATTCGAAGCAATATAAAAAATACTTTGCATTGGCGATCGGTGCCTTAGGAAATATCTATTTGAGCCTGGGAAATTTTAAAATGGCGGATAAATATCTCCGGGACGCCATACGCGAAAGTGTTTTATATAATAACATTTATTTCGAGGTCAGAAACTATAATAGTCTGGCCTTGCTCTTCAATAACATGAATGTCAGAGATTCCTGCATTTATTATGCGGGAAAATCGTTGCAGCTTAGTCAGCAACATCATTTCGCAGAATCTACTTACGATGCCAGTAATCTGCTGACCAAAACTTATGAGTCCACGGGTAAGCCGGACAGCACGCTGAAATATATAAAGATTATGCTGGCTGCAAAGGACAGTGTATTCAGTCAGGTGAAAGGACAACAATTCAGACAACTTGCATTTGATGCCGTAATGCGCCAGCAGGATATTGATAAAGCGAAAGAAAGATATCAGTATAAAGTCAGATCATTTATTTTATTAACCGCGTTGGGTGTTTTATTGTTGCTGGCTGTGATCTTCTATATGAATGCAAGACAAAAACAAAAAAGCAAAATAAAAATAGAGTATGCTTACAAGGAACTAAAAGCAACTCAATCCCAGCTTATCCAGTCTGAAAAAATGGCTTCATTGGGTGAACTGACAGCCGGAATATCCCATGAGATACAAAATCCTCTGAACTTTGTAAATAATTTTTCGGAGGTGAATTCTGAGTTAATTGAAGAGATGAAAGAGGAAATCAGCAAAGGGAATTTGCATGAAGTAAAAGCCATTGCTGATAATATCTGTGAGAATGAAAAGAAGATAAATCATCATGGTAAAAGGGCCGATGCGATTGTAAAAGGCATGCTCCAACACTCACAATCAAATACGGGGAAAAAGGAGCCGACAGATATTAATGCACTGGCAGACGAATATCTGCGATTAGCATATCATGGCCTGAGGGCGAAAGAGAAATCTTTTAGCTCAGTAATGAAAACCGATTATGATGAATCCATCGGTAAGATCAATGTAATACCCCAGGATATTGGCAGGGTGCTGCTGAATTTATATAGTAATGCTTTTTATTCGGTGAACGAGAAGAAAGCAAAGTTTGCTGATCATTACGTACCCACCGTTACCGTCAGCACAATAAGGAATGCTGATAAGGTTTTTATTTCAGTAAAGGATAATGGTTTAGGAATCCCCCAAAAAGTAATTAATAAAATATTTCACCCGTTCTTTACAACCAAACCTACCGGACAGGGAACCGGACTGGGTCTTTCCCTCAGCTATGATATTATACAGGCGCATGGTGGCGAATGGAAAGTTCACACAGAAGATGGAGAGGGAGCGGAGTTTATTATTCAAATTCCGGCAGCCTGAGTAATCCGGAGTTAAACAGGATCCGGTCCTGATTCAGCACAATTTAAATGTCATTCTGATGACACATGTGTCGCAAACATATATATTAAATTGTATTATATAGTATAAACATTCTAAAAATGGACATATTGTTATGCAGTGTGACCATAATTTAGATATTTTGACCAATTTGTATAAAAAATAATATCAATTCACTGTTTTTAGTATATTTATGAAAATAAGTTATATGAATAAGCCGATAAACAGAATCTCTTTGATTCTCCTGGGATCCGCTATTTATTGGGTTGGTTATTGCGGCTTTTTCACTTATCTGCAAAACGTATTGTATTCATCATTTTGCTTAATGCTGATTATTACCGGCCTTTTATTAGCCGGCTGGAACTCCACTTATTTATACAAAGGCAGATAACTCTCATTTTTCGATTTATTACTCTACATCAGAATCAGTGGGTATGATTGAAAAAAAACGCAGAGACCCGACATGGAGTAATCACCAATAATTCGGGAATGGCGGCCATTAGTATATCCATACCAGCCGGAGGAAAGACAACAGATGTAAGCCTGTTATTTTTCTATTACTTGCGGTTGCTCCATGGTACAAATAACGTATCAGGATCCGGTACTGATGTTTTCTCGCATAAATAAAATGAAAATCTGCCACTTAATTATTTTCCCTGGTCTGTTTATTCTTGTTCTATCCTGTAAAAAGGACCAGCCGGATATAAGAACAAATCCGGCACGTAAAGTCCGATACGAACTGTTTACCAATGAAGATTTTTCAGGCAACCAGAAAAATATTCTGTTCAGTATATTTATGAGAAGCGGACAAACGAAGATTATGGATTCTCCTTTGGCTGAGATGAAGATCAAGGACATTCCGGACTCAAATCATAGAATAGTAATAGAAAAGCTGGTGCCGGATAACGATACAGCTACTCTGATAGTTGGATTTAATTATCAGATTGAAAATGTAGGTTCTTCCTGGTTTCTGGATACTTTTTCTTCGGGCAATACATTCAAACTGCTCAGATATCCCTTCCGCTAGAAGGGAACTGATGGTATTCATGGATGTTTTTTTTCATTATAATATGGTATTTCGTCGTGGGATAGTTTATCCCGCTGGTACCAATAAGCCAGAGTAACAACGTGACCATCCTGAGTATGCAAGAGTCTGCCAAAAATGGCATTGATGGGATTAAACATCATATCTGTAACTCCGACTGTAAATGTTTCAGGTGCCACCGGCGTAGGGGAAGCGGTTTCCCCTTCTTTTACGGGAACAGGAGCTGATGTTTTGGGTGGTGGTGATGCGGCTATTTCAACCATAAATTTATTAAATATCAGGAGCTCCTTCAGAAAGGTGGCACGTTCTGCCGATACATTTTTCTCTACGATGGCACATTTGACTCCATTCAATTCTTCAGATATGTGATTTTGGTTGATGGCCATGAAATTTTTTAAAATATAGTGCTCATTGAAAATATATATTCATAAATATAACCAACGAATCCGGTCAGAAGAATACCCGTCGTACAGATGATCAGTGCCAGTTTGGGGGCTGGCGCTGTCAATAGTCTGTCTATCGGATTTTCATTGGTATCCATGAAGATGGCCTTAATAATTTTCAGATAATAATAAAGGGAGATTACCATATTCAATGCAGCAATGGTAATCAATAAATAATTCCCCTGGCCAGCGCCGGCCATCAGCAGAAAGAATTTACCAAAAAAACCCGCAGTAGGAGGAATGCCCGCCAGGGAAAATAATGAAATAGCCAGAACCCAGGATAACCGCGGATTGGTTTTATAGAATCCTTTATATTCTTCCATATTTTCCTTCCCCGAATAGGCACTGACCAGACTGATCACGCCAAATGCACCGAGATTTGAAAAGGTATAGATCAAAATGAAATAAACGACAGAAGCAGTTCCTGCCTGTGATTGCCCGGACATGCCAATCAAAATAAACCCCACTTGTGAAATGGATGAGAAGGCAAGGAAACGTTTTAAATTATTCTGACGGATGGCAAACAGATTACCGGTGACCATGGTAAGTACTGAAAGGATAAAGAGAATATGATTCCAGGTTACGGCATAAGATTTAAATGCTGTATATAATACCGTCACGAATACAAACAATACAGATCCCTTGGAAATAACTGAGAAATATGATGTGACCGTAACGGGTGAACCTTCATAAACATCCGCAGTCCATAAGTGAAATGGTACAGCGGAAATTTTAAAACCGAAACCGGATATCAATAAAATGAAGGCAAATATTTGCAGCGGACTGCCATCCAGATGTTCAGAAAGGGCCGATAATGTTAAGGTTCCGGTTGTACCGTAAACCAGTGATATACCAAACAACAGAAGTCCGGAGGCAAAAGCGGAGGAGATAATAAATTTAAATGCGGCTTCACCGGATTTCCTTTTTTCAAGGTCGAAGTTAGCGAGAGCAGCCAGGGGTATACTGGACAATTCCAATCCCAGATAAAACATTAACAGGTTTCCAGCTGAGATCATGAAAAACATGCCCAGCAGTGTCGAAAGCAGGAGTAAATAAAATTCTATGATCTGTTTATTATTTTTCAGCCACGAATAAGATTGCAAACTGACAATAAATGTCCCCAGTGAGAGAATATTTTTCTCTGTTACGATCAGATGATTTGTCTTAAACATTTCATTAAACAAAATGCCATTCCTGTACCAGAAGAATCCGGTTATCAGATTTATAAACAATAGGATACTGACCAGTTTCAGGATATTTTTATTTTGCCAGTCATCACCGGATACTTTTATGAATAGCAGGATGAATAAGATCGCTATGACCATCCATTCCTGTTTCATTAAAACTAAAAAGTCAATTCCCATAGTCATCGTCATTTCAGCGTAATGGCTTTTCCAACATGCTGAATAATATATTCAGTGCCGGGTGTGATCAGATTATATAACCAGAAAGGAGCCACACCGATCGCAACAATACCTGTAATCAATATGCCTGCGGCTAATCTTTCGTTCCAGCCAGCGTCCATTAAATGGTTATATTGAACGTTGCGAATGGGGCCCATTACGGACTTTCCCGCGGCGCGTAAAATATATACTGCCGTCACGACTATAGAGGCGCAGGCCAGTATGGTAGCCAGGCGGTACCACTGATCCGGGTTTTGCCAGCTGCCCATGAATATGGTCATCTCGGCAACAAAACCACTTAACCCCGGCAGACCCAATGAACACAGGCCGGCCATCACAAAAACCGTTGATATAAACGGAAGCACTTTTAATAAACCTCCCAATTGCTCTGTGAGTCTTGTATGCGTTCTGCTGTATATCATGCCAATCGCCGCAAAGAAAAGGGCCGTCATTAGTCCGTGTGAAACCATTTGCAATACGGCACCGGTTATGGATGTCTGCGTAAGCATTCCAATGCCTAACAACACGAATCCACAATGACTGATGGAAGAGTAGGCGTTAATGTATTTAAGATCCTTCTGCATCATCGTTGTAAAAGCACCGTAGATAATAGCTATAGTTGATAATAAAATAATTACGGGGGCATAGTGATGGGCTGCATCGGGCATCAGGTAAGTAGCGACGCGTAAACATCCATAACCTCCCAATTTCATGGATATGCCTGCTAAAAACATGGATGCTGCGGTCGGCGCAGATGAATGGCCGTCAGGCACCCAGGTATGAAAAGGAAAGAGAGCAGTAAAAATTCCAAAACCGATAAATGCAAGGGGGAAGAAAGTATTTTGGACAGTTGTACTTACATGCATCTGAGATATTTCTACCAGGTCAAAGCTGTGAGCACCGTTTATATCAGTGTTGAAATATAATCCTATCAGTCCTACAAACACCAGGGCGGATCCAGCCATTAACATCAGAGCGAGTTTCAGGGCACTGTATTCTTTTTTGCCACTGCCCCATATTCCAATTAGCATGAATTTGGGTATAACGGCCAATTCAAGGAAGAAAAACAGGGTGAACAGGTCGAGAGAAATAAAATAGCCGTAGGCACCGGCACTTAATATTAAAAGCAGAAAGAAAAATTCTTTATAGAGTGTTTCCTGGGTCCATGAAACGAGAATACCCGCAATAACGACAAATGCGGTTAGCATGATCATCGCCAGCGAAATGCCATCTATGCCGACATGATAATGTATGTGTAACGGCTCAAACCAGCTGATATTAAAATCAAATAAGAACTGTGCGCCATTGCCTGATGTCCGTTCTTTCCAATATTCAAATAAAAGTCCGAAGGAGAATATAAACTGGACAGATGCTCCTATCAGGGAAACCATTCTTACCTGTTTCAATCCTTTGCAGAATAAAATGGTCAGTGCAGTTAGGAATGGTAATATGATGAGAAGGGAAAGCAACACTAGTTATTAAATATTAGTTGTTAGTTGTTAGTTAATTCATTAGATAGATAAATAAAACGGCCAGTCCGATGATGCCTCCGAAAAAATAAAGGGCATAGTTTTGAACTTTGCCCGATTGTAAACCTTTGATCAATCCTGAAGTTTTTGCTGTGGCAGACGCCAGTCCGTTCATAAAACCATCCACTATATTCTTATCGAACCAGGCCGCAGGTCTGCCTATTCCATTAAAAATAATTGTCTGTGCAATAAAAAGATATAGTTCGTCAATATAAAATTTTCTGTAGGCGGCTTTGTACAGCTTGCCGAATGCAGATGTTATTAACTGGGGCCTCCTGTTTTCTGTTTTGTATAAATAGGTCGCCAAACTAATACCGCCGAGGGCCATCAGTACGGGGAATGCAGAAAATCCCAGATCAATATGAGATGCCAGCGGGGCGCCATCTGAGGTTATCCAGGATGAAATCGGAACAAACCCGGCAAAAGCCGTACAAAAAGCCAGTATGATCAGAGGCAGCTTCATCGACATAGTACCTTCATCACGCATCTTATCATTAGAATCAAATTCTTTACTCCAGAAAATGGAGTAATATAACCGGAACATATAAAAGGCAGTCAGGGCCGATGTCAGCACAGCGATGGCATATATTAATTTGTCTGAATGGTAAGCGGCCATTAGAATATCTTCTTTGCTAAAGAATCCTGAAAAAGGGGGAATACCCGCGATGGCTAAACAGGCTATCAGAAAACTTATATGTGTTACAGGCATCAGTTTCCTCAACCCTCCCAGGTCTTTGATATCATTGTTGTGCGCAAAATGTATCACGGTACCGGCACACAGGAATAATAGTGACTTAAAAAATGCATGAGTAAATAAATGAAACATGGAACCAGTGTATCCCAATCCGGATTCTCCGCCATATTTCGAAACGCCCAGCGAGAACATCATAAAACCGATCTGCGACATGGTTGAAAATGCCAGCACCCTTTTGATATCTGTTTGAGTACAGGCAATTACGGCTGCAAACAAAGCAGAGAATGCACCCACCCAGGTGACTAGTTGCAAGACTGTCAGATCAGTGGAAAAAACCGGAAATAATCGGGCAACCAAGAATACGCCGGCAACGACCATCGTCGCGGCATGGATCAGAGCGGATACAGGTGTCGGGCCTTCCATCGCGTCAGGCAACCAGATATGCAAAGGGAACATCGCTGATTTTCCGGCTCCTCCAATAAAGACCAATCCCAATCCCCAGGTCAGCATGGAAGCACCGAGAAATCTCGCAGAATGAATTTCAATATTTTGAGATGAACCAGTGGAAGTGAGCCTTTCAATCAGTGTTCCAAAATCCAGGGTGCCACCATAAAACGCCAGTATCAGGATGCCGATCAGAAAGCCAAAGTCAGCAAAGCGGGTTACGATAAATGCTTTATTGGATGCCTGAACGGCGGATGGTTTTTCAAAATAAAATCCAATCAGGAGGAATGAAGAAATACCCACCAGTTCCCAGAAAATGTATATCTGAAATATATTGGATGAAAGAACCAGACCCAGCATGGAAAATGTAAAAAGAGAAAGGAAAGCATAGTACGTTGCGAACCTTTCTTCACCCTTCATATAACCGAGACTAAAAATATGAACCATCAAAGAAATAAAGCTCACTATTACAATCATCATGACAGAGATGGGATCAAGCAGAATACCCATGTCGATGGAAACCCCGGGTGAGAACTGCAGCCAGGTATATTTCAGTGCGATGATATGCTGATATACACCGTTCACTTTCCCGTCGATAAAAAAATAATGGTATGCCGTATACAACGACAGCAGGGTAGTTATTAATAATGAAATAATACAGAGCGTACCGGAAATTCCTTGAATGTATTTTCTACCGAAAATACCCAATGTAAAAAAACTTATCAAGGGTAAAAGCGGTATAAATAATACAAAAAAATAAGGGCTCATGTTTAATATTTCATTTCTTCTGCATCTTCCACATCGATGGAATGATGGCTCCTGTATAAATTGATTATGATAGCTATGGCCATCGCTGCTTCGGCAGCTGCAATGGTTATAATAAAAATGGTGAAGAATACGCCATCCAGTTTACCCGGATACAGGTATTTATTGAATGCGACAAAATTGATATTCACGCTGTTCAGAATAATTTCAATAGCCATCAGCATGGTAATCATATTACGACGGGTGAAGAGTCCGTACATACCGATGAAAAACAGGGCAGTGCTCACAAAAAGGATATGCGTTATCGATATTTCATTCATGTGAAAGGGGCAGACTTTGTTTTATACGGGTTAAATAGCTTCTCATCTTTCGTTTCCCTCCACTGGTTTTATTTTCATGGCGATCACAATGCAGCCAATCATTGAGGCAAGTAATAAAATACTGACTACTTCAAAGGGCAGAACAAATCCATGTTCTGTTGTGCTCAGCATCTGGGTACCTATATCGGAAACTTTTACATTGAATGAATGCTGTTCTGGTTGTATAAACTGGTACCTGTAAATAAGTTGAAATGTAAATGCAAATCCAAACAACAGTGAAAGGGCCGAAAAAAGAGAACGGTTCCTGAGGGGCTTTGGCATTTCTTCGCCTGATTTCTGCGTAAGAAAAATGGAAAAAATGATAAGCACAACGATGCCTCCGACATAAATAATGATTTGCACAGCAGCCACAAACTCAACACCCATCCAGAAAAACAAGGCGGCGGTGCCAATTAAACTGAATAATAGAAATATGGCAGAACGGAAAATCTTTCTGGTTGTTACCGCCAGCAAAGCCGCCCCCAGGATAAAGGAAGACAGAATATAAAATATAATGACTGATGCATTCATTATTCTACACCCTCCCGAAGTTTTGATCCTTCATTATTTAATTTTTTTGTGAGTTTACTACGGTCAAAAACACTATGTTCAAATGTCTGGGCCATTTTGATGGCATCTGTCGGACATGCTTCTATGCATAGATTACACATCGTACATAATTCTAAGTGATAGACAAATGTATCGATGGCTTTTTTCTTTTTCCCCTCAGGAGTTATATCGAATTTATTGATAATCTTGATAGTCCCGTTGGGGCAGGCAATTTCACAGGCAGAACAGCCCGTACAGGCGTGTTCATTCTTCTCATCATGTATTAGAACAACCTCACCCCGAAAACGATCTGCCAGTTTTAGAGTTTCACGGTTATCGGGATACTGTTCTGTAATAATTTCTTTACGGTGGGTGAAATAATATCCCGTCATGCGCATGCCTTTCAGCATGGATCTGACGGCTCCGTACACATCTTTTATATAATCCTTTAAAAACATAATGAATTCATTTAGAAATGCCAACCCGTGATGGCCACAATAGTCATTAATAACAAATTAAACATGCTGATCGGCAACAGGTATTTCCATTCCAGATTCAGCAACTGATCGATCCTCAGTCTCGGAAAAGTCCACCTGAACCACATGATCAAAAATATCAGTCCAAGCGTTTTACCAAGGAACCAGATGGAGGATGGAATGTAATCCATCACGTGATTGAATGACTGCCAGTGTCCGATATGCAGGGGCATCCAGCCACCAAAGAATATCGTTGCCCCAATCGCACACACGATGAATATGTTGATGTATTCTGCCAGGAAGAAAAGAGCGAACCGCATACCGGAGTATTCTGTATGAAATCCCGCGGTCAATTCGCTTTCTGCTTCCGCCATATCAAATGGTGCGCGGTTCGTTTCGGCTGTAACTGCGATAATAAAAATAACAAAGGAGATGAGAGCGGGTATATGGGCCTTGAAAATCCACCAACCGTTTTCCTGCGAAAGTATAATATCCCTGATACTCAGACTACCCGTCATCACGACGATGGAAAGGACCGAGAGACCTGCCGACAGTTCATAACTTACAATTTGTGCACCACTGCGCATGGCGCCGAGCAGAGAATATTTATTATTACTTGCCCAACCGGCCATCAGAATGCCGATGACGGATAAAGATGAAATGGCCGACAGGTACAACACACCAATATTGATATCCCATATCTGCAGATTTTTCGCAAATGCGATGGGCGCGAGGATGAGCATGGCAACGATCATAACAATAAACGGGGCCAGATTGAAAAGAAATTTATCTGCACCGTCGGGCACCAATCCTTCTTTCATCAAAAGTTTTAGTGTATCAGCCGTGGTTTGAAAGATACCTTTGGGACCTACCCTGTTCGGTCCCAGCCGGATTTGCATAACGGCAGCTACTTTTCGTTCCATCCAGACCAGGCCCAGTCCCAGTAAAGCAAACAAAGTAATGGCTGAAAGGCCAACCAGTACAAATTCGGTAATCAATGCAGCGGCCGGGTTGAAATGAAGGTTCAGCCATTCGTGAATAAAACGTGTAGTTCTTTCTAAACTAAACATGGTTCATTTTTATCGGTCAATATCCGGAATAACCAAATCAAGTGATCCCATCGCTGCCACCAGGTCTCCAATTTTCAATCCTTTTACCATATGTTCCAAAGCCGAAAGATTGGAAAATCCCGGTGAACGGAATTTAATCCTGTAAGGAGTGGTGCCGCCTTCGCTCACAATGTATACGCCTAATTCACCTCTTGCCGTTTCAACTCTCTGGTAAAATTCACCCTTTGGCAATTTCAATACGGCTTTCGTTTTCGCCTGGTAATCTCCTTCCGGAATATTGTCAAGCAACTGCTCAATAATGCGGATACTTTGCTGCATTTCTTTCAGCCTGACTACATAACGCGCAAACGAATCTCCTTCCGTTTCTGTAATCTCGTCGAAATCTACTTTATTATAAATGTCATAAGGATACAGTTTTCTGATATCGCAGGTAACTCCGCTGGCTCTGCCAACCGGGCCAGTGCACCCATAGGAAATGGCGTCTTCCTTTGATAATATGCCGACTGATTTCATTCTGTTTTGAAAGATCACATTGCCTGTTACCAGCTCATTATATTCTTCAAATTTTGATTTATATAATTGAATGAATTGCTTTACGTCTTTTTGGAAATCGGGATGCAATTCTGCCATTACACCGCCAGGCACCATATAGTTCATTGTGAGCCGGGCCCCGCAGGTCTTTTCCATAATATCTGTGATGGTCTCTCTTTCCCTGAATGCATGAAAGAAGGGTGTGAAAGCTCCCAGGTCCATGGCCATGGCCCCCCACCATAATTCATGTGAAGCAATACGGGTCAGTTCATCCATAATTACCCGGATATGCTGTGCACGTTGAGGCACTTCAATCTGCAAACCCTTTTCAACGCACAAAGCGCAGCCGTGATTATTGATATGAGAGGACAGGTAATCCATCCGGCTGGTAACATAAATAAATTGCCGGTAGGAGAGGCTCTCACACATTTTCTCGATGGAACGGTGTATATATCCCAGATGCGGTTCCACCTTCTTAATGGTTTCTCCGTTCAGGGTAATGACGAGGTGCAACACACCGTGCGTTGCAGGATGCTGCGGGCCTACATTGATGATCAAATCGCCTTCCGTGGTTCTGCCTATTTCCTCAATCATTTTTTATCAAGCTTTCCATATGCTGATGCTTACAACCGAATCATGTTGACAGGGTCCTCAAAATCCTTTCTAAGTGGCCATCCTTCCCAGTCATCGGGCATGATAAGTCTTCTTAAATCAGGATGATGCAGAAATTTTACACCGAACAGATCATACACTTCCCTTTCCAGCATTTCCGCCGTTCGCCATATATCTGAAACCGTTTCGATTTCGGGATTCGTTCTGTCTATTTTCGCTTTCACAACTATATTATGCCTGTAGCGTGTAGAAGAAAAATGATATACTATCGTAAAATGGGTTTTCCAATCCACGCAGGTCAGGCAGAACAGATAGTCCATCATGAGGTCCGGGCCTGACCGGAGTCGTAGTACAAAGGATTTTAATTCTTCCGAAGGAACAATAACATTCAGCCATTCACCCCCTTCCTCAAAACTTATGAGGGGAAGAATCCCGGTGAGCTTCAATTTTAAATCCTCATTCAACATATCTTCCTTCGGAATATTTTATGGATTTAAATAAGAGCTCTCTTTTATCTGTTCCCTTGTTAATCCGGCCTTTATCTTTCCCTGTAAAGTAATCAGGGCATGTAATAAAGCTTCGGGTCTGGGCGGGCAGCCCGGAATATAAACATCCACCGGAATAACATGATCAGCTCCTTTAACCACAGAATAGGTATTATAGAAAAAAGGTCCGCCGCTGATAGCACAGGCACCCATGGCAATAACATATTTCGGATCTGCCATCTGATCGTACAATCTTCTTAACACGGGAGCCATTTTATTTACGATGGTTCCGGCAATGATAATCACATCCGCCTGGCGGGGTGTAGCCCTGGCCACTTCAAAACCAAATCGGGAGAAATCATATTTTGCAGATGCGACGGACATCATTTCAATTCCGCAACAACTGGTAGCAAATGTCAGTGGCCATAAAGAATTGGAACGGGCCCAGTTGATCACATCATCCAACTTGCTTAAAACAATACCCCCTCCGGCGGTTTCATGAATTTTACCGGGAAAATCCGCCTTGTCCATTTTTTCAATCACACCCATTTCAGCGCTCCTTTTTTATGTGCGTACAGAAATCCCATAAACAGGATGAACAGAAAAACCAATATCTCTGCCAGGGCAGGAAGCCCCATTTTTTTAACAACAACTGCCCATGGATACATGAACACGAGTTCTACATCGAAAATCAGAAAGATCAGGGCAAACAGGTAATAACCGACATTGAATTGATTCCATGGAGAACCGGTTACCGGAATGCCACATTCATAGGGTTGTCCTTTTTGGAGGTTCTTGGAGCCTTTTACGAATATCTTCGATACTAATATCCCTCCCGCGGCGAATGCGATTGCCGCGAAAAAAAGGATGATTAAAGATGATGGTCCCATACTGCAGGTTCGTTACACTAATGTAAGCGTATATATCTAACAATTTAAGTATTTAGTGTGATCTTAAGAAAACGTAAAGATTGACCTGATCTTCAAAGACGTTAGTCATTAACTATTGATATTCAAATGATTGAATTGCCAATAGCAGCTCAAAAGGGAATATGAGGATACCATCCGATTTCCGGCCTTTTTTGATGGAATTACGCAGTGGTTGGCAGGGCATCACCAACAAAGTACATATCAATACCCCCCTTGCTTTTAACTTCTATTTTGCCGCGGTGTTTGCAATCGTAATGTTCTTGTATTAACGAATATGTGCTGGCTGAAATATTGATCTTTCCTACTTCGCCATGCTGTTCCATCAGAGAAGCTATATTTACAGTATCTCCCCAGATATCATATGCAAATTTCCTGCTTCCTACCACGCCGGCTATAACAGGCCCGGTATGAATACCGATCCGAATTTCAAATTCCGGCAAATTCTGAATCCTGCAAGCCAGTCCAAATCCCCGTATGAACTGCTGCATGTCTATAGCGGTTTTTACAGCCTTCAGCGCATTTTCGCCATCTGATCTCGGAAGACCACATGCACACATATATGCATCTCCTATCGTTTTTATTTTTTCCATATCGTATTTGTCAACAATATTGTCGAATGCGCGGAAAACTTCATCAAGCTCCGTTACAAGTTTTTCAGGTGAAAGGGCTTCTGCTACCAGGGTAAATCCTTTTATATCCGCAAACAAAACACTCACCTGCGGATGTTTTCTGGCGTAGGATCTTCCGAATCTTTTTAATTCTTCTGCGATTTCATCAGGTAAAATATTTAAAAGCAGTGAGTCAGACTGCATTTTAGCCGCCTGAATAACTTCTTTCTGCCTTTCCACTTCAGCCGTTCTGCTCTTGACTTTCTCTTCGAGATGTTCATTATTCGCCTGAAGTTCGCTAATCAATTTTTTATTATTTCGCCTGAGCATTACCGTTTCAACAGCGTTGTCGATGGTAATTTTCAGCTCCTCTTTATCCCAGGGTTTTGTAATATAACGATACACTTTGCCGGTATTAATTGCTTCGATAATGGATTCTACGTCGCTGAAACCGGTCAGGATAATGCGGATATTGTCCTGATCACCGGGAATATGCTGTAGAAACTGGACTCCTGTCATATTGGGCATTCGCTGATCCGTTACGACCACATGGATGTCATTTTTGGAAATGATCTGAATTCCCTCTTCCCCGCTTTCAGCAGTGAAAACATTATAGTTCCTTCTCAGGGCAGCCCTGAAAGAATTCAGATTATTGATCTCATCATCCACATAAAGTATGTTGTATGTAATCTGCTGTTCCATGATCAAACGGGTATTTGTTGTGTAATAGGTATTGTAATTACAAATTCTGTTCCTTCTCCTACATTGCTGAATACTTCTATCTTTCCATTATGCTTTTCAATAATGCCATAAGAAATATATAACCCCAAACCGGTTCCCTTTCCAACCTCCTTGGTCGTAAAAAAAGGGTCATATATTTTTTTTCGAATTTCCTCCGTCATCCCGGTTCCGGTATCCTTTACGGATATCTTAACCATATCTCCAGTAACCCTGGTATTTATAAATATTTTTCCTGTTTCGGAAATTGACTGGATTGCATTTGAAAGAATATTCATAAGTACCTGATTTATCTGCCCCGGAAAGCAGTCCACCTCCGGTATATCCCCATATTTCGTAATGACTTCAATCCTGTTTTTGTAAGAACTATGTAGTAATGTGAGCGTTGATTCAATGCAGTCATTCAGATTTGTTTTCCTGAAAACATTCTGGTCAATTCTGGAAAAATTTCTCAATCCTCTTACAATTTCTGAAGTTCTTCTGGCGCCATCTTCAATACCTGTCAGCAATTTTCTTACTTCCGAAACAGTTGCTCCGAAATGAGTTTCTTCTTTTAATTTTTTTGCTTCAATAAAATGATCGTCCAGTTTTTTTTCTTCAATGATTTTATCATAGCAATCCAGTATTAATATTATATCGGCCAGATCCTCTTTTAACGGTGTAATATTTGCCGACACAAAATTGATAGGATTGTTGATCTCGTGGGCAATTCCTGCAGTGAGCTGACCCAGAGACGCCATCTTTTCTGCCTGGAGCAGTTGTTCCTGTGCTTCCCTGAGATCTTCCATAGAGGCTTTTAGGGCAGTATTTGTGGCAGCAAGATTAATATTTGCTTTCTTTAATTCAGAACGGGTTTTCCCGAGGTCTTCAACCATTTTATTAAAAGCTTCCGTGAGATCCCCGATTTCATCACGGGTAGATTTTTTCACTCTTTGTTCCAGATCGCCTTCCCCTACCAGACGGGCTGCTTCCCGGAGAGCCAGTATCGGTTTTGAGATATTTCTGGACAGCCAGAATCCAACAAGAACAGCCAGTACGCAAACCACGCCGCTTACCAAGAATGAAACTCTGCGTATGCGGTCCCTGATTTGGATGATCTCCGCCGTTTTAAAACCCAGCATAATGGCTCCGTTGCCGTTCATTAATTTGGTATTCAGGGAGGCGCGTTTTACAATTAGTAATCCATTAGACGAAATTTCCGCCGGAATGGTAACTTTTTCAGGGAAAGAGGTTATAATGCTGTCATGAATAATAAATTGACCAGGTTTTCCTGTCCAGACCGTATCTTCTTCCAGCAGGCTCACAAAACTTAATCTGGGATCATTTTTTACAATCTCAATTTCTTTTTTGATGCCCTTAAAATTCTGTTCATTGATGGCTATTTCAACCCCGACTGCTACGGTTTTAGCGAGGTTCTGTACTTCATTGTTATAATTCTTTAGAAGATATTCCTCCTGGCGTGCAGGAAAATATAAAAAAGTAAAAAAAGAAAACATCAGGACAATGGTGAGTATCGTAAGCCAGATCTTGGTTTTTAAATTTAATCGCATAAGGGAAAACTGAATTGGTTATTCCTCATTTCGTTCAGAATGTCTTCTTTCCCGACACCAGAATGGTTTTTACGTCAGGGGTAGTAGTTGTCCTATCGAGGATTGCGATAGCCCCGGGATTTTGTGAAACAAAAGTTTCAACTTCGCTTTCAGTATTAAACACATTGGGAGGATCAAATTTTCCCGCAAATGAAATCCCTGCCCAGAAACCGCGTACTCCATCTCCATTCATTGAATAGATTTTCTCGCTGATTTCATTTCCAAGCGGTGTAGTGGTTTTTATCATGGCTATGACTACTTTAGTTCCGTCGCCCCATCTTTGCCGCTCACCCCGGAAAACAGCTTTTAATTCATTCATTTTTATGTCTGCAGGTGTTCCGGACTGATTACCGATTACAACCAGGTTATTATCCTGCGCCATTAAAGATATTGAACAAAGCATAACCATGCAGATGAGTGAAATTTTCACCGGGAAACCATATCTGAAAAAGCTAAAGCTCATAATCTTTATAAACGTTTAAAAACCCAGAGCTACCTGAAACGTGACCGCATATGTTTTCCCCTGAAAATCTGTATTCAGATGCTGATATTCAAGTTTTAAAACCAAAAGCGGATCGACATAATATCTCATACCCAAAATAATTGACTGGGTGTTATTCTTGGTATAATAAACTTCTCCGGAACCATATTGAAGATTATCGATTCTAAAATAGGGCACGAACTTATCGGTCACCCTGTAACCAGCATATAAATAGGAAGCCCAGTTATGCTGGGTTCCGGTGGAATCCGTTTTATCCAATGCCAGGGTGCCTTCAGTTAATAATTCGAATTTTCTTCCGAAATATGAAATTGATCCTGTAAACAATTGCTGATGTACCTTAACAGGGATAATCTTATCATATACGTCTGCCCCCGGAGATATGGCATCGTTATAGTAAGAAACGCCTAATTTGAGGTTTTCAACAGGTTTGATATGTACAGCTGCGGTAACCGAAACCCGTTCATCATTATTTGCTATGTCGCTTGATCCGAGACCGTTTCCAATCAATAAATTATATCCAAACCTGAGATTTCCAAGGTCATGTCCTTCAGCTGCTATACCCGTTGTATGAAGTGGAATAAAATCCGCTGGAAATAATAATGGCCGCTCGATGGTCGGGTAAAATACACGTCCATGATGATATGTATCATTCCAGAAATTGATAGGCGTATGCTGCTTGCCTAAAAGCAGGTTGTTATTTCCATAATAATTGTATTTGACAATAGCGCGTTCGATGCTAACCCCAAATTCGGTTGCGGATGTGGAGTCATATTTAAAAACCGCTTCGCCCAAAAAAGAAAAACGGTCTGTTAACTGAGAGGTAATGAACAGGTCCTGTTCACCGAAACCGAAGGATACCTTTTTGTCCTGATAGGAAGCATCTACTTCTATAAATCCACGGATATGGGTATTTTGTAGAATAGAATTCTGACCAATGGATGCGCCTCCCGTACCCAATACGATCAGGACTGGCAATATGAAAGATATCCAGGCTTTCTGTCTCCTCACGACTGGGCTGTTTATTAAAATCAAAAGTTCAACTAAATATAATTTTTTAAAAGAGAACAAAAAAATAAACTCATCCATTAACAGACCGCCGTTTGTTTTCGAATGGAAATGTATCTTCAATAAGTTCACCTTCAGCAAATTGAATGGATATATAAAATAATACGACAGAAAAATCCATATTTACAGCTAATAACTAATAATTTATAATTTAATACCATATCGTTTTCGTGTTCTGATATTGCTATGTTCGCTGACGACGCTTACTTATCTGGACCGCATCTGCATCTCCCTTGTGGGCGTCCGGATAAAATCCGATCTCCATCTGAATAATGAACAATTTGGTTTGGTGCTGGCGGCTTTTGCGCTTGCCTATGCCGTATTTGAAATTCCTTCGGGCATGCTTGGCGACCGTATCGGCCCCAGAAAAGTATTTATCCGGATCGTGATCTGGTGGTCACTGTTCACGGCCTTTACGGGACTTGTCAATGGACTGATTTCTCTTATTATTGTACGTTTTCTGTTTGGCGTCGGCGAATCGGGTACTTATCCGAACAGCATACTGGTAGTGTCCAGATGGTTTCCGGTAAATGAAACCGGGAAGGCGTTATCATGGGTGGGCATCGGATCACAGCTGGGTGCCGCTGTCGCTCCGTTGATCATCGTGCCCATCGCTGCCGCCTTTGGTTGGAGAATCCCGTTTTTTGTTATTGGAGCCATAGGTGTCGTATGGGTAGCTTTTTGTTATTCCTGGTTCCGTGATTTTCCTTCACAAATGAAATCGATGCCGGCGCCGGAAAGGAAAAAGATCGAATTATCCTGTCGTCATAAAGATGAGCAGAAACTGGTTCCCTGGAGATTGATTTTTCGAAATAGTACATTATGGCCGCTGATGCTGATGTATTTCTGCTGCCAGTGGGCCAATTACTTTTTTATCGCCTGGATGCCTGTTTATCTCCAGGAAGGCCGGGGTTTTTCAGAGAATGCCATGAAAGAAATTACTTCTTTTCTTTTTTTGGTCGGCGTCAGTGGTTTTCTTGCCGGCGGAGCCGCAGGTGACTGGTTTTTAAAACGCAAAGGATTAAAAAAAGGAAGAAGATTCACAGGAATGCTGGGCCTTGGAACCTGCGGTTTGTTGTTATGGATGGCTGCTATTTCTTCCAATAATATGCTTGCTGCTGCCTGCCTGATAGGTGCTAATTTTTCCTTCTCTTTTTCTGTAATGGTATCCTATGCAGTTTGTGCTGATATCGGCAGAAATAATTCGGGTACTGTTACCGGCGCAATGAATTTTTTCGGACAGATGGGTGCATTTTCACTGGCCCTGATTTTCGGAAAGATTGTTCAGGTTACTCATCGTTTCGATTATCCGCTCTATGTGCTGGCTATTGTCTTATTTAGCGGATGTATATTATGGCTGGCCATCGATCCTGAAAAAACACTTCCAGTAAGTGAAACAGGATATGGTGTTCAGGTATGAGAAACCCACCCTGGAAGCGGTTCTGATCAAACAACTTCACTACGGATATAAATTTAATTTATAAAAAACTGAAACAGGGAAGAACCAGTTACATTTATCCGGCAAGTTGAAAATTGACGTGCTAATCGATAACTTGTCGGATGAAAATTATTGTAAGGAATGACCCTGTTGATCTGGGTAAGGAAGCCGGCATGGAGGCAGCACACATTATCAGGACTGCCCTTAAAAGCAAGGGGTTCGCAAATATTATACTGGCCACCGGAACCAGTCAGTTTGAAACATTAAAACAGCTTATCCGGGAAGAGGTTGACTGGAAGCTGGTGACGATGTTTCATCTGGATGAATACATCGGATTACCTGAATCTTCACCGGCTAGCTTCAGAAAATATCTGAAAGAAAGATTCATACAAAAAACAGGCGGTCTTTGGAAGGTCCATTTAATCAATGGCGAAAAAAACCCGGCAGAAGAATGCTTGCGTTTAAATAAACTCATAGTAACTAAAAGGATTGACGTTGCCCTTTTGGGAATCGGAGAAAACGGCCACCTGGGTTTTAATGATCCTCCGGCAGATTTTGAAACGGCAGAACCTTTCATTATAGTGAATCTGGACGAAAAATGCCGGAGACAGCAATTGGACGAGGGTTGGTTCCAACAGATCGATGAAGTACCCCGTCAGGCGATCACCATGTCCATTAAACAAATAATGAAATCAGTTCAGATCATATGTTCTATACCTGACAGCAGAAAAGCGCAGGCAGTGAAAAACTGTTTTGAAAATCCGGTATCAAATCTGTTTCCAGGCAGTATTTTGCAGGACCATCACCATTGCACTTGTTATCTTGATAAATTTTCATCTGCGCTGCTTGAAAAAAAACTTTTATGATCTGAATATCCAAAAAGGATGGACACAAAACAGTCTTTGATCAAAATAGTAAACGGCCATGTTATTACTCCCGACGGGATCACAAGGAATGGTTTTGTACTGGTAAGAGAGGGTATTATTATCAGCGTTTCAGATCACGAATTGGAAATGGAAGGGGCGGTAATTCTGGACGCTGGTGGCAAATATATTTCACCTGGTTTTATTGATATACATGTTCATGGCGGCGGCGGATATGATTTCATGGATAATACTGTGGAGGCGTTTCTTGAAATTGCCAAAATACACGCCCGGTATGGAACCACAGCTTTATTTCCGACAACACTCACAGGATCTGCTGAAGATATTATCAAAACACTGAGGACTTATGATGAAGCCTGTCCGCTGAATGAATCCGGATCGGAGTTTATGGGCGTGCATCTCGAGGGACCTTATTTCTCCATGAATCAGCGGGGAGCACAGGACCCCCAATGGATACGTGATCCGGATCCTGTAGAATATGAATATATCATTTCACAATCCGATTCCATCAAACGCTGGAGCGCCGCCCCGGAATTAAAGGGGGCCATTCCATTTGCCAGATATCTCACGTCGAAAGGTATACTTCCTTCACTTGCTCACACAGATGCGATATATGAAGAAGTGCTGGAAGGATTTGAAAATGGATATACACTGGCCACACATTTGTATTCTGCGATGTCTGGCGTAACACGCAGAAATGCATACCGTTTTGCGGGCGCAGTTGAAAGCGCTTTTATCATAGACGATATGGATGTAGAGATCATTGCAGATGGCATTCACTTACCCGCGCCTTTGTTAAAACTCATATTTAAAATTAAGGGACCCGGAAAAATTGCCCTGATTACAGATGCGATGCGCGGAGCCGGGATGCCGCCGGGAGAAAGTGTGATCGGAAATCTTCAAACCGGTCTCAAAGTGATCATCGAGGACGGAGTATCGAAGATGCCGGACAGAAAATCATTTGCCGGTAGTGTGGCGACGACGGATCGCCTGGTCAGAACTATGATTCAGATGGCAGGAGTTTCACTGACCGATGCCATCCGGATGATGACAATGACTCCTGCTGTGATCATGAAAATAGCTGATCGTAAAGGGTCCCTCACAAAGGGCAAGGATGCAGACATCGTGATCTTCGATGAATATATTAATATACATGCCACGATGGTAAAAGGCAAAATAGTTTATCGGGCTCCGGTAAGATAATGTTCTATACGAAGGGCTGGTCAATTGCCACAGCGGGTTGTGAAAACCATTTCGGCCCTTCTGAAGTCATATAAACACAGTCCTCCATCCGTACTCCGAATTCACCCGGGATAGATATGGTGGGTTCTATACTGAAACACATACCGGCTTCCAAAGGTTGTTGATTTCCTTTTACGATATTGCCCCATTCATGTCCGTCCAGTCCAATACCATGACCTGTACGGTGAGGTAATCCGGGAAGCTTATAGCCGGGACCAAAACCGGCTTCTGTTATGACCTTTCTGGCTGCTGCATCCACCATTTCACATCTGTTTCCAATCCGGGCTGCATCAAAAGCCGCCGCTTGCGCTTTTTGTTCCAGTTTCCAGATGTCGAGTTGTCGTTTGGTTGGTTCCGCTCCAAATACGATGGTTCTGGTGATATCGGAACTGTAGCCGTTTACTTTGCATCCGCAATCCATTAATACGATATCTCCCTTTTTTAACTGTTGTGGCTTAACACTGCCATGCGGTAAGGCGGAAGTCTCTCCGAAAAGTATTAACGCAAAATCCGGTGTGGCTCCCATCTGACTATGGACATTATCCACAATCGCAGAAATCTCGGATGGTGATACACCCTCCTTCAATTGGCTGATGGCTATCTTTATCGCGGCCACTGTAATATCACTCGCTTTTTGCATCAAAGCCAGTTCCGCAGCAGACTTGATCATTCTGCAGGGTATGGTTACCGGATCGCCACTAACAAATTCCAGTCGCGGTGCCTCTTTCCGGATGCCGTCAAATATAAAAAAACGGAGCTCTTCTTCCATTCCAATTTTTCCGTTGCTGATACCTGATTCGCTGAATGCCCGCACAATTTGCGCGAATGGACTTTCATCTTCCTGCCAGACATACACTTGATTTCCGATAGTTATCAACTCCCGGAATCGTGCTTCTTCAAATGCAGGGCATACATATTTAATATCTCCGTTTGCAGGGATCACTGCTACCATGGTGCGTTCACTGGGCCACCAGGAAATACCTGTAAAATATTCCAGTGATGAACCGCTTTCTAAAACAAGTGCCTGCATTTTATTTTTCAATAATAGTTGCTGTGCCTTTGTCAGTCGTTCCTTTCGTTCAGTCAGTGTAATAGGCGTGATATCATCCGTCATGGGACTTAATATTTTTGTAGCCTTTTTATCTATGGCATTTTCTTCCGGCGTTTTTACAGACTGAAAACCTACCGCTATGGCTGAGCCCGCCGCGAGAGTCGACAGCTGAATAAAATTTCTTCTTTTCAGATTCACGATAATATTTTAATGTTGAAATGAAAACTAAGTCGAATTTAATTCCGACTCGTCAAATCTACTTCATATTCATAAAAATGATTCATCGGGTTCCTTCACCGCCTCCAAAAGACACACCCCTCCTCCTTTAATTTCCACCGGTTATCATAATTATCACATAATTAAAGTACGAAAGCCTTCTTATTTAAATTGGTCTTTATATATTTATCTGCAATTTCACGGAAGAAGATCTTTCATCCCTGATTTGCCCAAAACCTGTTCATGAAGACCCGATTCCTAACTGTATTATTCACCTGTTTGTTCTGCTACGCGTGGGCGCAGAAGAATAACGCTCAAAATAATCTGAAAGGGATCGTTGTTGATTCTATCGCGGGAAAACCGTTAGCCTATGCAACGGTGGTTCTTCTGAATTCAAAGACAAAAAAGCCCGTAAAGAATTTTCTTACAAAGGATGATGGCAGTTTTGAGTTCTATTATACGGACAGCCTGGATTACCTGTTAGCTTTTGCTTTTACAGGATACGATAACAAAACGATTCCAATTGTCAGGGGTCAGTCGGCCGACATCGGCAGAGTCACCATGAAACTGGCCGGCAAACAGATGAATGAAGTAACAGTTGTCGCTATTAAACCGCTTATTAAAAGAGAACTGGATGGGATAACATATGATGTAAGTGCTGATCCGGAAACACCGGTGCTGGATGCACTGGACATGGTGCGAAAAGTACCTTTGCTTTCGGTGGATGCGTCGGATAATATAAAATTAAAAGGTAAGAGCAATTATAAAATTCTCATCAACGGCAAGGAATCAGCCCTGATGGCCAAGAACCCATCCGATGTATTACGCTCGATGCCGGCGACCAATATTGAAAGAATAGAAGTAATAACGACTCCGCCGGCTAAATATGACGCAGAAGGTTTGGCGGGCATCATCAACATCATTACAAAAAAGAAAATGGACGAGGGTTATAATATTGGCCTTAACGGGAGGCTGAATACAGTATGGGGACCCGGGATCAATCTGAACGGTACGTTTAAACAAGGGAAATTCGGTTTTTCAGGATTTGCAGGTTATAACGTACGACACCAGCAAACCACTGATATAGGTTTGGAGCAGAACTTTTTCTATGATAATTCAAGTCTTTCGCAACAGGGCACCAATACCGTGTCCGCACATAATACATATGGTAATGCAGAGTTGAGTTATGAATTTGACAGTCTGAACCTGCTGACCGGTTCTCTCGAATTTTATGCTGGTAATTTTGGTCAGAACAACGACCAGATTTCTAATTCTTACAGTAGCAATGAGGCTCTGACGCAGTCATATCGTCTGTTAACTGGTACGGGCAATGATTTCGGAGGCCTCGATGCGTCAATGAATTACCAAATGGGATTCAGGAAAGACAAGAACCGGTTACTGACAGTATCATATAAGTACAGTTATTCTCCCAATACCCAGCATATCAATAATACCATTACGGATACTTTTAATTTCAATCTGCCAAACTATAAACAATACAATAATGCAGGAAACAGGGAACATACGATTCAGGTGGATTATGTGCACCCGTTTAATAAAGTGAACCTGGAAGCAGGAGCGAAAACGATTCTCAGAAATAATTTCAGCAATTTCGAAACCAGCGATTATAATGAGATTACGAAGGATTATGAAGTAAATCCTTCCCAGACCAACGATTTTAATTACGATCAGGATATTTACAGTATTTATAATTCTTATTCGGCAAAATGGGATCAGTGGAATGCGAAGGCCGGACTAAGACTGGAGCACACGACAGTTCGGGCCGATTTTATTTCGACATCCAGTAACGTAAACCAGGATTATAATAATTTCATTCCTTCCCTTTCAATACAGCGAAATTTCAAAAGCAGTAATATATCACTCGGTTATACAGATCGTATCAGCCGCCCGGGAATCTACCAGCTGAATCCTTTTGTCGATTTATCAAATCCAAATTTTGTCAATACCGGAAATCCCAATCTGCAACCGGAAGTGAATCACAGTTTTGAGTTAAATTATAGTAATTATGCAAAGAATTCTTTGACGGTGGGTATCAGTTATTCATTTTCGAATAATTCGATTCAGACCGTAACGCATCTTCAGTCGGTCAGCGCCGGCGGACTAACAGATACCATTCCCGTCACTACTTATGAAAACCTGGGAACGAATAAAAACCTCGGTCTCAATCTGAATTTCAATATCACGAGTATCAAAAATCTGAGCATCAGCTTGAACACCCAGCTTTCTCATTTATGGCTCAAAGGATCTTACAATGGACAGTTTTATAAAAATGACGGTAATACAGGAAATGCTTTTTTAAATGCAGGTTATAAATTCGGAAAGGGATTCCGCATAGGATTTGATGCCGGATATTTTAGCGGAGATGTGAATCTGCAGGGCAAGAGTAATGCGTATATCTATAATTCGTATGTGTTTTCGAAAACTTTCCTGAACAAACGTCTCACTTTGTCTGCGGTAATGAATAATCCCTACGGACAATTTTATACTTTCAGGACAACTACAATGACCCCGGATTTTTATCAGTTAAGCTACAATCAGATTCCTTACCGCTCCTTTGCCTTGCGTTTTAATGTTAAAATCGGTAAGCTGAACAGCGACATCAAGAGAAATCAGCGGGGTATCAGCAACGACGACAAGAAAGCAGGTAAGTCGTCTGCCGGGTCGCCTTAATATCCGTTAGTAAATTATTCAATAAATGAGCAGCCTACAGTTGATGAATGTATGTAGTACTGTCTTTTAAATGATCCATTTTCATTTCCACAAAAAAATTCTGAACACCACCTGTTTTTGCCGCCGCAAAAAATTCTTTCCAGTCAATAACTCCCTGTCCGATGGGAACTTCTTTTTTATCTGCAGTCCAGTCCGATAAGTGCGCAGAAATAAACCTTCCCGGATATTTATTAAAATAGGTGGATGCTTTGTAACCGAGATT
>Ga0206931_1118_pt1 | contig 25147 bp, 24 predicted proteins | sample Alteio_BWOrgHeat_17_FD_152946 | JGI IMG/M metagenome (GOLD analysis project Ga0206931, IMG submission 152946) | Enriched cells from forest soil in Barre Woods Harvard Forest LTER site, Petersham, Massachusetts, United States -... | ecosystem: Environmental > Terrestrial > Soil > Temperate forest >...
TTTACAGGTACGTATAACAGGGATTGCCAACAGCAGGAAGATGCTGTTTGTTGATAACGGCAGCGAAATTGATTTGAATAACTGGAAAGAACTATTGCAAAACGCAGAAGCAAATAACCTTGATGTATTTGTTGAAACCGTAATTAATAAAAACCTTCGTAACTCAGTTTTTGTTGATGTAACTGCTAATGAGGAAGTGGCAGGCGTGTACAGAAGGCTGTTATCCAAATCGGTATCTGTTGTGGCATGCAACAAAATAGCAGCATCATCGTCGTATGATAGCTACAGCAAGCTAAAGTCGCTGGCCAATGAATACAATGCGTTGTTTTTGTTTGAAACAAATGTTGGTGCTGGGCTACCGGTGATTGGAACTTTAAATGATTTGCGAAGAAGCGGCGACAAAGTGAACAAAATACAGGCGGTTCTTTCAGGCACACTAAATTTTGTATTTAATAATTACAATGGCAGCCGGCCTTTTGCGGAAGTGGTAAAGCAGGCACAGGATGAAGGCTACACTGAGCCGGACCCGCGCCTTGACCTTGGAGGCACTGATGTAATGCGAAAAATAATGATATTGGCACGAGAAGCAGGTGAAAAAATTGAGATGGATGATATTACCAATAATGGCTTTTTACCTGCCAGTTGTTTTGAAGGAAGTGTTGATGATTTTTATGCAGAGATGGCAAAAAACGAAAAGCATTTTAAGGCACTGTATGAAGAAGCAGCCGCAAGTGGCTGTAAGCTAAAATTTGTCGCTAATTATGAAGGCGGCAAAGCAAGCGTGGGGTTGCAGCATATAGCACCCGGCAGCGACTTTTACCATTTATATGGCAAAGATAATATTGTGTTATTTCAAACACAGCGTTATCCTGAGCAGCCATTGGTGGTTAAAGGCGCAGGTGCGGGTGCAGATGTTACAGCAAGTGGTGTGTTTGCAGATATAATAAGGGTGGCAAGGGTGTAGAGAGAGAGGCGGCCCCCTCCAAACCTCCCCCCTTAGGGGAGGCTTTGGTGACAGCGTGACTTTTTTCAACTGTAAAACGCTTTGTAAACCAACAATCCTAAACGGCTAAAATTGATGAACTTGCTTCCTTGACAAAATAATTTAATGAGGTACTTTTTTAAAGCTAAAAATGGAACATGCTAAATCAAAATAAACCTGCTGCTGAAGCCTCCCCTAAGGGGGGAGGTTTGGAGGGGGCCGTATCCGTTCTCTCCCCGGCAACTGTTGCCAATGTTGTATGCGGCTTTGATATATTGGGGTTTGCCTTAAATAATCCCAATGATGAGCTTACCATACAACTTAGCGACGAACCGGGTGTGCATATTATTAACCAGGATGGCTTTGACCTGCCAACCATTGCTGAAAAAAATGTGAGTGGTGCGGCGTTACTTGCTATGCTCGATGAAACGCCTGACGTAAAAGGGTTTACGCTATACAGCAAAAAACACATCATGCCGGGCAGTGGCATTGGTTCAAGTGCGGCCAGTGCTGCGGGCAGCGTAGTAGCAGCAAATTATTTACTGGGTAATCGTTTTAGTAAAGAGGACCTTGTGCGCTTTGCTATGTTTGGCGAAAAAGTTGCAAGCGGTGTAAAACACGCTGATAATATTGCACCGTGTATTTATGGCGGTGTAACGCTTATACGCAGTATTCATCCACTGGATATTGTAAGTATTGATGCACCGCCATTGCATGTAACGGTAGTGCACCCGCAAATTGAAGTACGCACAAGCGACGCAAGGCAAATACTTAAGCAGCAGGTGTTGCTAAAAGATGCCATTAAGCAGTGGGGCAATATTGCAGGCCTTGTTACAGGCTTACTAAAAGGTGATTACGATTTAATTGGCCGCAGCCTGGAAGATGTGATAATTGAGCCGGTGCGCAGCATTCTTATACCCGGTTTTGATGAAGTGAAACGTAATTGTAAAGAAGCGGGAGCATTGGGTGGCGGCATATCGGGTTCGGGGCCGTCTATATTTATGTTGAGCAAAGACGCTAATACCGCCAATGCAGTTGAAGCAGTTATGAAAGAAGTTTATGAACGCATCGGCATAGATTATCATACCCATGTAACAACAATAAATATGGAGGGAGTGAAAAGAACCACGATCAACACGATTTTGGAGGATTAGGAGGAAATGGGTGTACGAGCGCTTAGTATGACACGCGTTGCAGCGCTCAGCAGTTGAAGCTGTTATCAACACAAATTAGTTTATTATGAAACTTGACTTAAATATACAAGCAAGGGCGGCCAATAAAAGTAACGCTGCACCTGCAAACATCGAAGGCATTTATTATAGCCTTAACCATAATGCACCAAAGGCAACTTTTGCTGAAGCTGCTATTAAAGGGCAGGCACCTGATAAAGGCCTGTATTTTCCAAAATATATACCAAAGTTGTCAAAGGAATTTATTGAAAATATTCGTTCTTATTCAAAAGAGGAGATAGGTGTTACAGTAATGAAGCCCTATGTTGGCAACAGTATTCCTGTTAATATATTGGAGCGAATAATAGGTGAGACAGTAAATTTTGACTTCCCCCTTGTACAATTAAATGAAGATATTTATTCGCTGGAGCTTTTTCATGGGCCAACGCTTGCATTTAAAGATGTTGGCGCACGTTTTATGAGCAGGTGCCTTGGTTATTTTAACCGAAACAGTAGTTCACGTACAACGGTGCTTGTGGCCACATCAGGCGATACGGGTGGGGCAGTAGCCAACGGCTTTTTAGGCGTAGAAGGTGTGGATGTTGTTATTTTATACCCGTCAGGAAAAGTTAGCCCTATCCAGGAATTGCAGTTGACAACACCTGGACAAAACATAAAAGCACTTGAAGTAAAAGGCACATTTGATGATTGCCAGGCAATGGTAAAGCGTGCTTTTACTGATGTGGACCTGAATAATAAATTATCCCTTACATCAGCTAACTCCATTAATGTGGCGCGTTGGTTGCCCCAGCAGTTATATTATTTTTATGCATACCAACAGTGGCAACATGAGCAGCCGCCGGTGATTAGCGTACCCAGCGGAAATTTTGGTAATATATGTGCAGGCATGATTGCTTTTATAAGTGGCCTGCCCGTAAAACATTTTATTGCTGCCTGCAATGCCAATGACGTAGTGCCAGACTTTTTACAGACAGGTGAATACGTCCCCAGGCCCTCAATTGCCACATTAAGCAATGCAATGGACGTAGGTAACCCAAGCAATTTTGTACGCATTTTAGAAATGTTTGGTCAAAGACTGCTTGAATTAAAACGTGTGCTTACAGCATACAGTGTAAGCGATACCATAACCGAAAACACTATTAAAGAAGTGTTTGCCAAATATGATTACACGCTTGATCCCCACGGCGCTGTAGGTTACTATGCTTTGAACGAATACCTGCACGGGCATGCGGATGAAAAAGGCATATTCCTGGAGACAGCACACCCTGTTAAATTTCCCGAAGTGGTAGAAAGGGCAACGGGTAAAACCATACCAGTACCGGCAAGTGTGCAACATTTACAAAATAGGCAAAAACAAAGCATTACTATACCTGCCAGCTTTGACGCTTTAAAAGAATGGTTAATGAACCGGCAGGATTAATACTCATACACCTCGCTGTGATATTTAACAAAATTTATATAATAGTTGTGGCTTATTAGCATCTCGCTGTTATAATCCCAACTTTCCACATCGTATGTATCGGTAGGGTCTTTTACTTCAACCATAACTGCGCCGTTATAGTAATAATAATTTTCCATCATTAATGTGGTTGGGTCGCTAAAGGATTGTTTTTCATAATATTCGCGTGATGGTAATTTGCTATTGTTGGGATATAGGTATATATAATGCATTTGCTGTACAAAGCCCCCGCCATAATATTGCTGGTATTGGTATTCGCTGTAAAGCCGGTTATCAGTGTCGTACGCATATTCTATGCGCCAGGTTGTATCAGTTAGATCAAAAGATGGGGGACTGTTTTCTATTATATACTTTGTTTGCAGGCTATCAAAGTCATTGTACGAAAACGTATATTTAAACGCGGGAATACCCTGGTTTGACCAAAGAATTTGCTGCAACTGTTTTTTGGTGTTATATGAATAGTCCTTTGCTGTATAAACTTTAAAATTATTCTCCCAGGCATGTGCGCTATCCGGTTTATTAATATTGCTATACTGGTTTTCTTTAATAAGCAGGCCATCCTGCCATGCATAAGTGATAACTTCCTGTAAATAACTATACGGCGCAGTGGTAGATACCATACTGTCATGCACGAGGTTGCCGAGGTTATCGTAAGCTAAATATTCTACGAGATATGGGTTTTCCTGGTTATCACTTGTATAATGCAGCACTCGTTTTGGCTTTCCTGCGGGTGCAAAACCGGCTGGGTGTTGGGCCGCTGAGGATGGCGTTGGGGTATTATTGGCATTATCGGCATTTTTGGTGCAACCCCATGCACCAAATAATGTAAAGGCAACCGCTGATAATATAGTTTTATTTCCTGTCATGATGAAGAGGTTTGGGTAATGTTAAAGGTGACAAATAATTCTAACTTGTCGTTGCAAACTTGAAATAAATTTTGGGCAATTTTATAATACCGGTTGCAACACTACAAATATCTTAAAAATCTTTCACGGTTTTCAAGAAATGACTTGTATACCTGGTAATGTTCTGTTTCTTCATAGGGCTGTATCTCTGCGCCTCTATCGCCAAGGTAGTAGATTGTGCTGTTGGGTATGCCCATTATAACTGGCGAATGCGTTGCAATAATAAATTGGGCGTCGGTGTCTTTGACCGACTGCATAAGCAGCGAAACAAGCGCCAATTGTTTCATAGGTGATAATGATGCCTCAGGCTCATCAAGCACATACACCCCATTACCATGTATACGCGAAGTAAGTATTTGCAAAAACCCTTCGCCATGCGATTTTTCTTCCAGCTTACCATTGTATTTGCTTTCCAGTTCGTTTATCTGTCCGCGCAAAGCCCCCTGGGCAAGTGCAAGCCCCTGCCCGCGCAAATACTCTTTCATCTCCTCAATATCTTTTCCAAGGCCATTTTTTAATTCATTTATACTTCTCACAAAACCAATATAATCTTCCGCGCGAAAGAACATGCCGTTATGCGTTTTGTTGTTCCAGTAAATATTAATAAAATCAAACAACTCCCTTGCCGGTGTAAAGGTTTCATCGGTTATGGTTGAATAGCTGCCAATAGTAGGCAGCGTTAATTTATAAGCAATCGCTTCAAGCAATGTTGATTTACCTGAACCATTATCACCAGCAATTATAATAACAGGCGTAGTAAATGCAAGTGTTAGCGGCTGCCTGAACACTGGCAGGGAAAACGGGAAAGTTTTACCACCTCTTGTACTGATGCCTATTTTGCCTATATGCTTCACTATGCTAATGTAAAACTTAAAACGTTGTTAGTTTGGGTGTATTATCAGTGCCGTGCCAGCATTTCATCTTTCGCCCGTAATTTTACCGCAAATGGTTTTACATGAATGATACACTTCCATTGGGTGTTGTGGCAGAAGAGCATATTGACAGGTTTAAAGCAATTGTGGGTGAACAATATGTTTTTGTTGATACAGAAAGTATGCAACACTATGGCCATGATGAGACAGAGCATTTATTGTACCTGCCAGAGGTTGTAATAAAGCCGCGCACTGCAACAGAAATAAGCGACATACTTGTTATATGTAATGAACATAGGATAGCTGTTACGCCGCGTGGCGCCGGCACCGGCCTTAGCGGTGGCGCATTGCCGCATTTGGGTGGTGTATTGCTGAGCATGGAAAGGATGAATACCATTTTATTTATTGATGAACGCAACATGCAGGTTACCACCGAACCCGGCGTAATAACCGAAGTGCTGCAAAATGCAGTTAAAGAAAAAGGCTTGTTTTACCCACCAGACCCAAGCAGCCGGGGCTCTTGTTTTATAGGGGGTAATATAGCCGAAAATAGTGGCGGCCCAAAGGCTGTAAAATACGGTGTGGTGAAAGATTATGTGCTTAACCTTGAAGTGGTGCTGCCAACAGGCGAAATAATATGGACAGGAGCGAATGTGCTTAAAAATTCTACCGGTTATAACCTTACCCAATTGATGGTAGGGAGTGAGGGCACGCTGGGTATTGTTACAAAAATTGTTCTAAAACTTATACCGCTGCCTAAATACGATCTGCTGATGCTGGCGCCGTTTCAATCGCTGGAAAAAGCAGGCGAAGCAGTAAATGCTATATTCAGGGCCGGTATTACCCCCAGCGCTATGGAGTTAGTGGAAATTGACGCACTTAAAATTGTTAGTGCCATGATGGATAGTGTGGCTGTGCCTGTTACAGATGATATTGAAGCACACCTGATAGTAGAAGTAGATGGCAACAATATGGAGGTGCTTATGCAGGAAATGGAGGCGGTTGCAGAAATATTGCAGCAATACGAAGCGGGTGAAGTTTTTTTTGCCGATGACGCCCAGCAAAAAGCTGAATTATGGAAACTAAGGCGCCGTACTGCCGAGGCTGTAAAAATAAAAGGTTATACTATTGAAGAAGACACCGTTGTGCCCAGGGCAGAACTGCCTGTACTTATAAGGCGTGTTAAAGCGCTTGGGGAGCAATACGCATTTCATGCAGTATTTTATGGTCACGCGGGCGATGGCAACCTTCACATCCGCATTAAAAAAGAAGGCATAAGTAACAGCTTTGAAAATGAGGAAATGAACATTATTCTGCGGGAGCTGTTTACTATTGTAAAGGAACTTGGTGGCACTATAAGCGGAGAGCATGGTGTAGGGCTGGTACAAAAAGGATTTATGGATATTGCCTTTGACGATGCCAACCTGCAAATTATGCGGGCAATAAAAAAAGCGTTCGACCCCAATAATATACTCAACGCCGGAAAGATATTTGACCTTGAATAAGCTATTTTTTGCTTGAAAACCGGCAAAAACAGGTGTTTTTCGTTCATTTTTAGCAGTTTATACCGCCATTACCCCTTGTTATTTCACTTTTGTTTTTTTATATTTGTGTATTGCAACGCTGCATTTACTATGTGGCGTTGTATTTTTTTTATCTCTAATTAAACCGGGAATCACTATGAGTGATGTTATGTACGTATCGAAGGAGGCATTCGATAAAATGAAGGAAGACCTGCAGCGGATGAAGTCCGTTGACAGGCCGGCTGCCTCAAGGGCTATTGCAGAAGCCCGTGAAAAGGGCGATTTAAAAGAAAATGCTGAATATGATGCTGCCAAAGAAGCCCAGGGCATACTGGAAGCAAAAATGGCGCAACTGGAAGGGCAGATATCTATTGCCCGCATTGTTGATACAACCAATATCGACACAAGCAAGGTATCTATCTTTACAAAGGTTACCATTACAAATATGGCTACCAAAAAAACAGTTACTTACCAGATTGTAGGCGAGAAGGAAGCCGACTTGAAAGCGGGCAAAATTTCGGCAGGGTCACCTATTGGCAAGGGCCTTATGGGCAGAACAAAGGGTGAAGTTGCAGAGGTGCAGGCACCTACTGGGCTTATTAAATTTAAAATTGAAGAAATATCTGCATAGCAAAGATATTTACCCATCGCAAAGGCCACCTGTTAACGCGGGTGGCTTTTTGTTTGGGGGAAGTCCGAAAGACCGGAAGTCCGGAAGACAGGAAGTCCGAAAGACCGGAAGTCCGAAAGACCGGAAGTCCGAAAGACGGGAAGTCTGAAAGACCGGAAGCCGGGAAGTCGGGAAGTCGGAAAGTCCGGAAGTTAGGAAAGACATGGAGTTTGGAAGTATCGAAGACAGAAAGATAGGGGTGAAAATGGTTATCGTGTTAATTTCTCAATTACATCTTTGTAGCGTGGGTATTCGTTTATTAATGCCTCTTTTTCAGCCAATTCAAAATCGGCAAAATCAAAGCCAGGGGATACTGTACAGCCGACAAAACTAAATGTACTGCCCTCGGCGGGGACGGAGGCAAACCAACAGCCAGCAGGTACAACATATTGAAATGTTTCCCCTTTCAAAACGTTGTTTCCCAGCTTTATTACCAGCAGGTTTGCATGTTCGTCAATAACATAGATCAGCAACGTTTCACCCTCATAAAAATGCCAGCACTCATCGCTTTTTATACGGTGAAAAGCAGAAAAATTACCCCGCTCCAATAAAAAATATATAGCTGTTGAAAATTGCCTCTGCCCGCTAAATCTTTGCGGCAAGGCTTTTTGATCTACAACTTCCTGCGACCGGTAAGTTTCTTTATAGTAACCACCCTCAGGGTGCGGCTGCATGTTATAACACTCTATAATGTTTTTTACTGCCGGATCCATCATTTCAATGTTTTATTATTTGCCACCCATTCTTCAAACATCTTTTTTGCTTCCTCAACTGTAACACATTGCATCGCCAATATTCTTTTATTAATGGGTAACTCAAGTTGCTCGTAAATAAACTCATCGTCAAAACCCGCGTCTTTAGCGTCGTAGCGGGTGTTAGAGAAATATACTTTATCCGGCTTACTCCAGTAAATCGCCCCCATGCACATAGGGCAGGGTTCGCAGGTGGTGTATAGTTCGCAGCCGGTAAGGTTTGTTCTGCCAAGTTTATGACAGGCGTCGCGTATGGCCATCATTTCGGCATGTGCTGTGGGGTCGTTAAGGCTTGTAACGCTGTTGCAACCACGACCGACTATCTTGTCTCTCTCCACTATAATGCAACCAAATGGCCCGCCCATATTATTACGCATGCCCTGAACACCAATGCGCACCGCTTCGCACATAAAATTTTCTTCGCGGGTCATACCCAGCTATTTATTGCAAGTTGAAGAATTTTAAGAAGACGGGCGAAAAAGGTTTTAAATAAATTACGGTGCCTGGTTGGGTTTCTTCTAAAGAAATCATATTGCAATTTGCTAATCCGGCATTTGCATTTTAAATTGGCAGTTAATTAACTGCTATGCCCAAATCCATACCTGCCAAAGCCGTTTTAAAACAATTAAAGGCCGATTTAACAGGCAAAGATTCTTACCGTGGGGTAACCTTAACTTACTCATGGCTGGCAAACCAGTTTGGGCATATTTCGCTTGGCTTTATTCCAACGTTTATTGTTTACATCGCATTATCGAAGCATATAAGTGAACGAAGAGCAGCAAACCGGGCTGTTTTACTGGTTTCTGCTGCGTGGCTGGCTTTTGAGTTTTGCAACCTGCTTGTGCCAATATTGTTTAAAATGCACGAAAAATTAAAAGTTACGTTCATTTCCAGGCGTCAGCGTATTTTTCAACCTGCCTGGAAGAATATTGCATTTGATACCATTACTGACCTTTGCTTTTTTTGGTTCGGGGCTTTTTTTGCAGGCGTGCTTTGCCATTTCACTTTTTATGGTTTACTGGTTGTTTTAATACTTGCGGTAACACTAATTTATCCTACAGCCTATTGGTATAGTACAAAAATGTACCTGCAGTACGCCCAATACCCTTTTCAGTTCAGGCTTGGCCAATGGAATTTTGAAAATATTACACGCAGAGACAGGGTAACTATCAACAGGTTTATAAATAACAGGACCAATGGGATGCATTTATTTTTATTCGGATCGGAAAAATGCGGAAAAACCAGTCTTAGTGTTGGCATAGCAACGGAAATGTCGATAAAGCATATACGTTGTTTATATACAACCGCTATAAAACTTTACAGTATGTTTTTTGATAATAATAAAGCAGGGACATTAGACGAACAGGCCCTATGGGATTGGCGCAGCGCAGCAGTAATTGTTATTGATGATATAAATACCGGTGGCCCAATAAGTGATATTATTTCTCCTGGGAAATTTTTGAGCTTTATAGACACCTTTACTGGTAATGAAGCTAACAGGGATGTATTAAGAAGGGCTAATGTAATTTGGGTTTTAGGCGATTATGACCCTAAAAGAGAAGCCATTGATAAATGGCGGCTTATGCTGCAGGGTATTGGCATTAAAGACCAAAATATTTACGAAATAACCCTTGTAGAGCAGGCATGCGAAACTGCAATGGTTTAAGGAAGAATATGGTTGTCGTATGAAAAGCTGATTAAGTGGGTAAGGCTTTTAACATTAAACCTTTTATACATGGGGATGATACGCTTTTCAATAGCCGATTGCGATACATTGTAATAATTGGCGATCTCTTTAAAAGAATATCCTTTGGCCACGAGTGATAGTGCTTCTTTCTCTTTTTGGGATATTGCGTAATATTTAAATAACTGCTTGTTAAGCTCTTCCTCAAATTCTGATTTATCGGGCCCATAAGCGGCATAACGCATAACATTACCAAACTTAAGACTGTGGTTTATTTGACTGCGCCCTATAATAGCAGTAACCCGGCCCATTTCGGAACTAAACACCCCTACTTTTGATATGATTGGTATCGCTTTGCCGTTTTTATGTATTTTTTTTAGCTCAATAGTAAAACTGTATTTTTCCAGCTCTTCAGTTTTGCTTTGTATAAACATTAAGGCCTTATCATTAAGCTCGTTGGAAAATGGCGCGTATTCAGGCGAAGTAATACTTACGATAGTTAACATATTTATCTCATCGTCCCTGTATCCCAAAATTTCTTCCCACCCGTGTGCATATATCATCCTGCTTTCTTTAAACGAGTATATATATACTGCCTCATCAGGAAATGTAAGAATGGTTTGTTTAAACTGTAAAGCCTGCCCGCTTTGTAAATCTGCCGGTATATCTGTAATAAAAGATTTTGAGTAATCACCAATAGCCAGTCGGGGAGGCATGTTTTTTATTTATAAACATAATAAATGTTTTTAAGAACTGCGAATTTTCGCAGGTGATTTTACATGCGTGGTAAAGTATTTTTGATGTCATAAGAAACCAAGTTGCTGGAAAGAAAATGCTGGGATTGTTTGGCGTGAAATTTCTAATAATAAGGCTGCCCATGGCAATAACCGGTATGTGCAATAATATTTTTTTACGACAGCTTACAAAAGCTGCCCTTATAACCCTTTAAATCCCTGTGATAAGGGGTAGTTTTCAGCCCTCTATTCCTATCCCGGGCTGCCTCTTAATTGCGGCAGCCTTTTTTATTGTTTATGCCTGGTATATGACCTGACCTGTAGTGCCAGGAAGTATTAAACTGGTGACCTTTTGATGGAAGGCATAGTGACTTTAAAAAGAAGGGGATAGCATTATAGGCAGGATTTTTTAAAAAAAAAGGAAGCGGCGAGCGCACAAAATAAAAAAGGGGCTTGAATAAAAATTCTGCCCCGTCTTAAATCCAATATCCTATGAAAAACCGATAGATAATTAGCAATAACTATACCAAAATATTTTCAATATAAATTATTGACGTAAATGTAAAATTTGTTCCCTTTTGGGAAAAATTTGGTTCATTTTTGGAAAAACGCGCAACAATTAAGTTTATTGCACCCTTTATATATATAAAACGCCCAACAGTTTGTTATAATTGCACAGGAATTTAATTATCAACCTTGTTTTATATTTTGGCGCTATTATGGAACAAACACAAACATTGCCATTACTTGATAGCATTGAGCTGAGGGTGCTTGGGTCGTTAATGGAAAAAAGCCGTACCACGCCCGATTATTATCCCATGACGATAAACGGCCTTACGGCTGCATGCAACCAAAAAACATCGCGCAACCCGGTTGTACAGTATGATGAAGACACTGTTACAGCCGCCTTAAATACCCTGCGGCGAAAGGGGCTTGTGGCGACAGCAACCGGCGGCGCAAGCAGGGCGGTAAAATATAAACACAATTTTGCATTGGTTTATCCTTTGACAACTGCAGAAGTAACGGTTATTTGTTTAACAATACTGCGTGGCGCCCAAACACCAGGTGAAATAAACACCAATGCCGGGAAAATGTATGAGTATGAATCTTTGGACGAGGTACAGCAAATATTAGATAAATTATCATCCGGAGAAATGCCTTTTCTTATTCAACTACCAAAACGGGCGGGTCAAAAAGAGATGCGTTATATGCATTTGCTTGGCGGCACACCAGTAATAACTGATGATGACAATGCAAGCGATACCGCTATTTATTACAATAATAGCCTGGAGGAAAGGCTTACGACACTTGAAAGAGATTTTGCTGAATTAAAAGAGGCCTTTAACAAACTTATGAAAGAGTTGAACGGGTGATTAAAAATTGCCTTAATGAATTTTTTACCTTGGAATATACTCAGTTGGGATATTATGTTTAAAACGCCATGTAGCGTAAACATTATGGATGTGAGAAAGTGTTTCTTCACTTTGACTAATAGTTTCCTGGTACACTATTTTAAAAAAGAACAACGTGTGAATGCCATGCTGCATGTGCGATTGCAGCACCAGCTCCTTATAACGTATCAGCCGCAAAGGCAACGGCAATCCAAATAAAAGAGATTGCTTATTTGAAAGCAGGGTGAATGCATTCTTCTCCTTTAACGGCTGCATGTGATTTTTACCTAATGCATATACCTGTGTGCTGGCTGAAACATCCATGTCACTAAGCACAATTTTTTCTGCCTGCATTACCTGTTCGCAGGCTTTGCCACCGGTGCGCAGGGATATAATATAATAATCACCTGCCTGGCCGTGCAGGTCGGTGGGGAAGACGTTATATAGCCCGCTAGCGCCAGTTGTGATCACTGATATCTTTCTTGGTATTGAGTAGGCAATTTGCACCTGCCGGTAAAGATTTGCATCAAGATAAATATTCCCTTTTTTTTTGTTATACAGCCTGTTGTTAAGTAGGAACGCGGAAGTATGCAGGCGGTTTAAAAATGTATGCTTACCGCTAATGCCTTCATAATAATAGAAAAAGCGATCACCCACCGAAAATGCTTTTATTTTTTGCAAAGACAGTATTGCAATAATTGAAGATGTTTTTATGGTGGCACCTTCATCAAAAGATTGCATTGTAAAAGCAATATTTATAGGGGTTGACTGCTGCAATAAAGTTGTGCCCGTTTCAGTAAGTGCGAGTATAACAGGTTTGTAACCTACAAATAAATGCGTTGAGGTAATGTCTCTTATAACTTCGCGGTTGCGGTTAATAAAATACGCGTAAAGAGGCTGCTGCATTTTTTCAAGGGCAAGGCATAAATACTCCTGCCCGTAATGTAACCCATTCAACTTATTTAAAAGCTTTTGCAGCAGTGGCATATTAATTTAAATTTACCTGAAATTAAGCGCACCAATATATTACAAACAATTAGTATAGCAGCATGATAAAATTGATTGATATTTCATTTTATGCCAAAAACAATTTTGATAATACCGCTGCTTTATTAAACTATTTAAAGCCTGCCTATGGGTATCTTGATCATCTGACGAACCGTATGGAAGTAGAAGTGGTACACCACGCCGCACACGAGCAAGTTTATACACATGATAACATAAAGCACACTTTTTTTAAAAGCCGTAACAGGTTATGGTATATACCGTTTAAAAGTATTTTTTATATAAAGAAGCAGAAAGCCAATGTTTTGTTGGTTCAGGGGCTTGGCTTTCCGCTGCAAACTATTATGCTGCGCCTGATTGTTGGCCGTAATGTTGTTATTATTGCGCAGCACCATGCCGAGAGGCCTTTTAGAGGGATAAAAAAAATATTGCAGCAATTGGCCGACCGCTGCATAAACGCCTACCTTTTTACCGCCGGAAAAAATGCCGAGGAGTGGTTTGACGAAAGAATTATTACCAACGCTGCGAAGTATAACGAGTTGCTTGAGCTTTCAACTTATTTTAAACCGGTAAATAAAGCAGAAGCGAGAAAAAAACTTGCTATGCCTGCCGCCGATATTTTTTTATGGGTTGGCAGGCTTGAAAAAAATAAAGACCCGCTTACCGTATTGCGTGGTTTTGAAAAATATGCTGCAGTTAATACCTCCGCAGTTTTATATATGGTATACCAGGAGGATGACCTGTTAAATGAAGTGAAAGAGATAATTGATAATAATGTTCAACTGCAGCAGCGCGTTAAACTGGCAGGGAAAATGAGCAGGGACGAGTTGCTTAATTGGTTTAGCGCAGCGGACTACTACCTGTCTGGCAGCCACAGGGAGGGATCTGGAACTGCTTTGGTAGAAGCCATGGCCTGCGGGTGCATACCCGTTGTTACTGATATACCAGCCTTTAATAAAATAACCGCGGAAGGGAATTTTGGATTTTTATATACTGCGGGTAATGCCGACAGCCTTTTTATAACATTATGCGCGTTGAGCGAAATTGATAAAGAGAACTTGTCTTACAATGTAAAAAGGTATTTTGAGAATAATCTTTCATTTAAAGCAATTGCAACCGGGTTTTATAATATATGCTGTAAATTAACTGCTATTGAAGGGTGAGCTCAAAAGACGTCTATATCTGCATAAGTAAATTTAAATTTCTCCATCGCTATAGTGCTGTTAAGGGTTTGAAGTAAAACAGGAAAAGCAGGAACGGCAGTAAACTTTTCAGCGAATAAACTATGCAGGTTTGTTCCCCGGCTTATAACAAATTGTATTCTTGCAATGCCAAGCTGTTTTGCTATTTTTTTAATTCCGGTGATGAATATATTGAAATCATCCTGCAATATTATATCCCCAATTAAAAAACCATTGCGAAGGCTTACCCATGTGAGAGAATTGCCTACTTGCAACACAAAACTGTTGTTATATGTTTTGTATTGCAAATAATCGTCATTGCGGCTTACACCATACCAGCCTTCTTTAACAGCGGAATTTTGTATTCCGATGGCGTTGACGGAATATTTTTTTAGTACATAGGTTTTGTATGATGTGTATAATTTTTTTAACAAAGGCAAGCGCCTGGCAATGCCTGCCAATGGTATAGCGTTTACCTCAATAGTAAAAGCATCCATCCAGCCTGTTTCTTTCCACCCGGTTTTTGTAACAGCAGGCTTGTAAGAGTTTTGATTAGGGAAACCGAACACCAATTCTACACCTTCCTCAATACATAGTGCAAATGTTAGTTTTGACAGTTGCGTATATAATCCCCTGCTTTGATGGGCTGGGTGCGTCATTGAATCGGCAGATTGTGCAGCAAGTACCTGTTTCCCGTCAACCTCTAAAAAAACCGGGATAACACCATAATAAGCCAGCGGTATATTGTTATTATAAGCAATGTACCCTATATATTGTTTGCCTGTGTAAGCCGTATTATATTTTTTAAGGTAATAATCAGCGCGTTGGTTTTTTCCATACACAACATTGTCGAGCACAGTAAGATCATGCACGTTGTTTTCATTAAGGCGCACCACTGTATAATCTCCTATTTCAGTTTTTTCATTCATAGCGGCCTGTAATAATTGCATTCATTTGATTGTTTACTGAGATGTATGGATTGATGGTGAAGCGTTCACGCAGCAACAGGTTTGTTTTATCATCATCCCTAACAACGTCACCTGCCAGCAATTGCGTATAACCTGCTTGTTCTGCTGCTTTTATTACGTTGTTGTTATATGAACCATAAGGAAAGGCAATTGCCTTTATGCCTTTGCCAGTAATATTTTGCAAATATCGCTTTGAAATAAATAATTCATCAGTAAGCTGTTGTGGTGACAATGTTGAAAGGTCGTTATGATAATGCCCGTGGCTGCCAATGGTTACCAGCGAAGACGATGATAATTGTTTTATTTGTTCTTCCGTCATTTGCAGCCAGTAATCCTGCAGCAATGGATCAGTTTTAAATGGCAATAATGGATACAGCTCACTCATTAATTCAGCCTTGTTTGTGAAATCGCCATTACGGAGTATAGCTGCCATATCCTGCCCTGTTTTTTGCGAGATATATTTATGCTGCCTGCTCCTATAAAATTGCTGATTTTGGAGTGATATTTTTTGCGGCCCAAGCCTGCTGAATATTGATAAAAAATCATTCCATAAAATATCATAGCCGGACTTTCTTATACTTGTTATAAAAAAGGTGGCAGGCATGTTATATTTTTCAAGTAACGGTAAACCATAGGTATAATTGTTTTCAAGGCCATCATCAAAAGTAATGCAAACATTAAATTTACCGGGGTTAAATTCCCCATTATAATATTCCTCAAGCGACACTACATTAAAATATCTTCTATAAAAAGCAAGATGTTTTTCAAATGTATTTACAGTAATAAACCTTGCATTAAATTTTGTGTGATGGGCTTTGCATAACCCATGGTAAACAATTATTCGTGCTCCACCGGCTTTACGAAAAATATCGCGCTTACCAAACAGGAAATTTATATCTCTTTGGTAGTACTTTCTCTTCCGGTTTATATTTCGTATAGCGGTTTTAAACATTATTATTCGTATAATTCCATTACCTGTTTTGCAATATCATCCATTGCATAAGGCAGAACAGGGGTAAATTGTGTTGATGGATTTAACAGCAACTCCAGCGCAGTTGCAGCCATTTCTTCCTTTGTTTTTACAATATGCCAGTGCGGAATTTCTTTTTCCATCGGGCTGAAAAAGCTGATCACGTGCGCACCTGCATATAATGCTTCAAGGCATACTGTGCTAAACCCCTCCCAATTTGACGTATGCAAAAATATTTTGCATTGCTGCATCAGTGCAAGCACCTCCAAATGTTGTTTCTCGCCCGCAAGCTGCAGGTTTTTGGTAAGGTTATCTGCAGCTATTAATGTTTTTAATTTTTGTTCTTCAGGGCCTTTGCCGCATAACATGGCTACTATGCCTGCTATTTGTTTTTGCACAAGACCCAACACCTCAATAAAAATATCGTATTGCTTTAAGGGAATTAATGAGCCTGCAGCAAGAATATCTATGGAACGTTCTGTGGCTTTATTACTGAACAACTGCGTGTCAATACCGTTAGGAATTACTTTAAACGGTTTTATGTGATAGTTTTTAAAGAATCGGGTTGCAAGAAAATCTGACATGGCAAATATTTCATTTGCTTTTGGGTGCAGCAGTTTAACATATTGGTTTCCTTTTTTTGCATCCTGCCCGGTTATCCAGGCATAATGTTTAAGATGATGTTTTTTGCCGAAATATCTTCCTATTAAAGCGCATTCATTTACCCAAAAACTTAAAAGCCCTTTTATATTATGTTGTCTGTTTATTTTCTTCAAAGTTTGCCATGCACGGCGCCATAACAGCAAGCGATGTATTTTTCCTTTCATTGCACCATTAAGACTTATGATGGAAACACCATTCCATGTATATGTTGCTGACACGTACGGGTATTGAAAAGCGATAACAATAATGCGCAGCGCGGGAAAATTTTTGTGCAGCGCCCTTACAAATACCTGGTGCGCCGGAAGGCAAGTGGTATCAGCCTCGTTTGCGGGGAAACCAGGAGAAAGCAAAACCAATGTTTCTTCTGCACTACCCATTTAAAGAAATTATTTTATTGCAAAAAGCCAGGCTGCTGCGCTGGTGTGTAATTAAAATTACCATTTTTCCTTCCTCTGCAAGATGTTTGAAATGTTGCAACAACAAACCTTCAGATACATGGTCTAACTCATTAAAAGGCTCATCCAAAATAAACAGGTCTGCGTCTTTATACAATGCCCTTGCAATAGCCATACGCTGCCTTTGGCCACCACTGATGTTTTTACCATTTTCAGTAATGATCTTTTGTGTTCCTTCTGCAAACCGCGTTATAAATGCATCCAGCCCCGTTATATGCAATATTTCTTTCAATTTGGCCTTATCGGAAACTATTTCATCCAGTACAATATTTTTCTCGATACTATCATGTATCAAAAAATTTTGCTGCTTAACGTAGGCAATTCTCTTCCAGAATTTTTTTCTTTCTTCAACATCCCGTACGCGGCCATTTATATAAACCTCACCGCTATCCTGGTTTATAAGACCAAGTAAGATATTTATCAATGTTGTTTTGCCCTTGCCCGATGAAGCGGCAATACCTGTAAAATCCTTTCTCTCAATATCAAAACTTATATTACTTACAATATTATGGCCCTGGTATGAAAATGAAATATTATTAAATGCAATTGCATGCAGCGGCGGAGACAACTCCACGGTTTTATTTTGCGGTTTGTTTTTAGTATCATTTAAAAGGTCGGTAATGGTGAAACGATAGGCCTTTATTTGACCACTGAGATTTATTATTCTAACAAGGCCGGGGATAATTTTATATGCCGCAGCCATAAATGCGCCGAGCATTATAAAGCCCGATGCCGCGCCGTTGCCTGAAATATTTGCAGCAATAATTAAAACCAGTAAACCAAATACAGCAAATACCTCCAGCAGCCTTGTTGGTATGCCCTGCAATATTTGCATATCAGCCAATTGACTGTTAAGTGTTTGCTGGCTTTTTGCATAACGTTGTGAGAAGAAAACATTTTTGCCGTAAATGTTACTTTCTACATAGCCTGCCAGAGCTTCTTTCAGATATTGTAACGCAACCGCGCTGCGGGTTTTAATATTGGTGCGTACTGCATTTATTTTTTTGCGCGTGTAAAACCATAATAGCAGGGCAACAGGCATTAACAGCAAAGCCACTATTACAAATACGCTGCCATTATAAATACATAACGCAACGGCGGATAAAAGTATCAGTGCCAGCTCGGTAATTATTTGCTGAACACCTGATAGTATGTACTGCGCAAATTCAACAGGCTGCTGGCTTATTTTGCGTATATGCACTGCAGAATCGGTATGTACATGATCATCATAAGATCCATCGAGATAACTGAGCATATTAGCCAGCGATAAGCGGGATGCTACCCGGTACACAAACCTGTATTGCAGCCTGTAAGCAAAATGCGCGGCGATATTCTTCCCAAGAAAAAAAGCAAGAAATAGCAAAACCAGTAACGGCGAATGGGCGTCCATTAGCCAGGCAGGTAAAAAAGGAATGGGATTGTAACCGGGCGGCTGCGTGTAAAAATGAACAACAAAAAGAATTGCTGCTAATGAAAAAATATCAAGCAGGCTTATAAGCATATTAAACGCCGTAAGCCAATAAAATTTCTTTTTTTCACCTGCTGTTAGTATAAAAAAAATATCTGCAATAATATTATTGAACAAGTGTGTGCATTATCAGTTGAAAATACAAATTATGCCAATAGCATAAACTGAAATTAATGCGGTAAGGTTGCTTTTGGTAATAATACACTTTTCGCGAGATATACAGGACACAGAGTTTCACAGAGTTTTTTGATGATCAAATGTTCAGGTTGCTTTTACTGTATGAGAATTTGAGTACACAGAGTGAGCGCTGGGCGCGGCATGTACGAGATACCCGGGAGGATAAAAGCGAAAGGCTTTTCAGTTTCACAGGGTTTTTTACTTTGATTTTCAATACCTATTTTCAACAAATTTTTAAACATGCTGCGCCTCAACAATCAGCCCGTCTTTCATGTGCAATACCCTGTCACTCATGCCTGCAAGTTCCTCATTGTGGGTAACAATTAAAAATGTTTGGTTAAACTCGTGCCGCAGCCGTACAAAGAGGTCGTGCAGCTCTCTGGCATTGGTACTGTCAAGATTACCTGTTGGCTCGTCGGCAAAAACAATGGAAGGCTTGTTAATAAGCGCCCTTGCCACGGCTACCCTTTGCTGCTCGCCACCGCTTAGTGCCTGTGGCTTATTTTCAAGGCGGTCACCCAGGCCGAGAATGTTCAACAGCCGAATAGCTTCCTGCTCAACTTCTTTCTTTCTTCTGCCTGCAATCCAGCCGGGTATACAAACATTTTCCAGCGCTGAAAATTCAGGCAGTAAATGGTGAAACTGGAATACAAAACCAATTTTATTGTTGCGAAAAGCGGCCAATTTTTTGCCAGTTAGGGTGTGCAGGGCAACATTATTAAGAAATATTTTACCGGCATCAGGTTTATCAAGCGTGCCCAAAATATGCAATAAAGTGCTTTTGCCGGCACCGGATGAGCCAACGATTGATACAATTTCGCCGCTGGTTACTTCAATGTCAACTCCTTTAAGCACATGCAGTTGCCCGTAACGCTTGTGAATATTTACCGCTTTTAGCATGCAAAAAATATTTTGGCACTTAATAAACGCAAACGTAGCTACAAAGCGCTGAAAAACCCCGTTTTTATAATTTTATGGAATTATTTAGCCCGGTGGACAATTGCACATTTGGTTATTTCGTTACAACGCTTACATTTGCGCAAAAATTAAGAGGCTATGTTTTGGACATTAGAATTAGCCAGCTATCTTGAAGATGCTCCCTGGCCTGCTACCAAAGATGAGTTGATTGACTACGCAATCCGTTCCGGCGCGCCTATTGAGGTAGTGGAAAACCTGCAGGAGCTTGAAGATGAGGGAGAAGTATATGAAAGTATTGAAGATATTTGGCCGGACTACCCAAGCCAGGAAGACTTTCTGTTTAACGAGGACGAATATTAAGATCAGCTGGGGTAACAGCAAATAATATTTAAACCGCCGCGCAAAACACGCGGCGGTTTTTATTTTGCGGGTATTTTAATAATTTCAACTGATAAAACCCTCAATTATGGATGAAGACCCTGCAAATGATGGCGATTTTGACAACGATGAGGACGTTAAGCAATACCGGGAACAATTAAAGGCCGAACAGAAGGAAATAGATGACAGTATAAAAATACTACAACACCAGCTAAACCTTACTGCCACCAACGAAGATTTTCCCAAACAGTTTTGCCTGCTTAAAACGGCCGTGGCACCGGAACTATATCCTGGGTACGATATATCTTTCGCAAACAACAGCCCGGCGCTACCATTAAAAGTATTTATAATTGAAAGCATTTATACGTCGCACAGAGGTCGAAGAACGGCAACAGTAAGCGAAAATTATTTTGTTGGATTGCTGAACCTTAAAACCACATACCCTTACACCGTAATAAAGCCGGAAAGACTTGAAGATAAAATACAAGACCTGTTTACGCATGCCGAGCTTGACTTTGCCGAAAGCAAAAAATTTTCGAATGCTTTTTATGTGCTTACAAAAGATAAAGACCTGCTAACCACCATACTTAGTCATAAAAACCTTGAAGCGCTGGCAGAAATGAAAGACCTGGTTTTGGAGATAATTGATAACCAATGCCTGTTTTTGTGTTCAACTTTATCCGGCATTAACCAGCAAACCGCGCAACTTTTTTGCGATGGTGCCAAACTGCTTAACCGGGTTTTGAACGGTTGATTGATACTAAAATAAAATCGCAGTTTTAATTGAATTTTAATGAGACAAAACAGCAGTTTTTATATTTATAGGTAGAGATCTTTGACATTACGGAAATGCAGTATTTAGTCAAAATGAATATTTCATTTTAAAATGAAACATGTGACAATTTTTTTGTATTATATTGTTGATAATTAAACACTTATGTAAAAAAAGTAAGTAAATTTTTTCCTCCTTTTTCCTCCCTTTTTCCTCCTTATTGCTGTTTGCTGAAAAGTTATTCTTCCTTCATCATTTCAATAACCGCCGGTGTTACACCAGTAAAGCTAAAACCACCATCGTGAAACAGGTTTTGCATGGTTACATATTTTGTAAGGTCGCTAAACAGGGTTACGCAATAATTGGCGCAGTCTTCACCTGTAGCGTTACCAAGCGGGCTCATTTTTTCAGCATAGGTAATAAAGCCATCAAAACCCTTTACGCCACTGCCTGCGGTAGTACGCGTAGGTGATTGAGAAACGGTGTTTATGCGGACCTTATTTTTTGTGCCGTAATAATAACCAAAGCTGCGGGTAATACTTTCCAGCAGCGATTTTGCATCGGCCATTTCATTGTAATCGGGGAAAACCCTTTGTGCCGCGATATAAGTAAGTGCAACTACGCTTGCCCATTCACTAAGGGCATCCATGTCCCATGCGGTGCGCAATACCCTATGCAGGCTTGTTGCTGATATATCCAGCGTTTTTTGATTCCACTCGTAGTTAATTTCGGTGTAGCTTTTTCCTTTTCTCACATTCACGCTCATGCCAATGCTATGAAGAATAAAATCAATTTTACCGCCAAAGTGCTTCATCGATTCTTCAAACAGCTTTTTAATATCGTCCATGTTTGTTACATCGGCGCCAATAACAGGGGCGTTTACCTGCTCTGCAAGCTTGTTTATTTCACCCATGCGTAATGCAACGGGGGCGTTGGTTAATACTAAGTCTGCGCCTTCTTCATGGCAGCGTAAAGCGGTTTTCCATGCAATAGATCTTTCATCAAGCGCGCCGAAGATGATGCCTTTTTTACCTTTTAGTAAGTTGTACGACATATAGCAATATTTTATTTAAGCTGCCGGCAAAAATAGATTATTTGTACAAACCAAATTGTTAGTTAATTTGTACGGTCGATTTCTTCCGGTTATTTTTAGCAACCAATACATGAGAATATCTATACTTTTTTTGTTATCCCTGCTGGTGCATGTTACAGCTTTTTCGCAGGAGCTAGACTCATTGCGCTACAAGTTGAGGACGGAAACCGACGAAAAGCAAAAACCACTTATTCTCTCAAACATTGCCTTTGCTACGGCCAATACAAACGCTGACAGCGCTATTATCCTCTCAAAAATAGCTATGGGCATGGCTTTAAAATTTAAGAATGATACAGCGCTTGCTGCCAGCAATAATTCGTTGGGATGGGGTTATTACCGAAGTAATCAAATTGAAACTGCACTGCAGTACCTGGATGCCTCAAGGGCTTTATACCATAAAATAAACCATTTGCGCGGCGAGGCAAGGGCTATGGTTAATATGAGCACTATTTACGAGGCCAAAAAAAATTATGAAAAAGCGCTTACATATATTTTGCCCGCAAGCGATTTGTTTGAAAAAATAAATGATGAAAGGGGGCTGGCTTATGCACAAAGGCAAATGGGAATTATTTACAGGGAATTGGGCCAGCCAGACAAGGCGAAAGCGTACCTTTTAACATCAGTACAAGCATTTAAACGGCTTAACGAAAAGTTGTATACCGCAGATGCGCTGTCAAGCCTCGGCAGCTTGTACCTTAACGCCGGTCAATACGACTCAGCATTGTATTTTTATAAAGAATGCCTGCGCCTTACAGGCTCGCAGGCGAGTATAGCGGCTGCATATTCGTTTGATAACGTTGCTGATGTTTTTTACCAACTAAGCTTGCACAGATCATCGCATCCCTATATAGATTCTGCATTCATCTATTACACAAAATCGCATGATATATTTGAGCAATTAAAAAGCCTGCCTGATGTTGCGTATGAAAACATTAAAGTGGGTAAATGCCATCATGCACTTCAAAATTACCCTGAGGCCATCAGGCTGCTTACCGCATCTTACAATTACTTTAAAAAGGATGGCGAAACGGAATATGCGTATGATGCAGCGCATGAGCTATCTGAAACCTATAGCAGCCAGGGTAATTACCAGCAGGCTGTGAAATACCTGCAACTAAGCTCAACCTTAAAAGATTCACTCGATGCAGCCAGCAATAAAACCCTTATAGCAAATATGTTTGCTAAATACGAGGCTGATAAAAAAGACAGCACCATTGTATTACTGCATACTGAAGAAAAACTTGCAAGGCAGGAGATAAGCAGGCAGCACATTATTACCATTTTTATAGCAAGCCTTATTATATTAGGCAGTTTTCTTGTATTTATTTTATGGAACAGGAACACTATAAAACAAAGGCTTAAAGAAGTAGAAATGCGCAACCGGCTTAGCAGCGATCTTCATGATGATATTGGAAGTTCGCTAAGCAGCATCCTGCTGTTAAGCAATATGGCTGCCCAAAAAGAAGGGGACAGGCAGATAAACGAAAGCCTGCTGAAAAAAATTAATTCCAATGCAAAAGAAGTTATTGACAGGATGAGCGATATTGTTTGGAGCATGAACCCGAAATATGATGAAGGTGAAAGCCTGCGCGAAAGGATTGAAAACTATATTGCCGGGCTTAAAGAAGCTACTACTGTTAATATATGTATGAACGTGGATAAAAAAATTGATCAGTACCATTTTACAATGGAGCTTAGGAAAAATATTTTCCTTATTATTAAAGAAGCTATAAATAACGCATTAAAATATGCTGGTGCTGCACAGATACACCTTGATTTTTTAGCGGAGGAAAGAGATTTTGTACTGTGTATAAAAGATGATGGGAAGGGTTTTGACAGGGCTGTAACCGCAGCGGGCTACGGTTTTGAAACTATGATAAACAGGGCAAGGGCCAGTGAAGGGGCATGTGAAATAATATCTTCACCGGGAAATGGCACGTCAGTTAAGGCCGTTATTCCCATACCCCATATTCGGTAGAGAAAAGCTTAGTTAAAAATCTTCTATTTGCAGCATGAATGACAATGGAAAAATAAAGGTGATGATCTTTGAGGATAACAAGCATTTGCGTGACTCCCTGTATTTTCTTGTGAATAGCTCATCCGGGTTTGAATGCGTGGCCGCTTTTCCCGATACCAGGCAGGCTTTGCAGCACGTAAAGCATTTTAAACCTGATGTAATAATGACGGATATAGAAATGCCCGTAATGAACGGCATTGACACAACCCGCCTTATTAAAAATGAATACCCCGGGATGAAAATATTGATATTAACGGTTTTTGAGGATAAGGAAAAAATATTCCAGGCACTTTGTGCAGGTGGGTCAGGGTACCTTCTTAAAAATTCTACTCCTGAACAAATATTGCAGGCACTTACTGACACTTATAAAGGCGGTTCCCCGCTATCTCCGTCGGTTGCCAAACTGGTGGTACAATTCTTCCAGCTAAACATGCCTGAAGCAACAGCAGATGATTATAACCTTACCCCAAAAGAAAAGGAGTTGCTGGAATGTCTTGCAGATGGTAAGAGTTACAAAATGATTGCTGACAAAATGAGTATTTCAATTGAAACTGTAAAAACGCATATTAAAAGTGTGTACCGCAAGCTGCATGTAAATAGCAGCCACGAAGCTGTAGCAAAAGTAATAAGACAGAGAATTGTGTAAAGACCTGAAATGACAGCACCTGTTTGTATTTGGTTTTTTGGCTATTGCCGCTGGAATTACTTTAAGCAAACACTTTTGTAACTACTGCCTGTGCTCCTTTGTATTATTGCTTCAGAAACTTTATTGATTTCTTTAAGATACCCGCGTTGTATACAGTAAGTATATACATGCCGTTTGCCAGCATGGGTAATTCAACAGGTACCAGGTTATCACCCTTCCATGTTGCTATATCTTTCCGGGCAATTATTTTACCATTCATATCCGAAATTGTATA
>Ga0206931_1120_pt1 | contig 24958 bp, 20 predicted proteins | sample Alteio_BWOrgHeat_17_FD_152946 | JGI IMG/M metagenome (GOLD analysis project Ga0206931, IMG submission 152946) | Enriched cells from forest soil in Barre Woods Harvard Forest LTER site, Petersham, Massachusetts, United States -... | ecosystem: Environmental > Terrestrial > Soil > Temperate forest >...
GCAACCTTATCTCCCCAATGGGACTTACTTTTTACGGTGGTTTAATTGTGGCTACACTTGCGCTATGGTTTTATTTTAAAAAGCGCAACATAAGCTTTATAAATATTTGCGATGCCGCCGCACCTGCCCTTATATTAGCCTACGGCCTTGGCAGGATAGGCTGCCAGGTTGCGGGCGATGGCGACTGGGGCATTATTAACAGCGCATATATAAGCGATGTTGAAGGTAATACAGTATTAGCCCACCCCGGCCAGTATGATGTAACCATTAAAACTTATTCGTATATCTACCGGGAAACCGGAAATCCCGACACCGCAATACAGCATGCTTCAGTTAAGGCTTTTGCTGGTTTGCCAAAATGGCTTGTAGCTTACAGTTACCCGCACAATGTTAATAAAACAGGTATACCCACAATGGGTTGCACTTTTGATGACTATTGTAACCACCTGCCATTACCAGTTTTCCCAACACCTCTTTATGAAATAACGATGGCTTTGGGCATAACAGCATTCCTCTGGGGCATTCGAAAAAAAATAACCATACCCGGCCGCATGTTTGCTATTTACCTGGTGTTTAATGGCGTGGAACGGTTTTTAATTGAGCAGATCCGCGTTAATACACGGTACACATTCTTATCATTCTTAGGCATTTACCCCACGCAGGCCGAGATAATATCGCTATCGTTGTTTCTCGCGGGTGTAATATTGTATTGGTATGCCCCTAAAATTAAGTCAAAAGCAACTCCAAAACCGCAGGAGGCATAGATATCAAAAACAATTGCCGAATAGCCAACTGACAGTTGAAGTGTGCGACGTCCGCCCGGATGACACCATTCGGACGGGCAACTTTCCTGAGCAAATAGTGTATGTGGCATTGTACCTAACCTCTGAAAACAGAATTGTGTAACCGCAAAGGCCGCAAAGATGAAGAAGCGCAAAGTTCGCGAAGAAAACTCTGCGCAACTCTGTGTCAAACTCCGTGAATCTCTGTGTCCCGTAATCGGATCAATTCCCTTTTTTTGAAGTTGCCTTAATGGCTTTGTCAGCCCTCTTCTCAGGAACTGCAGCAAATGGCTCGGCTTTGGTTTCCGCCGCCAGTTTTACGGCATTATAGGCATTTACAAAACCCGAAGTAGTGCACAGGTCCCCTACTGTTGCTTTGGTATCGGTACCCGGAACCATCACTACAAACGATGAATCATTGATATGCAAAGCAGACTTTTCGATAATATTTTTTACCTGCACTGCGGTCAGGTCCGGAAAGTACGAGCGTATTAACGCAGCGATACCTGTAACGATCGGCGCACTCATGCTGGTGCCTTGCTCAAACCCATACTGGTTGCCGCCGGGCAGCGTAGAGTATATTTTTACACCAGGCGCAAAAATATCAACCACGCGCTTACCATAATTGCTAAAATCTGCTACTATTTTACCATCGCCAATATGCGGGTCACCACTGCTGCCAACGGTTATAAAGTTTGAGGCTTTCGCGTGATACGTTTTCAGATCGTAGTTGGGGAAATTATCAATGGAATCAACATTGTGCGATTCATTGCCCGATGCATGTACCAGCAATACGTCTTTTGACGCTGCATATTCAACCGCCTCATCCACCCACCTTTTCTCAGGGCTAAAGCTTTTGCCAAAGCTCATGTTTATCACTTTAGCGCCGTTATCAACAGCGTAGCGAATGGCAAGGGCAATATCTTTATCATATTCATCGCCATCGGGTATGGCCCTTATCATCATTATCCGCACATTATCGGCAATACCGTTTACGCCAATATTGTTGTCGCGCTGCGCCCCTATTATGCCAGATACATGCGTGCCATGCAACGGGCTTGGGCCCATTACATCGCCATTGCCATAATACCTGTCGTTAAAGTCAAGATAGTTATCGTTAATTACTTCTTTCCGGTAGTCAATTGGCTGGTTTGTTTTTTCATCAACAGTTTGTTTCTTACCGTCAATAAATTCATTCAGGTCGCTTAGTATGGCGGTATTGGTTGCGTCGCCCTGGTCCGCGCCAAATATTTTAAGGCAGGTTATATAACCTAATTTTGCCTGCTTGCCTTTGGCAGAGCTTGGCTGAAATTTCTCAACATCATCGCTGGTAAAAACATCTTTATTCATCTCCACCTTTATAACCTGCTCGTGCTTTTTAAAAGCCTTGCGGGTTATATCAAGCAGCGCAATTTCCATCTGCTCATCAGCGCTTATGTTCATCTGGCTTGATGCCTTTTGCCACTGGCTGTATATCCATTTCTCAGTATCGTTAAGGCTGTCAACATTTATGTTTTTGCCAAAGAACATGTTTTTGTAGCGGTAATACAGGCGGCTTCTTTCGTCAATATCCTTTTTAAGGTTAACACCATTCTTATTGCCCAAAAAATTCCAGCCATGTATATCATCCACATAGCCGTTACCGTCGTCGTCAATACCGTTACCGGGTATTTCGCCCGTGTTGGTCCATAAAATATGTTTCAGGTCTTCATGCGCGGTGTCAATACCGCTGTCAATTACGGCAACAATAATGGGTTTTGCCTTTTTGCCATCTAATAGTTGGTAGGCTTTTTTTAAGCTTATCCCGTACAGGCCATCATCCTGCGGATCAGCTAAATGCCAGCCCTTTAAATTTTGTGGTTGTACCTGTGCCGAAACATGTAATACGGCAAAAACAAACAACCCGGCAAACAACAGTGTTATTTTTTGTGTGACTATTTTCATACGCGCCAACTGCAAATTTCTGCTATGGTTAGGAATCAATATGTTAAGACCGGCAATTTTATGAAATTGTTAGTATTAACCCTGCATTACGCGAAAGGCAACGCTAAGTTAAATTTTTCCCGGCAATTTCAAAATATAGCCCCCTTATAATTGCATTAATTGTGTTCCCGGCTATTATCCAGGTGGCATCGCCTGTTGCCACGCTCGCTTCAGCGTTCCATTTTCTCTCATTGAATACTGAGTATTGAATGTTGATTATTGAGTATTTTTGTCATCCTCCCCATCCCAAAAATCCTGCAAAACCTGCCTGCCGGTAGGCAAGGTCCACGTTCAGCCCCAATACACAAATGAGAGATACTCTCAAACTATGTGCAAAAAGCGAAGCTTTTGCTATGTCCCCTTTTCTATGTATTCTTATGTTCCCTGTGTACCTATGTGGTGCATCACCATCCTCCATCCCGAATCTACCCAAAGCTGCCTGTCGGCAGGCAAGGTAGTGGTTCAAATACCATCCTCAAAATCCTTTAAATCCACCCAAATCGTGGTTCAGATATTAAACTTTATCCCCTGCGCCAGCGGCAACTGCGTGCTCCAATTAATCGTGTTCGTTTGCCTGCGCATATACGCCTTCCAGGCATCACTCCCGCTTTCACGGCCACCGCCGGTTTCCTTCTCCCCGCCAAATGCCCCGCCAATTTCTGCACCGCTGGTGCCGATGTTAACATTCGCAATACCGCAATCGCTCCCCGCTGCCGACAAAAACTGTTCTGCCTCGCGCATATTCAGCGTCATAATAGACGATGATAACCCCTGCGGCACCCCGTTCTGTATAGCAATGGCCTCATCAAGGGTGCTGTACTTCATCAGGTATAAAATAGGCGCAAATGTTTCATGCTGCACAATGGCAAGCTCGTTGGTTACCTCGGCAATACAGGGCTTTACATAACAGCCGCTCTCATAGCCGTTACCATCAAGCAAGCCGCCTTCCACCACAAAATTGCCGCCCTGTGCCCTGCATTTTTCAATAGCACCCAGGTACATATTCACCGCATCCTTATCAATCAATGGCCCAACATGGTTATTCGGGTCAAGCGGGTTACCAATTTTCAACTGGCCGTAAGCGCTAACCAGTTTTTGTTTAAAGGCATCGTAAATGCTTTCGTGAATAACAAGCCTGCGCGTGGTTGTGCAGCGCTGGCCTGCAGTGCCTACAGCCCCAAACAGGCTGCCCACCATGGCAATATCCAAATCAGCATGCTGACTAATTATTATCGCATTGTTGCCCCCAAGCTCCAGTATACTGCGCCCAAGCCTTTCAGCCACTGTTTTGCTCAAAGCCTTGCCCATGCGTGTTGAACCTGTTGCCGATACCAGCGGAATACGGGTATCAGCAGCCAGCCACTCGCCCACTTCCCTGCCGCCCTGTACAAGACAGCTAACACCTTCAGGAACATTATTGGCCGCAAAAACCTCGCTCACTATATTTTGACAGGCAATGCCGCACAAAGGTGTTTTTTCGCTTGGCTTCCAAATACATACATTGCCGCAAACCCAGGCAAGCATACTGTTCCAGCTCCATACCGCCACCGGGAAGTTAAATGCCGAAATAACGCCTGTTATGCCTAGCGGGTGCCATTGCTCGTACATGCGGTGGCCCGGGCGCTCGCTGTGCATACTAAGGCCGTATAACTGGCGGCTAAGGCCAACGGCAAAATCGCATATATCAATCATTTCCTGCACCTCGCCGTAACCCTCCTGCAGGCTTTTGCCCATTTCGTAGCTAACCAGCCTGCCAAGCGGCTCCTTATACTGCCGCAAAGCATCACCCACCTGCCTAACAATATCGCCGCGCTTTGGGGCAGGCAGCTTGCGCCACTCCGCAAATGCTTCCTGCGCTTTGGTAACAACCATATCATAATTATGCCTGTCTGCACTGGCAACCGTGGCTATAAGATGGCCGTCAACCGGGCTAAAACTCTCCAGCGCCGGGCCTTTACTCTCAAACCATTGCGTACCTGTTGAAACCCCTTTATTATGACTGCTTATTTTTAATTTGGCAAGTATCTCCTGCATAGACTTAATTTTTTGAGGGCTGCAAAGATAAGGTTAATTGCACACCCTGCCGTTGCGCACCAAACGAAGCCAAAATACGCACAATCGTAGCCATTTTGTAGCCAAATGCCGCCACTTTTAAGGTGCTTTTTGAGGTGGTTAAAAGGATGTTTATATTGATATTCAGCATGTTAGCTATTTTGTAAGTGGTTTTTTGGTTGATATTATAATTTATTTTAAAGTGAAAGCATTTTTGGGAATGACTGCTATTTTGAGGACAAAATTTCACCCACATTACAATGATTTTAAGATGCAATAAAAGCCTGCTCGCCGTTATTTATGTCCTACAAATCCTTTATAATGCCCGTAATTATTTAGGCCATTTTTCAAATGCACATTATAATTTGTCTACAAACAAATTTACCAAAAAATTTAGTAAATACGAAGGTTTTTTTGTAAGGTGCCGGTGTACTCGTATGTCGTTGGAACTTTTGCAGCAATTTTGATTTAATGGGTCGTCAAAATATTTCAAGCATTAACTATTGTTTTAAACATTGCGTCAGCCAACTGGCTTTTAATTTTTAGATGTCCTGTATTTGTAAATTTGTCAATAAACACGGAAAAGGGCTCAAAAGTTCCCGAAAATGCCTCAATGATTTCCTCCCTTGTTTGAGGTTTGTTTTTCTGCATGAAAGTGCTGTGTTTGATATATTCGTCAATCAAAATGTTCAACTTTTGCATTTTCTCTTTCAAAAAATCAGCGTATATAATTAGAGTATCAATGTTGACGATAGTTATTTGCTTTACATTTTTTGTTGTTATGCCGTCAACGTTTAGTTTCACAAGTTCTTGGTCAAACCAACAATTTAAAAGACAATTTAAGCCAGGGCATTCAAATGATGTGTCATGCAGAACTATGATAGGATAAATTTTGATATTGTGCTCTTTATAGTTAGTGTCGTATTGGTTTTGTTTTAAAAGTATTTTCATTACGTTATTAATTAACTGTTTTACCGCTCTGGCTCTTTCTTTAAGAGTGCCGTTATTTCTTATCTCAGTATCAAAATATAACTTTGATTTTAACGCTTGTTCCAACTTTTCAAAATCATACGATTGCCTTATTTCTCCATTGATATGCACGTCTTTATTTTCAAAAAGAAAAATAACGTTGCCATTGCGTATGTAATAGTCCGGCGGCCCATTTTTATCTATGTTTTTAAGAGCATCACCGGAAAATTGGAGATACGACCGCTTTCCGTAAATATGCTCCAAAACATGATACAGCAAAATGCTCTCCGAGAAATGGCCGGTATAAAATCCTCTCCAATCGGAAATTTTTTTAATCGTTTCACCCAAATCAGGGATGCTATCATTAAGTTCTTTTAATTTGAAGTAAGACCCCTTAAAAATTTTCTCAACGACAAATAACGGATAAACGATACCAAATATGCCGGTATCTACTTTATAAAGAGGATTTGTCCGTGTTGACCTAAAATCTGATTCAATATCCACTTCCTGCGATAGCGATTCAAGAAAGAAGCAGTTTTTTTGAAAGTTTTCATCTTTGGTTACATCCAAATGAGTCCAACCGCCACCTTTGGGATGAATAGAATGAGCCTGAATTATAGGAACGACAAATCGAAAAAATTCTCGCCAATTTTTCAAGTTATAAAAGGCGCAAAAGGCGATTAACAAATAATTAGCCCTTTGATTGTTTTCAAGAAACAAAAACAAGTATGCAGCTTTAACAAGCTGGGCTTTAAAAACATCAGCCAGTTGAACATTAGAATACTCACCGTAAGCAAATTGCTGATTGAGCAGTAAAGCGGCAAACCGTTCTTTTTCAGGTAAATTTTCTATATATTCGACGCTTAATCTTTCCTTATCTGTTGTTTGGGAAACAAATAATAAATAGGCAATAAATAAGTTCCTTTCAGACGTAATATCATCAATCTGTTCTTCGCCATCAATAAATATCCGGGTGAACTCAAAGAACTTAAGGAATGCAGCTTCGCGTAAAAAAGTGATCGTACCAATCTCTTTTTCTAATTGTTCACAACGCCCCCAGATAACTTTTGCAAATTCGTGATTTTCGCCTCTAAACCACATTTGTAATAATTCGCGCCAATTATTGAGATGTGAGGTACGAAAGTCTATCCCCAAGAAATAGGATGTGATTTTTTGTAATTGGGCTTTACTGACACCTGTTAAATATACATCTAATGGCAGAGGTTGCTCGTCTTGAAAGATATCGTAATAATTTAAAACTGTCATTAGTCGCATAATCTATATAGTTTATGGGTACTTAATTTAAAACCCAATCCCCGCTCACGGTAGCTTGTCAAAACAAAAGTTGTTGCCCCCGGGCTATCCTTTGAATTAGCGCAGCGCTCTAAGAATTGTTTATAAAAGCCATTCCAAATTTTCGGAACGAAATTTCGGGCCCCAACTTGCTGTCACGGCTTTGCAACGTCAACCGTTGCTGGAATCATTGCAAGCAATTGAATACTATATAACATTTTCTTATTATTTCTGCAATAGGCCTAAAAAACCCAGATGGGCCGGCTCTTATTAAGTAAATCCAAAGAGCGTTGCACTAATTCTTGGTTAGCAGCGAACCAAACCCACCTGCTTACTTCACATAAAACTAAAATTTGTTGCTTATCAACTGATTTGCATTTAAAACTGAATCAATGCCTGATATTTTTTGTTTTGGAGATTTTGCAAAATAGAACGCCGGCCTTCCGTTATGCCATAACGTAAGAAGGGTAAGATTCTTTTTTTGAGCCCCCAGGTTATTACCCCAATTATCAAAAGTAAAAGCTGCTATCATATTTCTCCTTTCTTGATCAATGATTATGCTGTCTACAGGATTTCTATCAGCAATTTGTAAGAAAAAAGTAACATTATTGACTGCCTTTTTTGTGTGTAAAGTATCAAGATACTCTTTTGCAATCTTATAAAAGTCTTGAATCCCAAATCTATTATTTTCAAAATTTTTGATAGCCAGATAATCGCTATACAACACGTATTGCCCATTTTTGTCATTCTCCCTGTAGGCAAAGGAAACTTCAGGTTTATATCTCTTAGTTGGTACCTTCTTAACTTGAAATCCAAAAAATATTACACTTATTAAACAAATCACAATAAACATACAATTTCTTTTCATATTCTTCTCTTTTCTGCAGTATCGTAGCAATGCTTTTACGCGTGGCATAGCCGCCGCGGTATGTCTACCACTGCAGCCCAATAAAGATATAAAAGTTGGTGATGCCAGGCGATTTCTTATAACAACCAGCCCGCAACCCCGGGCCCTGGCTGGCATTCATTCTTCTAAAGATACTTATAGCAGGCAGCCGTTAAGGGAACTCAACCTTCACCAAATCTAATAAATTTTTATACGAAATATCGCCGCGCATTACCCATAAGCATTCAGACTTAACAATTCCATACTTATCAGATATATACAGAGTTGCACCATGGTCACGGTCATGATATTCATCAACGTCACTGCAAAGCTTATTTTTTATTTTGGCCTGCCCGTAAAATCCAAAACAATCTAACCTATTTTCATCGGTATAAGTACCGCCACTTTTCCGGATCAAAAATTTTTTAAAAGGCAGGTACATGCCCTTAAAAATAAAAAGGCCCTTAATGTCATAATTTTCATCCCCCTCGTCTATAACATGTGTTGATAAAGTGGAATCCAGCTCATTTACAAAATTTTTATCTGCCATATATTTGCCCAAAAACAATTTTGGAATGGTCAATAAGAAATAATAATCCTTTACCTGGTATAAAGCACTTGCACAGATTTTTCTGTACTTTAAATTTATTTGATTATTTGTCGCCATATCTGCCAAACTCATATCATCAACATAGTTTTTATTGTTATTATTTTTAATATCAATAATTGAATAAATATTATTTAATATAAATTGGCTCAGTGGCTCAGTGAACACTGTAAGGGTCCTGTTTTCTTTTAGTTTAAGTATTGTATCAATAGTAAAAGAAAATAAATAGGTGCGTTGCGCTACAACTTGCCCGTTGCCATTTTCGTTGGCCTTTAATTTTTGGCCTTCAAATTTATAAGTAAACCTGGTCTTTACAGGCATTGTTTCAAATTGCGAACGGGCCTGAACAAAAGTTGAAGAAAAAGCTATTGAAAATATTAAATATTTCATAGTGTTTTTATTTAGTTGCTGGATGCCTACCAGAGCCTTGTTACTGGATTTGTCTCTGTTATTTTGTCGCCTTTCTTATCTGTCACAAAAGGTAGGCCATCCTATCCAAGTCTTTAACCAGCATTCAAAGCCTCAAAATATAAGCGGCGTTTATCGCCATCTTTTTTTTATTAAACTGCCACCAAAGTTTTAATCAGCATCCATTTCCGGCGCAGTCCCACTGGCGCAAGTGTTCCCGCCGCGGGGCCACTTGTGCCTTCTGGTGCATGGGGCCTGTGTCCCCCATAATCCCGCTATTCGTAGCGTTCCGCAGGGCTCTACGAATTGTTTAATAAGCTCCAGTTTGTGCCTTGTATTTGAAAAACTACATCCGAAGTGTGCTACGCAACTACAGCCCACAAAAGTTATACAGCTCATCTCTAAAAAATTAACTTAACCCTGCTGTTTTTTTAAACCTTATAAGTTTTACACGATTATCATAATTCCATTTAGCCTTTTATACAACATCGGCTGTAATAAAGCGGTTATGTTTTAAATTACTGCCTCAACCAAAACTTACAATATGAAACTAAAAAAACTAAGAAGGCAAATACGCCTGCTTGTTACCTGCAATATTTTATTAATGGGCTTTATTGTTGTTTTTTTAATAAGCGGCTTTACAGGAAAAGACAAGGTAAAGTTTACCGAGGTTGATGCAGAGCGCATAAACATTGTGGGCGCCAATGGCAAGCCTGTTTTAGCATTATCAAACAAAAGGCTTATACCCGGCCCGGCAATGAACGGTAAAACATACCCCAAAGAATATGCGGATGGCAGGGAATATTTTTCAGGCATCATCTTTTTTAACGAGCTGGGTGATGAGGTTGGCGGCCTTATATACAATGGCATAAAAAAAGATTCAGGGTATTATGCCATGGAGCACTTTTCATTTGACCAGTGGAAACAAAACCAGGTTGTTGCCATGCAGTATATTGATAACGGAAAATCAAGACGGGCGGGTTTGCGTGTGTGGGACAGGCCAACAAACGTGCCGCTTGATGAAATATTTGACCGGTTTGCAGCTAAAAATGCAGTACCCAAAGGTTCAAGGCAGTATGACTCTATTATGCAGGAAATAAAAGCATCCGGCGCAAGGGGTGATAATGGCGTAGAGCGTATGTTTATCGGCAGCCAGGATGAGGTGGCCCAAATACAGATAAGGGATAAAAAAGGCATTGTAAAAGCAAAATTATATGTTGACAGCAGCGGCAACCCAAAGCTTGATTTTTATAATAACAAGGGTGAAGTTATAAACTCATTGCCCGGCAAGGAGTAATTTAAGTTTCATAGAAATAGATATGTTCCATTTTTATTTTCTTTAAGATGGACAACCCGTGTAAAATGAGGCCAGACTTATATTAGTGCTTTTTGAGAAATACAAGATTGATGAAAGGGCAAGATTTTAGCCATATTGTTGATTTGAACTCACAGCGGTAAGCCCTGAATAAAACACATGTTGTACCCGTCCGAACGGGTTCATCCGGGCGGGCACCAACCCAAAACCCGAAGAGCAACGCATATGCAGTATCAAGCCGCGAAACAAAAAGTAAATACATGCGCCGTTACACCCTGGGTTCCCGAAGTTTCGGGAGTGGCATGAGCGGTTCTGCGGAGCGTTTTGGGCCGCCCTTGATTTTTTTGGTTCTTTTTGTATCAAGAGGTAACTATATACGTGTTAGACCACGCTTATTTAAAAAGTATTTTTCTATTGATAATTACAAGTATCAGCGGTAGGGCTTGCAGCGCAGCATAAAGGTATTCATGGTCATACAGGTGCAAAAAGACCGCAAAAATCATTATAATAATAAGTAGTACAATTCCAACTACTTTAATTTTACCTTTTATTGTGTTCATAGTGCTTACTTTTTAGGTTTTGGTTTGGTTTTAGGTTTTTCTTTCTTCTCCACTTTTTTAGGCGTAACACTGGCCTTCATAATGCTATGAAAGATGTTAGATGCTTCCTTAGCCCCTTTTTTAACTGCTTTTACCATATATCAAATTTACGTATAGTTTTATTAACTTTGCACAAAAGAAAACCCCCTTAACACGCCTTACGTCTAATGAGAAACCCCTAATGAGAGGGCGGCGTTAAGAGGTTCACAGCACATATATTAATGCTGTTATTTTCTGTCGCGGCTAACGACAATATTATTAAAGGGCTTATCGCCCTTTTTAATTTTAAAAAATCACTCTAAATCAAGTCCTAATCTTAATTAGCCACCTTGTTGTGGATAAACTATATTAACCATTTCTATATATTTTCGCAAAGAGGTATTTGCTTTTGCAAGCGCAACAAGACCGCCAAAAAATTCCCCACTCGCGCAAGTGTTCCCAACACGCGGGCCACTTGTGCCTGCCAGTGTTTGGGGACTGTGTCCCCCTTGCCACAAAAAAAGAGATTGCCACAAAAATCCCTACCCTCAAACCAACGGAGATTTTTTCGCAATGACGATAAGCCTAACGCATTTATAGTAACTGATTAAAGCTCTCAGTAACCAGTACAAGGTATTGTTATTCTAACCGCGGCCTGCCCAAACTTTTGAAACCTTATAGGTTTTAACTAATCAACAAAAAATATACGCACCGTTTGATAAAGCAATTTATTATGCAGCAACGCTTGTTTTACAGTGTTTTCACTAAAACCCCGTAAGCCGAAAAGGCCGGCCATATTACCCTTGTTAATTGCAATTTCAAGGTAGCCGGCGCTGTTAAACCACGCAAGCTTATCCCCCGGTGCCACGGAAGCATAGTTTTCACTAAGCTTATCAATTACTTCATCACGCGTAAAAATTATTTTAAAATTGCGGCCGCGGCGCTGTTCTTCAAATTCCTCTTTAGTAACATTTATAACAACGTTCTCAAAACTGTCAATAAAAATTATCTGGCTGTCAATCCAGTCTGCACCAATAGTTGAGCGAAGCGGGTATTTTTCTTTAATGTTCGTTATTGGCCGCCCAACATGCTGCAGGTTTGGAGTGTGGCCAAGTTTTTTTATTGCCGTTGCAAGGGCCTGCGTACAGGCAAGCACGCCAAAGCTGTGGGGTGTTTCAACATCAATTGCTGTTACATTCAATGGGGTAACGCCGCAAACAGTAGTTAATATACCGTTGTCAGGGCAGGCAATGTATTGGTTATTATGCTCAGCAATAAGCATGTGTTTTGGTAAAGCTTCAAACAGGTTTACAATAATAATATGAAATGTACCATCGGGAAAATGCCTGAAGGCATTATTGCATAAATATGCTGTATGCTGGTAATTATGCTGCGATAGCTGGTGCGTAATATCAACTATAGTATTGCTGGCGTCGGCACTAAGTAACTGGCCTTTAATGGCCCCCACAATGTAGTCAGTCTGGCCAATATCAGTTGAAAGGGTAACTACAGGCATGCATATTATTTATGGGCGTGATGATTATTTTACCAGTTGGCCCTTTTTGTAAAAAAAATTGTGCACCAGTTTATCAGTAAGTTTTGGAAACAATTTATTTAGCAATATAGTGCGTTTATCGTTCCACGTATATACTAAAGTACGGTTGTTACGTGCTATAGCTTTTATAGTAAGCTGCGCGCATTCTTCTGCACTCATTAAGTTGGCTTCATCAAGCGGCGTAAACTCCTGGGCTGTTCCGTCTTTGGTAAGCGCTGCATTGCGAATATTGCTTGCAGTAAAGCCGGGGCAAACCCACATAACGTTTACACCACAATCAAGCAGCTCAGTACGCAGCGATTCCAGGAAACCATGCATCGCAAATTTTGAGGCATTGTATCCTGTACGGCCGGGTAAACCTCTATAACCCGCAACTGACGAAATGCCAACAATGGTGCCTTTCTGTTTTTTTATATAGGGTAACGCATATTTAGTACAATAAACAGTTCCCCAAAAATTAATATCCATCACACGCCGCAATGTGTCAAGCGTTGTATCTTCAAACAGGGCACGCATGCTTATACCCGCATTATTTATCAAAATGTCAATAGTCCCAAACATTTTAACAGTTTCTGTAATAAAATTTTCACAATCTATTTCTTTGCTTACGTCGGCTGTATGCACCATAAGTGGCTTATCGGGATAATTTGTTTTTAAGCTATAAAGCTTATCATAATTTCGCCCGCATGTTGAAACCTTTGCGCCCTGCTGTAATAATGCATCAACAAGGGCTTTTCCTATACCGTCTGAGCCACCCGTAACTACTACTACTTTATCAATAAAATATGACATACTAAGTATAACTTAAAATTACAGGCAACAAAAGTAATACATAGGATGTTTATATGATGTTGATAAACAATGATAGAAAAGATGACAAAAAATATTTTTTAAAGTTGGGTGCAACCCTAAATTCTCCTATTTTTGCACTCCCAAAATAAAAAGGGGATATGATTCCGTAGCTCAGTTGGTAGAGCAATACACTTTTAATGTATGGGTCTTGGGTTCGAGTCCCAACGGGATCACGGTTAACAGTTAAGCTACTTCTTAAAACCGCATGGATAGTAATATTCGTGCGGTTTTTTGTTTTTTAAAGTTTTCTCCATAATTGCCTCATATTAAGGTATACACACCATCCCAAAATCGCATTAAGCGTTAATAACAACCATATCAATTCCATTATCAAACATTTTGTCCGGTTTCGGTCAATTTTTCAAATCGCTATTGCCATAACATAATAATAATCAACATTTTACCATTGGCATTATGCTTGAAACAATTTAGGCTGTAAAATTAATTCATGGACAAGCATATTGAAGAAGAAGTTAAAGCCAAAACACGAAAAAAAACGATCATCATTGCAGCGCTCATCATTTTGGTATTGCTTGCAGCAGTTTGGTTATTGCGCAGTTCATTTGCCTCATCAATAAAAAAGTCTTCCATAACAACCGCCATTGTTGAAAAAGGAGATGTGGAGAATACCATTAACGCATCTGGTGAAGTGCTGCCCGAATTTGAAGAAACCATCACAAGCCCTATTAATGCTTCTGTACAAAAAGTTATTAAAGATGCCGGCAGCAAAATAAAAGCAGGCGAGTCTGTTTTAACGCTGGATAAATCTGCCTCACAGGTAGAATATACTAAGCTCAATTTTCAGCTTGAATCAAAGCGAAACGATATGAAGAAGTTAAGGCTGGACCTTGATAAAAGCTATTTTGATATAAAGTCAAACAACGATATAAAGCAATTGCGCATTGGAAGCCTTGAGGCAGATGTGGAAAATGCAAAGCGCTTATACAAAGCGGGGGGTGGCACAAGAGAAGACATAGACAAGGCAGAATTAAATTTAAAAGTAGCAAAACTGGAAAAGGAGCAATTGGAGAATGAAATAAAAAGCAAACAGCAAACAATGGGGGTTGAAATGAAAGAGGCGCAAATTGCTGCAGACATTCAGCAAAGCGATTTGCAGGCGCTTGCTTACAAATTACAATTAGCCAACATAGTAGCAAGCCGGGAGGGCGTTGTTACCTGGGTTAATAAAAACATAGGCTCTAACGTAAAAGAAGGTGATGCACTGGCTCGAATCGCCGACCTGAGCAGTTTTAAAGTAATGGGAACAGTATCGGATAATTATCTTGACCAACTGCACCTTAATATGACTGCAATTGTACGCATAAACGATGCTCAAATAAGAGGTACAGTAATAAACATTCAGCCGTCCATACAAAATGGCATTGTTTCATTCGCTATACAACTTAATGACCGCGACAATAAATTATTAAGGCCGAATATGAAGGTGGATGTGTTCCTGGTTACTGCATCAAAAAATAATGTGTTACGCGTAGCAAATGGCCCGGCTTTTAAAGGCACTCCTGAACAGGACATATTCGTTGTGAGTGACGGCATTGCTGAAAAAAGAAAAGTACACATCGGCATGACAAATTTTGACTACGTGGAAATAACAGATAATGTCAAAGCCGGTGAAGTGATCATAACATCAGATATGACGGAATATAAAAATGCTAAAAAAATAACAATCAACAATTGAGCTTAATGAACAGGAGTATTTTATATATCGTTGTTTTTATTGCAGGTTTTTGTAACGCGCGTGGGCAGTCAACTTCCGATACAATCAGGCTTACTTTACAGCAGGTTGTTGAAATGGCAAAGAACAAATCAATCGCATCCAAACAGGCTTCAACCGTTAAGGAGACAAAATATTGGGAATGGCGCACATACACCTCAAACTATAAGCCGCAGCTATCGCTTAGCGGCACATTACCCGGTTACAGTAAAACTTTTAACCAGGTAGTACAGCCAAACGGCACAATACAGTTTCAGCCCATACACTACGACAATTCTTCGCTTAACCTGTCGTTCAGTCAAACGATTGAACAAACCGGCGGCACTGTTTACGGAACCACCCAACTACAACGGTTTACTGATTTTGACAGGAACAATGTTCTGTATAACGGCGTTCCATTTGGTATTGGACTCAGCCAACCCTTGTTTCAATATAACAGCCTGAAGTGGGACCGCAAGATAGAACCACTTAAATACAATGAAAGCAAGCAGGCTTATACAGAGAATATGGAAAATATCGCCATTACTGCTAATGGATTTTTTTTCGATCTTTTGCTTGCCCAGGTAAACCTGCAGATAGCTGAAACAAATCTTGACAATACAAAGAAAATAATGCTGATCGCGGATGAAAAATTAGAGCTGGGTAAAATATCAAAGAACGAGATATTACAACTGCAGCTTGAGCAGCTTACTTCCCAAAAATCTGTTGGTATCGCGAAAAGAGATATGGAAATTGCGATGCTTAACCTGAGGGCATACACAGGTCTCGGAGATGCAGACAAAATAGCCTTATTATTACCGGGTGAAACTATAAACATGCAGGTATCTTCTGAGCAGGTGCTAAAAGAGGCTTATGCTAACAGAAGTGATGCAATTGCCTTTGTTCGCCGTATTGCTGAAGCAAAAAGAGATGTAGCACAGGCACGCAGCACCAGCCGCTTAAACGCCACGCTAACTGCCCAACTGGGCTATTCAAACTCCGCTCCCACTGTTCCTAAAGTATACCAGTCGTTACAAAACCAGCAATTGTTACAGGTAGGCTTTGCTATACCAGTGCTGGATTGGGGAAGATCAAAAGCAAAAGTAAAAACAGCAGAGGCGAATATGCAATTAACAGAATACGAAGTGGAGCAGGATAAACAGTTATTTACGCAACAAATAGTTACACAGGTTACCCTGTTTGATATGATGAGAGACCAGGTTATGCTTACAGCCAAAACTGACAGCATAGCAACAGAGAAATATGAAATTGCTAAAAGCAGGTATGTGCTTGGCAACCTTAGCGTAACCGATTTAAGTATTGCTTTCCAGGAAAAAGACCAGGCTAAAAGGGACTATATTGCCGCCCTGCGGGACTTTTGGGGAGCTTACTATCAACTGCGTTATTTATCGCTGTACGACTTTGAGAACAACACTAAAATTATATACCAATAACTTTCACTAACTAAATAAACAAATACATGATACGGTTACAGAATATAGAAAAGGTTTACAGGACCAACACAGTAGAAACAATGGCGCTAAACAGCATAAGCCTTAATGTTGCAAAAGGAGAATTCTTATCTATAATGGGCCCATCGGGTTGTGGCAAAAGCACCCTGCTTAATATAATAGGCCTGCTTGATGCACCCAGCAAGGGCGAGATAAAGATTGATGATCAAAAAACTGATCATATGTCTGATAAGCAACTTGCAAATTTCAGGAATAAAAAGCTTGGGTTTATTTTCCAAAGTTATCACCTCATAAACGATCTTAAGGTCTTGGATAATGTGGAGCTGCCTTTATTGTACCGCACAAGTTCAGGAAGTGAAAGGAAGAAATTAGCTTCTGCGGCATTAGAAAAGGTGGGCTTAAGCAATAGGGTAAAACATTTCCCCACGCAGTTGTCCGGCGGCCAAAAGCAACGCGTGGCAATAGCAAGAGCGATTGTTGGTAACCCCGAAATTATTTTGGCCGATGAACCAACTGGTAACCTTGATAGCGCCATGGGTAACGAGATAATGGATATTCTTCAATACCTGAATACAACAGAAGGCGCCACTATTATAATGGTTACACATGATGAGAATATGGCGAAGCGTACGCACCGCCTGGTAAGGTTGTTTGACGGAAGCCAGGTGCAATAAAATCAGTTTTACTTACAACTATACCATCAACACAAACTATTTCACTATATGCTTAAAAATTATTTTAAAATAGCCATTGCTGTATTAAAGAGGAGAAAATTCTTCACTTTCATCAGCTTATTTGGCATCAGTTTTACCCTGGCTATTATAATACTTGTTGCCACCTTCCTAGACTATGTTTTAAGTGCCGGCTATCCTGACACCAACAGGAACAGGGAATTGTATGTAAGCCACATGCAATTAAATAGTTCTAAAAATCATTCTCAATACAACGGTGGCCCAAGTTTTTATTTTATTAACCGCTATGTTACAACGCTAAAAACACCTGAAAAAATTGCGATATTCTCAAATAGCTCTGCAACAAACAGCTATACCAACAACAAAAAAAAGGTAAATAACCTGCGTTACACTAATGACAAGTTTTGGGATGTTTTGCAATTTTCATTTACGGCAGGCAAGCCTTATGGCAAACAACAGTTGGATAATGCCGAGAAAGTAGCCGTAATTTCTGAAGAGACCAGCGAAGCTTATTTTACCGATGATGCCGCAGCAGTAGGAAAATACATTGAAACAGACAACGTACAGTACCGCATTATTGGCGTAGTTAAAAGCCTTCCATTTTCAAGCAATGTTTATGCAGATATGTGGGTGCCTTATACCCTCACGAAAGAAGATTTAAAAAACACCGGCTTAATGGGCGGGTATTCAGCCATTCTGCTTATGAGTTCAAAAGACGATCTTGACAAAACGAGGGAAGAGTATGATCAAATGGTTTCGAAAGTTCCAATGCAGGATAAACAGTTCGACCAAATGTTCACATTCGCAGATTCGTATTTCCAGTCGTTTATCCGGTCTATGCATTTAGCCGAAGGCACAAATTCAGGTATGGGGATCTTTCTTTCGTTTGCAGGCATTATAGTTCTCCTGTTTCTTTTATTACCCACGCTAAACCTCGTTAATCTTAATATAAGCCGTATTATTGACCGTTCATCTGAAATAGGCGTACGTAAAGCCTTCGGCGCTTCATCAAAAACCTTGGTATACCAATTTGTAATAGAAAACCTGATACTTACATTTTTAGGCGGCATCTTAGGCGTTGTTCTTTCGTTCGTTATAATACAGGTAGCCAACAGCAGTAATATAATGCCCAACATGGTGCTTTCAATCAATTTTAATGTATTGTTTGTTACCCTGCTTGCCTGTGTGGTATTTGGGCTATTGTCAGGCGTTTACCCCGCATGGCGTATGAGTAGGATGCATGTTGTAACAGCGTTAAAGGCCCAGTAATATTTATTAATTCTATAACTGATTTATATGATAAAGCATTTATTTAAACTTATCTGGAATAAAAAGAAGCAGAATTTTTTATTGATGACCGAGATGCTGGTTTCCTTTATTGTTATGTTCGCGATATTTACATTGCTCGTATATTATTATCAGAATTACAACCGCCCTATTGGGCTGGATTATGACAATGTATGGAATTTAGGTTACGGTTCGCCACAGGGAATGAGTGATGCTGACAGTATCGCAAATTTCAGGGAATCTATAAAGCAAACAATTATATCCATGCCCCAGGTAGAAGGTGTAAGTTTTTCAGATGCCAACATTCCATATGGTGATGCCAATATTGGTACGATGATAGCTTACAACAAAGTAAACTGGCCCTCTGAGATGTATACCGCCGATGATAATTATCAAAAAGTGCTAAATATTACATTAAATGAGGGGCGGTGGTTTTCAAAAATTGATGATGCCTCGCGGGAAAAGCCAATTGTAATAAATGAAACGTTTAAAGAAAGGGTATTTGGAAGAGAAAGTGCCGTTGGAAAAATAATGTCGGACGCGGCTTTTGGCAAAGGCACTATGAAAGTAATTGGTGTAATGAACGATATGAAAGATAAAGGCGATTATGCCGGGCCGCAAAATGGCTATTTCAGAAGGATGGACACCAGTAATACCGGCGGAGGCGGTATTATTCTCATAAAAGTAAAACCCACTGCAGACGCAGCATTCGAAAGCAGGTTGTATAAAACACTCTCTAACCTTATGAGAAACACCAGCATTGATATAAAGCACATGGATAAAGAGCGTACAAAAAGAAACACTCAGCTCCTTGGGCCAATAATTGTGCTGCTGATAATTGCCGGTTTTTTAATAATAAACGTAGCACTTGGTTTATTTGGCGTACTGTGGTATAACATAAATAAAAGAAAAAATGAAATTGGTTTACGCAGGGCAGTGGGTGCAAGCGGCGCCGGTATTTCTAAACAATTGATGGGAGAAGCGTTAGTACTATCAACTATTTCTTTGCTTGTGGGTGCATTCTTTGCCGTGCAGTTTCCGCTATTAAATGTATTCAATATTGCTTCGGGTACTTACATCATTGCTATTATACTCGATATCCTGTTTATTTATTTTTTAGTACTTGTATGTTCTTTATATCCCGGCAGGCAGGCTGCGGCAATTTATCCCGCGGAGGCGTTGCATGAAGATTAATGTTTGCGAAAATAATTTTGATTGCTTTTACTTAAGCTACCTCCGGAAGTGGGCACATGAGAAAATAAAATGGTTTTATCATTCAAAACTAAAAAAACAATATGAAAAAACTATTTGTTGCGTGCGCTATCCTGGTTTCGCTGGCTTCATTTATTCCGCTTAGCCAGGAAACACCAATTCAGAAAATCACAGCCCGGTTTTTGAAAGTGATTGAAAGTAAAAATGAAGCTGAAGGGAAGAAATTTGTTGAAGAAAATTATTCGGATTTTTTCCTTAACCATGTACCTATGAACATTCATTTGAAGGTAATGAATGATTTACAAAAGGATTATTACAAAAACACCGTTGTAAGTAAAACCTTCACAGCAACAAAGGTGGTTTTGGTTGTTCGTTCCGCAATTAACAATAAGCAGAAACAGGTTAGTATGGAAACTGACCCGGCTAACCCGCAAAAGATATTTATTGTTGATGTAAAAGAAGTAAATGCTGGAAATTAGCTGGTAAGCTTCATAAAAATTGCTGAATCTTTAAAAGCCTTTAAATTGCATGCGTTACTATGATCCTTATAATTGATGATGATATCGCCGTTCGGGCTGCATTGCTGTTGCTGTTTCAAAATGAAGGCTACGCAGTAACCGCCGTGGCTTCCCCGGAAGAAGCTTTGCATATCTTAAAAAAGGGAGGCATTTCATTGATAATACTGGACCTTAATTTTTCGATTGAAACATCAGGAATTGAGGGTATAGAGTTACTAAAAAAAATCAAGCTGGCAAATGCATCACTCCCTGTAATACTCATTACGGGCTGGGGCACTATAAACCTTGCGGTGGAAGGCATGAAACTTGGGGCAAGCGATTTTATAAACAAGCCCTGGAGCAACGATTACTTGTTACAGTCTGTTAAAACAGCTTTGGAACTGCACACCTTAAAACCTGCGCATCACTCGCGAAAAAATTTAGATAGCCTTTATAATTTTCAACACATTATTGGTGAAGACCAACGCATACTGGATATACTGGATATGATTGGCCGCATTGCGGCAACCGATGCATCCATATTAATACTGGGCGAAAGCGGCACTGGTAAAGAGTTGATTGCTGAAGCGATACATGAGAACAGCAGTCGCAGTAACCGGGCATTTGTGAAGGTAAACCTTGGAGGTATTTCAACTTCTCTTTTCGAAAGTGAAATGTTTGGCCACGTACGCGGGGCTTTTACAGACGCAAGAACTGACAGGGCAGGCCGTTTTGAATTAGCTAATAAGGGTACTATTTTCCTTGATGAAATAGGTGATCTTGATACTGGCAGCCAGGTAAAATTATTGCGTGTATTGCAGGACAGAACCTATGAGGTGCTGGGCAGTAGCCGTACCAAAACAGTTGATGTACGGGTGGTTTGTGCAACCAATAAAGACCTGGATGCGATGGTTGCAAAAAGCGCTTTTAGGGAAGATCTTTTGTATCGTATAAATCTGGTTACAATACGATTGCCAGCATTAAGGGAGCGGACAAAAGACATTCCCTTATTGGTAAATTTTTTTATAAATAACCTTAAAGAAATTTATGGCCGCCCATCGCTTTCAGTTACAAAGGAGGCTATGAAGTGGCTGCAGCAGTTGCCCTTGCCCGGAAACATAAGGCAATTAAAAAACCTTGTGGAAAGATCAGTACTGGTTAGCAGAAATGATAACCTGGGTATTGAAAATTTCCGGTCGCAGCTGGAATTATCACCTGGTAAAAAAGGAAACATTCAGTTACCCGAAGTAGGAACATTAACTTTGGATGAGGTTGAGGTGCTGATGATAAAACGCGCTTTGGAATTTCATAAAAACAAAGTGTCTAAAGCAGCAATATCATTAGGCCTTACGCGCAGTAGCTTATACAGGCGCCTTGATAAGCATAATATACCTTACGATGAAGCTTCGGACTAAATATATTTTATTTGTTGCCATTCTGCACATTGTTGCGCTGGTATTAACCTATTATATTTTCAGGGAAAACAGGGTACTTTTTATTATATCAGAAGTTTTTGTCATCATTTCCTTAATTATAGCCTGGCAGCTATACAATCAGCTGATACAACCTTTAAAAATGCTTCTGCAGGGTACAGAAGCTATCAGGGACCGGGACTTTAATATAAAATTTCTTACCACAGGCAAATATGAACTGGATGAGCTAATACACGTATATAACCAAATGATAGACCAGCTAAGAACAGAACGCACCAAACAGCAGGAACAACACTTTTTCCTGGAAAAACTAATTAATACATCACCGACAGGAATAATGGTGCTTGACTATGAAAATATTGTTAAGCAGGTTAACCCAAAGGCATTACAGTTGCTTGAATTGCAGGCCACTGACGTAATTGACAGATCAATAAACACAATTCCTAACATAGTATTACAGCAAGTTGCGTTGTTACATTCAGGAGAATCAAAAACAATAACACTTAATGGTGTTATTACTTATAAATTACAAAAAGCCCATTTTATTGACCGTGGCTTTGCCCGGAATTTTGTAATGATAGAAGAATTGACCGCGGAAATTTTAGCAGCAGAAAAAAAGGCCTATGGCAAGGTAATTAGAATGATGGCTCATGAGGTTAACAATACCATCGGGCCTGTAAACTCCATATTACAATCTGCCCTTAAAAAAGAAATTTTGTGGCAGGATGCATCTGCTGAAACGTTACATAGTGCGTTGCAAACAGCAGTTGACCGTAATTATAACTTAAATATCTTCATGCGCAATTTTGCAGATGTTGTAAGGCTTCCCGACCCCCACAAAACCAATATCAACCTTCATGAAGTTTTATATTCAATCGCCAGGCTGATGGAATTAAAAGCAGGAGAAAAAGCGGTAACATTTGACTATAATCTTGATGAACTGCCATTGTATATTTTTGCCGACAGGCAACAAATAGAACAGGTATTGATAAATATTATAAAAAATGCGGTTGAAGCCATTGATCAGAAAGGTGTTGTTTCAATTATAACAAACACAACCTTAAAACAATTGATCATTGCAGATACCGGCAAAGGAATTAATGGTATTGCTGCCGAGCAATTATTCAGCCCTTTTTTCAGCACAAAAAAAGATGGACAGGGTATAGGGTTAACGCTTGTAAAGGAAGTACTGGTAACTCACGGGTTTCACTTCACGCTGGCAACAGAAAAGCCGGGAGATACAAAATTTACAATAAGATTTTAAAAATTACGCCGGGCAGGCAAGTTAACAATGCTGTTACCACAGCAATGTCTCACTTAATTTTTAAAAGCTTTTGGCAGCCTGGTGTTTATTGTATTTTGCAATTGATTCCTGCCGGCATCAATAATAATATTGGTGTTTTCAATCAATATCTTGTTTGTAAACACATCCTTTGAGTTTTCCTTTACCGCAATACTTATTCCATAGGCGCCTTGCCCAAAGCCGGGTTTTAACATGCCATCTTCCTTATGCCAGCCAAACGACCTGGGCACCACGAAACATTTGCCTGTAAGCCGCTGCCCTTGCAAACCTTTGTAGTAGCTGTTATAATTTTTATCAGTGGGGTCAAGGGGGGCCTGCCTGATGAGCAGAAAGAATTTGCCAAGCGTTACATTGTTAATAAGGCTGCCCTTTTCATCAGCATACGATGTTGTAAAAGTTATTTCAAAATCCATGTTCAGCTTTTTCTCTGCAGCTTCAGCAATTTTTGCTTTGGCATAAAAAAGATGAAAATCTTTTAACCGTAACCTGAATGTTGAATTATTAATTATTTCAAAAGCATTAGTAGTGTCCAGTTCAAATGTTGCTGTAAAAGCAGTATCTGTGCCGCCTTGCTGGTTCTTAAATGTACGTACCAGTGTAAAGCCAAAAAACTGTATCCCGGTCGGATCAAGAGCGTTAACATCAGACAACTGGTCGTAAAAATAAAGGTCAGATAAACCAAACTGGTATTCAGCGGAATATTTTTTTTGCTCGTTTGATATAATGCTTTTAATTGCCTGTGTTGCCATTGATACGAGGTTATTACTTACGCCTGTAAAGTCTAATCCCCTTCCAGTAAGCCCTCTCGTCTCAAAGGCAGGAGCATCCTGGTTTTTGAATGATTTTATCGTAAGTATATCTTTTCTTTCATCAATCTTCATAGTAAGTTTTTCGCCCGCTAATGCAGAGCCAAACCTGGATGCCGCGCACCCGCAAAAAATAAAGGCGATAGTAAAAAAAACAATCGGTGTAACCCTGAGATAATTGCCTGGGTACATGCTAAGTATTTTATATATTGATATTATGACAGATTCAATTTGAGGCTGGTTGCCTGTTTCGGTATAGTATGAAAATAATATATTTTCAGGCAATACCTTATTCTTTTCCTACTAGCTTAACAGCTCTTGCAACAATATCATGTGCCAATTGTTGCAACTGGCCTAGCTTGCCGTTTATAGCATAACTGTCTACCTTTGTAATATTACCCTTAACCAATATTACATTTATTGTAATATTATCACCTTGTAACACATAGTCACCGGTAAGTGAATATTTATCAGCGCCATCATACTCGCTGCTATAAATAATCCGGTCACCTCCTGGCTTTACTAACAAGTTATTTAGCTCTTTATTTGTTAAGGCTTGCAGGTTTAAATTGTCAATTTTAATATTGCTGTTCCAAAAAAAGCTTCTGCCAAACAATGGTTTGGTATCCCCAAGTTTTATTGATGCAATAACATCATTATCCACAATGCCAACATTAATATTATCAGTAGTAACAACTTGTGGCCGTTGCCTTTCAAGCTGGTTTTGGGCAGCCAGGTCGTCTACAGTATTTTCAGCATCATCAAACCAGCGGCTTATATTAAGTTTACCATTTTCTAAAATGTAGGGTTTTTCTTTTATGCTTTTCAGTAAGGCGTATGTAAGTAACCCGTGCGAATATCGTGGCAACTCATGGGCCTTTTCGTCACTTGCAGATGCAGCAATTATAAATATCCCTGACCGTTCATTCAGTTTCTCGATCGCTTTCATTTCCTCTGCGTTGTTGGTTCCCCTTGTCACACTATAACTTTGTGTCCCGTTAGCCATCTTAACAAGTTCATTAACGCCTTCACCACTTCCGCAGGCATCCATGATCAATATCCGCTTTTGCGCTTTAATTGAGTCTGGCCCTATCCATTCGCTCAGTTCATGCATGCTTATGCCAACTGCTCCGGGTGAGTTTAATGCGGTTGATACAGAGGCGTCTGCTGTTAATAAATAAAATTGTTTTCCGCTTTCCCCATACACCATACCGTGGCCTGCGAAAAAAATAAGCAATATGTCGTTTATATTGGCTTTTTTACCT
>Ga0206931_1122_pt1 | contig 24603 bp, 17 predicted proteins | sample Alteio_BWOrgHeat_17_FD_152946 | JGI IMG/M metagenome (GOLD analysis project Ga0206931, IMG submission 152946) | Enriched cells from forest soil in Barre Woods Harvard Forest LTER site, Petersham, Massachusetts, United States -... | ecosystem: Environmental > Terrestrial > Soil > Temperate forest >...
GCGTTGTATGTAAGCAACATCAAGCACGGCAAGGTCAATTTTCCAGTTATTTAAAAACCATCCGCGCCAATACCAATCTAACGTTTCGCCAGCATAATTTTCTATGCAATGAAAGAAATCGTAAGGGGTTGGGTGCTTAAATGCCCATTGGTGCACGTAATAGCTAAAGGCGCTGTCAAAACGTCCTTCACCTAAAATGTTTTCCCTTAAAAGTGTCAAACCAAGGCCCGGTTTGCCATACGCTACGTTGCCAAGGTTACGTGGCTGTGTAACATCAGGCACCGTCATAATAGCCTCAGCGCTGTCATTATAATAGCCCCTCGCTAAACCATGCCGGTTAGGTGGCTGTTTGGCGTTAAATTCACCGTTATTAAAATTCTTATCCGCCATACTGTTAATAAAGGTATTAAACCCTTCATCCATCCAGGGGTATTTGCGTTCGTTACTGCCGACGATCATTGGAAACCAGTTGTGGCCAAATTCATGCGAGGTTACGCCCCACAACCCGCCTTTTGATGCACGGTAACCGCAAAACACAATCCCTGGATATTCCATGCCACCAACAACCCCGGCAACATTTGTTGCTGAAGGATAACTAAACTCGAAAAGGTATTTTGAGTAATATTCAATAGCTCCCTTTACAAATTCGGTTGATCGCTTCCAGGCACTATCCCCTGCACTTTCAACCGGGTAAACTGATTCTGCCATTGCTTTTTTGCCGCTGGGCAGGTTCATACGGGCTGCATCCCAGATAAATGCTTTTGATGATGCCCAGGCAACGTCGCGTGTGTTAATACACCTGAATTTCCAGGTAAGCCTGCCTTTAGCCGGGCGGCTTGCAGGGTCAGTAATTTCAGCTTCACTGCGTAATACAATTGTTTTATCACTCTGTTTGGCGTCCTCCCAACGTTTCAATTGCTCACTGGTCAACACTTCTTTAGGGTTAAGTAATTCACCACTACCTACAACTATATGGTTTGCGGGTGCATTTATGCTATAATCAATATTGCCATATTCTAAATAAAATTCACCCTGGCCTAAATAAGGCAGCGTGTTCCAGCCATACACGTTGTCATACACACACATGCGCGGGTACCATTGCGCAACCTCGTATATCCAGCCATTCTTTGTATTCAGCCTCCCAAGGCGGTCGGTGCCATATTCAGGTATCAAAAAGCTATACGATATTTTAAACTGTATTGTGCCACCCTGTGGTTTTAGGGGGGTTGCAAGTTTTATTTGCATACGCGTGTCTACTACTGAAAAGCTGGCGGCCTGCTCTTTGCCATCCTGAACTACAGTTACAGATTTTAAATTGTAACCTCCGTCAAACTGGTTGCGGTTTGCCCAACGACCGCCGCTAACTGCAGTTGCGGCAACAGACCTTGATTTAAGGCTGTAAATATTCTGGTCAACCTGCAACCATACAAATGATAACGCCTGCGGGCTATTATTGGTGTAAGTTATTATCACACTGCCGGTAAGGCTTTGCATACTGTCATCCAGTGAAGCTTCAATGTTGTAATCGGCCCTGTTTTGCCAGTACTTTGGGCCCGGTGTGCCATCGGCAGCCCGTACTTCGTCACCATACGCAGGGTAAAATAAAGGTGCAAATGCTTCGTGCTGATCAAAATTTGTAGTAGTCGTTTGTGCTGTGGTCAATAGCGCTGATAAAATACAGCTACAGAACAGCGATGTGCTCTTAAACTTTCTCATGTGTGTATATATTGAATTTAAACAAAGCTTTAAAGGTAATATCTAAATAAACAGCTTGCAAAATTATAGATGGGCGGTAAGGATGTTTCGGTATCAGGCAATTACACTGTGGCACGATATTCATCTAATAATAGTATTAACAACTAAAATTTAATCTATGGCAACAAAAACATCTACAGGAAAACAAACGGCAAAAAGTACCAATGCAGCGGCAGGCACAGCTAAAAGTGCCACTCAAATGACTAAGCAGCCAAATAAAACGGGTATTAAAGATTCAGCACTGGAAGATTTTTTCGCCGACGAATTGAAGGACATCTACTGGGCAGAGAAACACCTGGTGAAAACATTACCCAAAATGAGCAAAGCTGCAACTTCTGCGGAATTGAAGCAGGCTTTTACAGATCACCTGCAAACGACCAAAGGACATGTTGAACGATTAGAGCGGGTTTTTGAAATGCTGGGTAAAAAGCCACAGGCAAAAAAATGTGATGCAATGGAAGGTATCACAAAAGAAGGAGAGGGTATTATTGAAGACACCGAAGCAGGCACAGCAACAAGGGACGTAGGGTTGATACTTGCTGGGCAAAAAGTTGAGCACTATGAAATTTCTACTTATGGCGGCTTACAGCAATTGGCGCGTACGCTGGGAAAAGATGATATTGCCGATGTTTTGGCGCAAACACTGGCCGAGGAGAAAGAGGCGGATCAATTACTTACCGGCGTGGCTGAAAATGGTGTAAATTATCAATCAGCGGAAGAGGAAGCATAGAAAAAGGAATAGATTTATTTTTATCGTACACCCGCGGCAGCGGGTGTTTTTTTGCGTTTATGCAAGCAAATTAGTAACACGGTTTTAAATAAAAAGCCATTTACTGTTACCGTTTGTCGCTTATTTCCTGCACCTGCTCAGATGTTAAACCAAACATGGGGGGTGTATGTATGCCAAGCAGGTTTAGATAGATATATAATTGTGCCCTATGATGTATTTCATGCTCGGCCAGGGCCCGAAGCCACTTCCATATCGTAATCTCGGTGCCGGTCGGCACAATGCATTTGTTTTTTAGATCTTCATCTTTCAAACTGCTGAATATCTCCAGCGATTGCCGGTGCAGTTCATTAAAATAGCTAACCACATTTTCATACCCGTCTGCAAGGTCTTTACCGCAGCCCTTATAACATATTTTTCTTCCCGAAATGGATTCAGCAAACATATAACGCTCTATTGCAGCAATATGCCTAACCTGGTCGCCAATGGTAAATTTTCCCGCCATATATGCCCAATCAAGCTTATCAGCAGGTATGATTTTTATAATGCGGTTAGTACGCTCCCGTATTTTGTCGTAATAGTCAAGAAACGATTTTACAGAAGTAATTTCCATGAAACAACAAATTTTCCGCTACTCAAATCTATTTCTTTTCAAGTGTAGGGTAGGTGATGCCTAATTGATCCAAATACGTTTTATACTTTGATGGATCGTAATAATACTTTTTCATTTCTGGCCTGTATTTTTCCATAATTTCTTTGTTAAGGAATATGGATGGCGGATCATTGGCTGTAATAAATGGCTTGTAATGCACATCTTTATTTTGCACATTGGTAAAATAATCTTTAGCGGCAGTAATAAGCTTTGGATTTGTAAACATATCAATTAAAGTAAGCGCTGTTGCTTTAGCGCCCGCCAGTGTACCTTTATGTGCAAGTGGAGTGGCCATCGCAATAGCATCGGCCCAATGGTGGCCTTTAGTACCCGGCACATTTGCGGGGTACCATAAAACGATTGTAGGCACGTTCCACGAAATATCTGCAATATCATCGGAGCCGCCGCCCCATGAAAAAGGCACGGAACCTGTCAGGGTATCAGGTTTATCCTTCAATCCACCAACTGGCTTGCCCTCTTCGTCAATTTTTGGCGCATCTACAAGTTTCTGTACTGCAACGGCTAACTGGCGGTCGGCATCACTCCATGCCGGCATGCCAACAGCTTTTATATTTGTATACATCGCCTCTGCGAGTGGCTTGTTAAAATGCCCGGGCCACGCGGTACCTAATATTTGATAATGCACTTGCGTACCGGTCATCATAGCCGCACCTTTTGCTATTTGTATACCCGCATCGTACATGCTTTGTATATCCTCGTAGGTGCGTTCTCTAAAATAATACCATACACTTGCTTTGCTGGGCACAACATTAGGCTGGTCGCCGCCATCGGTAATAACATAGTGGCTGCGCTGTGTTGGCTTTAAATGCTCACGTTTAAAGTTCCAGCCAATATCCATCAGTTCTACAGCATCCAGTGCACTTTTACCACGCCAGGGGGCGCTGGCAGCATGTGCAGCCTCACCGTCAAATGAAAATTTTACTGATACCAAACCATTCATACCGGGGTCGCCATAGCCAACGCTAAAGCCGCCGCTAACGTGTGTAAATATACAGGCATCGATATTTTTAAAGTAACCATCACGAATATACCATGCCTTGCTTCCCAATAATTCTTCAGCAACGCCAGGCCATATAACAAGTGTACCTGGTATATGGTTTTTTATCATCAAATCTCTTACTGCAATGGCTGCAATAATAATAACAGCCTGCCCTGAGTTGTGGCCTTCGCCATGGCCGGGCGCACCTTCAACAATCGGGTCTTTATAAACAACACCAGGTTTTTGCGATGCTTTAGGTATACAGTCAATATCGCTGCCCAGTGCAATTACAGGGCTGCCGCTGCCCCATTTGGCCATCCACGCCGTAGGTATGCCACTAACACCTCTTTCAACTGTAAAGCCATTTTTTTCAAGAATACCAGTAAGGTATTTTGATGTTTCAAATTCCTGGAAGCCAAGTTCACCAAAACTAAAAACCATGTCCACCATTTCCTGCGCCATTTTTTCTTTACCGCCAACAATGGTCAACGCTTCTTTTTTAAGTCCGCCAACAAATGCAGAATCATAAGTGCCGTTTATTTGTGATTGAGACTGATGATATGTGAAAAACATTATTGCGAACAAAAGTGAGAAGGCCCCGCATTTTGCAGGCGTAGCTTTTTTAGGGAGATGCATGCTGAATTGGTTTGTTGTAAATATAATAAAAGATGGCATGCAGAAAACTTCCGGGCCATGTTGTTTCAATAGAAAGGTAAGTATTGTTAGGCAATATCAGGGGAAAGTCCAAAGGTATCAACTGAGTCTTGCACTTGCCTGAACATATCATCGCATTCGGGTCTAACCTCCGCCTGTTTGCGAATAATAGGCCCCCAATGCTGGCGAATGTTTCTCAAACCTACGGCAGCAAATTCAACTGCAAAAGCAGGGCATGTTTTACAAAGCTGCTGGTAATCCGCACCATCGCCGGCGCCAAAATTTTCCAGGTTGGCAGGGCTGCATCTTACACCCTCCTGGAACACCGATAAAAAGCCGTTGGGGCTGGCCATATACTGTGAAAAGATTGGCTGCATTAGCGGACTTGCATGCCTTGCATTATAACTTGCCTGGAATAACCCGGCTTCCGCAGTTTCAGCGGTTTCGTTTGTTGCCGTGGTATCACGGCCTTCGCAATAGGTTCCCGAACTTTCGCGCATACCAAGGCCAGTAAGCAACACAAATAAATGGCGTAGTGTATCAACACCATCCTGGCTATTATCCATGCCTGCCGCATCAAATATATCATTGTACCAGCTTAAGGCATCCCTATTGTCATCCCCGGTATTTGCTTTAGCCATCTCGATAGCTGCGGGATCAGAGGTATTAAAATGGCTGTATACCCTTGCATAACATAACGCCATCCCCTTTATATATCCATGTGGCGCTGTACCGCGATCCTTCCAGTTGTAATGGAAAATACCTGAGGCTGATGCGATGTTTACTATCTGCATTGCGCCCGCGCTAAGCAGTACTGCACCTGCATTGGGGCTTAATGAAGTTGCCATAGTAATTGTTTATTTATAGTTATGACTAATGGGAAACACATTGATGACGGCAATTGCCGGCTAGCACCAATATAACTATTATAACCGGCTAATGCAAATAAAATTATACGACATGGGCCTGTGTGCGGTGTTTGCTGTTATTAGTTAAATAACCGGCTGTTAACCGGGGTAAATCAAATATAAAAGACGCAACTACCTGCTGATATAGCCAAGTGCCCTTAAAAAATTATCTTCTTTGTTGCGGGCATCGGCAACAAATGCGGGGTCGGAATCAAAGTCCTTATACTGAACCTTTATGTTGCGTGTAAGCAAATGGCCTACGCCCGGGTATATGTGCAACTCGCATGTTGCACCCGCTTTTAGCGCTTTATCACGAAAAGCCCTTGCATCTGCCGCAAACACAATACTATCTTGTTCCCCCTGTATTATTAATGTTGGCGGTAATGTATTATTTATAAATTCTGAAGGTGAGTAACTGGCAGGGTCGCCCTTGCCTTTCATCAATGCATCAAAATAACCGTCATGCGCCATATTAAGCGCAGGGGAGTATAACATCAATACACTGGGCCTTTCATTCGCAGTTACCTGTTTGCCTTTAACAAATGGCAACACAGCTGCTGCTGCCACCAGGTGGCCGCCGGCAGAAACGCCATACCCCACTATTTTATGGGTATTAATATTAAATTTCGCCGCTTGTTTTCTTATCCATTCAAAGGCGGCGCAGGCATCTTCAACTCCATCAACAGGCGACAGGCCGTTGTTAGCTAACCGATAGTCAATTGAAACAGCCACCATGCCATCAGCGGCAAATTCCTTTGCTCTGTCAAAAGTCCATGAAGCATCCCCAAGGCGCCACGCGCCACCATGAAAAAGCAAGATGGCCGGGCGGGGTTTATTGCCGGGTGCGGGGCTAAAAACATAAGCTTTTAAAGTATCCGGGCCGGCAATGCGGTAAATGAATGAATCTTGCTTTATTGCAGGCTGGGCCTGTAAATAAATTAGCGGCAATACTAAAAAGATAACAGCTAAGCAAAGCGGTGCACTGGTTGCTTTTTTCATACTACAAAGGTTTGGCTTGCAGTTATACGCTGCAATACGCAAAAAGTTACTTTTTTTGATGATTATTAAATAAAACTGTTTCACATTTTTCTTTTGTGCTAATATTGCCCGGGGCCACCGCCGTGTGGGCTTATAAACAGGTTTGGCTGTTGCATGGCCAGTGATATTTTCTTTTAACAATGCAAGGTAGCTGCAGGGAGTGCTGTTTTGTAATATTTTTACGGTCAATAGTTTTTACATGAAATATTATTTTTTCTTTGCAATGGCCTTCATTTTTGCGGCAGGGCCAACAGGGCATTTGGTTAGCCAGCCGCCCCAAACCTGCATGGATATTAAAACAGGGATATTTTACTATTATCCTAAAACCACCAATGATTATTATATTGAACAACGGGATGAAAATTATTTGAATGAGAAAAATGGCGCAACCGGCGACAGCACCATTTGGCAGCTTGAATGGAAAGGAGATTGCGAATACACGCTAAAATATGTATCAGGCAATACAAAAATGCCTGATGCTATGCTTAAGTTTTACGGTAAGCATAAACTTGTTTGCGATATAAAAAAAGTGACCGGCGATTACTATATTTTTACCAGCTATGCAGATAAAAACACAAACCAGCCTTTGCTTACTGATACCATTTGGTACAACCAAAAAGTAACTATACCAAATAACCGCCTGCTTGAAAGAGTTAACAGCCCCACCGATTTGAAAAAAGAGCATTTTAGCGATACATCTCAATATGCAGTGCTGTATATATACAGGCCGGGAAAATTCACCAATTCCCTTGGAAGCTACCTGGTGTATTTTGACGAAAGTATTATGTGCCTTGCAAAAAATAAAAATGGCTATATATTTAAGGTTTTGAAAGAGGGTACACACGAAATTAAGAGCAGGCTGTTTAAAGATGAATCCTCAGTAAAGCTTGATGTAAAATTTGGCAACATCTATTATGTAAAATCAATGATACACTGGACGATAAGTAAACGGCTGTATAACTTTAAGCTTGATATGCAGGTGATGAAGCCTGCAGATGGGCAAACGGAGTTTACTGAGGTGAATTTGCAGTAATAAAATAGCGAAAATCAAAGCAGGGGCACAACCTAAATTACAAAATCTTTCTCCCATTTCCGGCTTTTGCCACCTTTATAAATGCGCTTCATCCATCCGGCATTTGCATTTTTATTAGTTTGTCTAAAAAGCCTTCTGCGCAGGCTGCGTACAGTAAAAATCCGCAGCCAGTTACCATGCCTGTGCATTTTAACTACACCTATTTGCTGCAGCACATCGTGGGTGGCAGAGGCACAGCGTATACCAAAAACGGCGTAATCGTAAGGTGTACTATTTGTGTAAACTGCTGCAAGGCTGTCAAGCTTGCGCCGCTGGGCAGCATTAATGGGTATCACCACCTCTGCGCGTTTCATGCTGTCTATAATATAATTATGTGGTGGAAAAGTTTCCCATGCGCCATGAACTGTTTTGTATTCATAAATTGAGGCCAATTTTTCTTTATTCCTTTTACCAAAAATATGGCAGGGATATTTGGTTGACCGGAAACTTAGCACTTTGTCTGCACCAATTTGAATGGCTGCGTGTCCGCCCCGTATGCCACCAAACCAGCTTGGCTCAATATGCTTATATCCACGTGCCGGCCTTGAGCCGTAAATAAAAAAAACTTTAATGCTATCTTTCATTTGCGCGTAACTGCAGGCACAAAGCAAAAGACAAATAACAACAATTAACAAACGATAAACCATATCCGGACTGGGTTTTATGCCTGACAAATTACGTACTAATGTTAATAAAACCGGGGTTGCTTTTTTAAATAGATCCCCAGTTTAAAAGTGTTGAACTTTTATTTGCTGCAGGTTGCCAAAACACTGTTAAAATATAACTTTTTTTGACTGCGGGGCATTGCGGTTGTCGTTGCACTGTTATCGCTATGCTAAAATGGAACATACCCTGCAATTTTTGCGGCCATTTGCCGTCTTAAGAGTAAAGGAGTTTTTAATATGAAAAAAGCAATAATAGCAGTAGTGTTGGCATTAACGTTGGGTATTGCTTCAGCAAACGCGCAGGGCCATGGCGGGCATGGCTTTTATCACGGTGGAAGAACGGTAATAGTTAGCGGCGGATATTATAGTCCTTATTATTCATTCGGTGCTTTCGGTCCATATTATGGTTATCCATATTACGGTTACCAGGGTGTGCCCGCACAGCCAAGCAAGCTTGATATGGAAATAGCTGGTATAAGAAACGATTACGCTGAAAAAATTGAGTCTGTAAGAATGGATAATACGCTTACGGGCAAAGAAAAACGAGCTCAGGTAAGGGAGTTTAAAAAGGAGCGTGATGACGCCATATTTGATGCCAAAAGAAATTATTACAAACAGTAGTAAAACTGCATAAAGTTAGCAAAGAGGTTATTTGGTAAAACAAATAGCCTCTTTTTTTGTAAACATCAGGCATTACCTAAAATTGTTTTGCCTTGCTCCCTGCAACCTTTTTTGCCTCACCCAATAGGGGGGATTTTGTGTTGAAAGTGATGAGCGGAAAATTGCCCGTAACAAAAACTGCTACTTTCAAATCTAAACACACATCACGGCATGAAGTAATTTTTGCCGCGGAACATCAAATTAATTATGATGAAAAAAATATTCTCACTGCTTAGTATTTTGATTTCAGCTTTTACTACCCAGTTGCATGCACAAGCTGATTTTTGGAACAGCCCCGATGCTTACCTTGGGCAAAAGCAACCCGGAAGTATACCTGAAATATTCGCCCCTGGGATTCTTGCCGATACACCTTATTTTTCAGCCAGCCGGGTAGCTTTTACTGCTGATGGTAAAGAAATATATTATTGTTATAATAAAAGTTGGGCGAATAACGAATACCTTAAAATAAAATACTTTAAATATGAAAACGGGAAATGGAACGGACCTTTTACCGTTAACGAACATTATAATGGGCCAACATTTTCGGTTGACGGCAAAACGCTTTATTTTAATGGTCACGGTGGCCTGGGCTTTCAATCACACAGAACTGCAGGCGGTTGGAGCGAACCCGAGGCTTTTTTCCCCGATTATATAATGTATGATTGTGTGCCTGTTAACAGCGGCATTATTTACACGGCAAGCAACCAATACATTGGAGCGGAACAAAGGCCGCGAAATGTTGATGTAAGTACGATAACGATAACAGGCAAAGACACTGTAGTAAAAACCCTTGGTGTGCCGGTTAATGCTCCCGGGTGGAATGGCGACTTTTTTGTAGCGCGCGATGAATCTTTTCTTATTTTGAGTGCAAAAGAAGATAAAAGCAATAACTGTGAATTGTATATAAGCTACCGCAAGCCTGATAAAACATGGACGAACCCCAAAAGCCTTGGGGCAAATATAAACAATGGTGTTTCTCACCGCTACGGGCAATATGTTACTGCAGACAAGAAATTTTTGTTCTACTGTTATGGACATGATGAAAAAGACTGCGCGGTTTATTGGGTTAGATTTGACCGTATATATGATAGCCTTAAGCATACCAATTTTGAACCGTATGTGTATGATTCATTAAAAAACCAGTCTGTTGCTGTGGGCAAAACATTTTCAATACAGGTACCGGCGAAAACTTTTGTGGACGATGATGGGAATAATACGCTGGTTTATACAGCCCAACTGGCCGATGGTGGTGCATTACCAACCTGGATTCACTTTGACCCGGCTAAAAAAATTATTTCGGGTAATGCAACTGCCGCCGGGAACTACGACATAACTATTATTGTGACAGATAAAGCCAATGCACAAGCATCAAGCACCCTTACACTTACATGCACTCAAAACTAAAACTCAAACTCTATTAAGCAGAAATATTTGTCGAAAAAAAGCAATTCTGGAGTATTTTTTAAAAAATACCATTAATTGTATGAACGGCTGCGATTGTTGTTTCACCAGGCATAATTTTATTGCACCTAATCTGCTTAAAGAATGAAAAAAAGGATCTCGATTATTGGTGCAGGAATAAGTGGCCTTGTTACTGCTAAAACATTGCTTGAATACGGACATGAAGTTGAAGTTTTTGAAAAAGATAATGAGCTGGGTGGGGTATGGGCATCATCACGCCATTATCCCGGTATGACAACACAGAATACGAAGGATACTTACTTTTTCTCTGACTTCCCGATGCCAAAATCTTATCCTGAATTCCCCACTGCCAACCAGGTGCTTGAATACTTAAAGGATTATGCCACGAAATTTGAACTGCACCCTCATATTTTTACAGGGCATTGCATTGAAGCAGCAGTATATGCATACGATGATGAAACAAAAAAATACTACTGGCAGTTGAGGGGTCACGCTAATGGCAAGCCTTTTACTTTTTCACGCGATTATCTTATTATTTGTAACGGCACTTTTTCTGATAGGTTTATACCGCAGGCCCCCGGTATGGATTTGTTCACCCAAAACGGCGGCCTAATACTGCATACCACACAGGTACGGGAGACAAATAATTTTGCAGGTAAGCGCGTTGCGGTTATTGGATATGGAAAGTCGGCATGCGACACCGCGGCTGCCATTGCGCCGGTTGCAAAAACAACCCATTTAGTTTATCGCGAGGCAAAATGGAAAGTGCCCAAAAAAATAAAAGGCATTAATTACAAATATATTCTGCTAAGCCGCTTTGGCGAGGCATTAACCAAGTTCAGGTACCGGAGCCGTTCAGAAAATGTTATCCATTCCCTTGGCATGCCCAAATTATTGTTGGGCACCATGCAACGTATTTTTGCGGGGCAGCAACGTTTAAAAAAGGCCGGGCTAATGCCTGAACAATCTATAAAAGAATTATTATTTGGAGAACTCAGCATTGAATCAGATGGTTTTTTTAACCTCGTAATAAATAAAAAGATACAGCCGGTAAAGGCTGAAGTAAAAAGTTTTGAAAAAGATGGTATAAATCTTTCTGATAACACATTTTTGCCGGTTGATACTGTTATTTACGGTACTGGTTTTTCACAAAGCCTCTCATTATTCAGCGATGCTTATAAACAGAAATTTACTGATGCAGCAGGTAATTACCTTTTGTACAGGAACATTTTGCCTGTTGATGTACCGGCGCTAGCCTTTAACGGCTACAATAGTTCGTTTTTTTGTACGCTTACTTCTGAAATAGCCGCGTTGTGGCTGGCTGAATACCTTGAAGGAAATATTGGTCTCCCGGAAAAATCTGCCATGCTGGCCCAGGTAAAAGAGCATATTGAATGGAGGGGTAATTACCGGGTAAAAGCACTTTTTCGCAATGCTACGGTATGGCCTTTTAACCTTACGTATGTGGATTGGCTGTTAGGTGATATGAATTCAAAATTGTCTGCCAAATCAATGTTATCAGAATGGCTGACGGTAGTTAACCCCGCCAACTATGCACCTGTAAAAAAGAAGATCCTGGACAGAACCAGGAAGAACAGGAATTCACTTAAAGTTTCGGCTATTTAAAAATTGACAATCATAAATTACCCGGGATTGTCACACATATTCGAGAATCTTTTTAGCAATAACTGTAAAAGAATCAAAGTCGGAGGGTTTAACAAAATAATCAACAGCGCCAAATTCTACAGATTGATTTTTAAAAATTGAACTGTTAGATGTGCTCCAGATCATTTTTGGTATTTGGCGATACCTGGCATTACCGCGCAGCAATTTAAGAATTTCAACCCCGCTCATTTCGGGCAAATTATAATCCAGCAAAATAACTTTTGGCAGGCAATCATCCTCCAGTTTTTCAAGATGCAACCTAAAGGCGTTGCCATTGGTAATAAACGCCGCATTTACGTCGGGGTTAAGCGACTGCAGCGCCTGCGCCAGCAATTCCTGGTCATCAATGTCATCCTCTGCTATTAAAATTGAAACTGGTGTAATATTTGTTGCGTTTTTTAAATAGATTATAGCCATAAACTAACAAGATTACTAAGTTAATTTATCTTTTTTACTTTAAATTTTATTTTACAATAAACATTTTCAGCTTTTGTTTGTATAAGTTTACTTAATTTAATTTTTCACTCCATGAACACCAAAAAACATGCGACCGCCAATGGTCACGGGGCTGCTGAATTTCAGGATAATACTCCAACTTCCGTAACCTTAATTAAGAAAAAACCAATAAAAAGCAGGCTTAAGGTAAAACAAGATCTGTCACCGGACGACCTTGATAATCGGCAGTTACTACAGGTGCTCGCTGAAATAAAAAACGGAAATTTTACTGTGCGGATGCCGGTAGACAAAATAGGCGTAAATGGTAAAATTTGCGACACTCTTAATGAGATTATCTCTATAAATGAGGCACTTGTTGAAGAGTTAACCCTTGCACGTAACACAATCGGTATGCAGGGTAAGCTTAACCACCGCGTGCAGTTGCCATCATCCGCACGTGGTTCGTGGAGCATGGCTGTTTCATCCATAAATACATTAATATCCGACCTTGTTCACCCTACTGTTGAAATAGCCCACGTAATAAGTTCTGTGGCGAAAGGTAACCTGTCGCAGGAGATGCCTTTGCAGATAGGGGACCACGTATTGCAGGGCGAATTTGCCCGTATAGCAACCGAGGTAAATGACATGGTGAAGCAGCTTAATTTATTCTCAATGGAAGTTACCCGTGTGGCACGTGAAGTTGGCTCGGAAGGTAAACTTGGGGGGCAGGCAAAAGTAAAAGGTGTGGCGGGTGTGTGGAAAGATCTCACCGATTCTGTAAACCAGATGGCTGGTAACCTTACCGCGCAGGTAAGAAATATTGCAGAAGTTACCACCGCTGTGGCAAAAGGTGATTTGAGTAAAAAAATTACCGTGGATGTGCAGGGTGAAATTTTGGAGCTTAAAAATACCATTAACGTAATGGTTGACCAGCTAAACTCCTTCTCCTCAGAAGTTACGCGTGTGGCGCTTGAAGTGGGTACAGAAGGTAAGCTTGGTGGGCAGGCAAAAGTGCAGGGTGTGGGTGGTACATGGAAAGACTTAACGGAAAGTGTAAACCAAATGGCCAGTAACCTTACCGGCCAGGTGCGTAATATAGCCGAGGTAACCACTGCGGTGGCAAGGGGTGATTTAAGCCGTAAAATTACGGTGGACGTGAAAGGTGAAATTTTGGAACTGAAGAATACCATCAATACGATGGTGGACCAGCTAAACTCTTTCTCCGCGGAAGTTACACGTGTGGCGCGCGAGGTGGGTAGTGAAGGTAAATTAGGTGGCCAGGCAACGGTAAAAGGGGTGGGCGGTGTTTGGAAAGACCTTACAGAAAGCGTAAATGAAATGGCCAGTAACCTTACTGGCCAGGTGCGTAATATAGCCGAGGTAACCACAGCAGTGGCAAAAGGCGACTTAAGCCGTAAAATTACGGTGGACGTGAGGGGGGAAATTTTGGAGTTAAAGAACACCATTAATACAATGGTTGACCAGTTGAACTCCTTCGCTTCGGAAGTTACGCGTGTGGCGCTTGAAGTAGGTACGGAAGGTAAGCTGGGTGGCCAGGCAAAAGTGCAGGGCGTGGGTGGTACCTGGAAAGATTTGACGGACTCTGTAAACCAGATGGGCAGTAACCTTACAGCCCAGGTGCGCAACATAGCCGAGGTTACAACAGCTGTGGCAAACGGTGACCTGAGTAAAAAGATCACGGTAAACGTAGAAGGTGAAATTTTGGAGCTGAAGAAGACCATTAACACAATGGTTGACCAGTTAAACTCCTTCGCTTCAGAAGTTACGCGTGTGGCGCTTGAAGTAGGTACTGAAGGTAAACTGGGGGGCCAGGCAAAGGTGCAGGGTGTGGGTGGTACATGGAAAGACTTGACCGAATCTGTAAACCAGATGGGCAGTAACCTTACAGCCCAGGTGCGTAATATAGCCGAGGTAACAACGGCGGTGGCAAAAGGCGACTTAAGCCGTAAAATTACGGTGGACGTGAAGGGCGAAATTCTTGAACTAAAAAATACCATCAATACGATGGTTGACCAGTTAAACTCCTTCGGGTCTGAAGTGTTCCGCGTTGCACGTGAAGTAGGTTCAGAAGGTAAATTGGGTGGCCAGGCAGACGTACCAGGTGTTGAGGGTTTATGGAAAGACTTGACCGACTCCGTAAACATCATGGCGTCCAACCTTACATCACAGGTGCGTAACATTGCGGAAGTTACCACTGCGGTGGCAAATGGCGACTTAAGCCGTAAAATTGAGGTGGATGTAAAAGGTGAAATTCTGGAATTAAAAAATACCATCAACACCATGGTGGAACAGCTTCGCGCGTTTGCATCGGAAGTTACGCGTGTTGCCCGTGAAGTTGGTACGGAAGGTAAACTCGGGGGCCAGGCAAACGTGCCAGGTGTGGCTGGTACCTGGAAGGACTTGACAGACTCTGTAAACCAAATGGCAGGCAACCTTACCGCACAGGTGCGAAATATTGCAGACGTGGCCATTGCGGTGGCAAACGGTGATATGAGCCGTAAGATCACGGTGGACGTGCGTGGTGAAATATTGCAGTTAAAAGAAACGCTGAATACGATGGTTGACCAGTTGCGCGCCTTCGCATCAGAAGTTACGCGTGTGGCACGTGAAGTGGGTACGGATGGTAAATTGGGTGGACAGGCGTTTGTGCCGGGCGTTGCAGGTACCTGGAAGGATTTGACAGACTCTGTAAACCAAATGACAGGTAACCTTACATCGCAGGTGCGAAATATTGCGGAGGTAACCAAAGCGGTGGCATCTGGTGACTTGTCAAAAAAGGTAACCATCGACGTGAAAGGGGAAATCTTCGATTTAAAAAATACCATCAATACGATGGTTGACCAGTTAAACTCATTTGCGTTTGAGGTAACGCGTGTGGCGCGTGAAGTGGGTACGGAAGGAAAGCTTGGTGGACAAAGTGAGGTGCAGGGTGTGGCTGGTACCTGGAAGGATTTGACGGACTCTGTTAATATGATGGCATCAAACCTTACAAACCAGGTGCGTGGTATTGCAAAAGTGGTAACTGCCGTGGCAACGGGTAATTTAAAGCAAAAGTTATCAATCGTGTCACGTGGTGAGGTTGCGCAATTAACAGAGACCATTAACGAAATGATTGATACCCTGGCAGTGTTTGCTGACCAGGTAACAACCGTTGCCCGCGAGGTGGGTGTTGAAGGCCGGTTGGGTGGCCAGGCAAGTGTGCCCGGTGCATCAGGTATATGGAAGAACCTTACAGAGAACGTTAACCAGCTTGCTGAAAACCTTACCACGCAGGTGCGTGCAATTTCAGCGGTAGCATCGGCGGTAACTAAGGGTGACCTTACGCAGATGATACGTGTGGAGGCAAAAGGTGAGGTGGAAGAGTTGAAGGATACCATCAACCAAATGATCACAAACCTTAAAGAAACTACTTTGCGTAACCAGGAACAGGACTGGTTAAAATCAAACCTCGCCAAGTTTACACAAATGCTGCAGGGGCAAAAGGATTTGAATACTGTAACACGCCGTATTTTGTCAGAACTGGCCCAGGTGGTTAATGCACAAAAAGGTATGTTCTACATACTTGAGCAGGATGAAGACCAGCAGAACCCCAAATTAAAATTATTTGCTGCGTATGCATTTGGTGATGAAATGGAAATGAGCCGGGAACTGGCGCTTGGCCAGGGCCTTGTTGGCCAATGCGCGGTAGAGAAAGAGAGAATATTGTTAACGAATGTGCCAAAAAACTACGTAAAAATAAGTTCGGGTTTGGGTGAAGCGTCTCCTTTAAACCTGATTGTATTACCGGTACTGTTTGAAACAGAAATTAAGGCGGTAATTGAACTGGCAAGCTTCGATACCTTTAGTGAAACACACCTTGACTTCTTAAGCCAGTTAACGGAAAGTATCGGCATAGTGTTAAACACCATCGAGGCAAACTCAAGAACTGAGGATCTGTTGGAACAATCGCAATCGCTGGCTGATGAGTTGAGAAGAACAAATGAAGAATTGCAGGATAAGGCGCATCTGCTTGTTAAGCAAAAAGAAGAAGTGGAAGGGAAGAACAAAGAAGTGGAAGAAGCAAGAAAATCACTGGAGGAAAAGGCCGAACAGTTGCAGCTTACCTCAAAATACAAATCGGAGTTTCTTGCAAATATGTCCCATGAGTTACGTACGCCATTAAACTCACTGCTCATTCTTGCTCAGCAGTTATACGAAAATCATGAAGGCAATTTGAATGAAAAACAAATTCGCTATGCAAAAACCATCCATAGCTGCGGCGATGACCTTATCCAATTGATCAACGACATTCTCGACTTATCAAAAATTGAATCAGGGTACATCTCAACCGACTTCATTAACCTTCGCTTTAATGATATTGTTGCTTTTGTTGAAACAACATTCAAGCATGTGTCAGAAAGTAAGAATTTACGGTTCGGTATTGATATTGACGAAAAATTACCGGGCAGCCTTGAAACAGACGTTCAAAGACTTAACCAGATATTGAAGAACCTGCTGTCAAATGCATTTAAATTTACCGAAAAAGGTGAAGTTAAGCTGCGTATTTACGAGGCCAACCAGAATTGGAAACGTGGTAATAACCCTGGCCTTGATAATGCTAAACGCGTGGTTGCCTTTGAAATAAGGGATACTGGTATTGGTATATCAAAAGACAAGCAGAATATCATTTTTGAACCGTTTCAGCAGGCTGAAGGTTCAACCAGCCGCAAGTATGGCGGCACTGGCTTAGGCTTGTCAATAAGCATGGGCCTTGCGGACCTTTTAGGCGGCTCTATTGAGTTAGATAGTGAAGTTGGTATAGGCAGCGCTTTTACCTTGTACCTGCCTATTGATTCTACTCCTTCGGCGTTAAGAAAAGAAAAACCACAAGCCGGTAAATCAAGCCTTAAAGCAAGTGAATATAAGTTATATGAAACAAGCGGCGACCAGGTGTTACAGTCGGTACCAACAGTTAAAGTATCTGACACAAAAGACCTTGATGCACTAAACGAGATAATCAATGAAATTGGGGACGACAGGAATAATGTTATTGCAACAGACAGGGTAGTGCTGGTTATAGAAGACGACATAAGGTTTGGGAAAATAATGATTGAGAAGGCCCATGAAATGGATTTGAAAGTAGTGGTTGCTACCAGTTTTGGTGATGTATTTGAACTTACCAATAAATATAACCCAATAGCCGTTACCCTTGACGTGAAGCTGCCCGATGCAAGCGGTTGGCGCATATTAGACCTGTTTAAGAACGATATTAATTTCAGGCACATCCCGGTGCACCTTATATCGGGAGAAGAGAACAGGTTGCTGGCAATGCAGCGAGGGGCCAGGAGTTTCAACTTAAAACCGCTGAAAACGGAGGCACTTACAGTATTATTCAGGGATATTATTGAGCACGAGAAGCGCAAGATAAAAAAGGTGCTTGTTGTGGAAGATAATGAACTGGATTCATCTCAAATCGCCAAAATGCTTGATAACGGAGATATAATAGATATTGAAATTGCGGAATCGGGTCGTGCTGCCTTGGAACTAATACGCAATAATTACTATGATTGTATTACGGTTGACTATATGTTGCCGGATATTGGCGGCCTTGAGTTTATTATGGAAATAAATTCACTTAACAAGCATTTGCTAACGCCAAGCATTATTTATTCTGCCAAAGACTTTTCTCCAAAAGAAAAAGCTAAATTAAAGCAATATGCAAATAGGGTATTGCTGAAAGACGTTAATTCACTGGAGTTTTTGCTTGAAGAAACCGTTATGCAATTGCATATTGATCACAAGCACCTGTTGCCTGAAAAAAGAAAGCTGATTGAAAACCTGCGTTCAAAACAGGATGTGCTTGCACACAAAAATGTGCTTGTGGTAGATGATGATGTGCGTAACCTTTTTGCGCTTACCACAGCATTTGAACGATACAACATTAACACCATTACAGCCGAGAGCGGTAATGAGGCGATGAATATTTTGAGCGAGAACAATGATATTGATATTGTGTTAATGGATATAATGATGCCGGAGATGGACGGTTATGAAACCATGCAAAAAATAAGAAGGGAGCACAAAAACAGTACCTTGCCAATTATTGCGGTAACTGCAAAAGCAATGAAAGGGGATAGAGAGAAGTGTATTGAAGCAGGGGCATCTGATTATATTACCAAACCTTTGAAAATTGACCAGCTATTGTCATTAATGAGGATTTGGTTGTATAAATAATAATAACATTGGGTAGGGTCTTGCTAAACCGGCATGGCTGCTGCCTGGCAAACTGCAGTTTATGGTAAATAAAAACCGGGTAAGTGAAGCTTTATCATGCATTAGGAGCGAAACGTGATATAGGGTTGAAAAATTGTTGGTCGAAAAATAGACTTCTGTAAAACATTAAAAAAATCAGTTGCAGGCAACAGCAGAAATTAAAATATTGGTAGTTGACGACAGGGAAGACAACCTTATTTCAATAGAAACAATATTGGAGCAGGAGGACTATACAATTATAAAAGCAAACTCGGGGCGTGCCGCGTTAAAAATATTATTGCAACAGCACGACTTTTCGCTAATATTAATGGATGTGCAAATGCCTGGCATGAACGGCTTCGAAACTGCCGCCCTGATTTATGAACGGGACAAGCTAAAAAACATCCCTATTATTTTTATAACTGCACACAGCCATGACGACGAGTTTATTTTTAAAGGCTATAAAACAGGCGGTGCTGACTATATATATAAGCCGATAAACCCCGAGCTGTTAAAACTTAAAGTGGGTGTTTTTGTTGACCTATACCGCAAAAACAACCAGCTAATGCAGCATGAGAGACAGCTGATAGCCGCCAACGCGGCGCTGCAGAAAGAAATAGAAGACAGGAAGATATCAGAAGAAAAAATAAGAGTTTTAAACGACCAGCTTGTAAAAAATAACAGCCATTTAAAGACAGTTAATGAAGAGCTTGACAGGTTTGCTTTTGTTGCGTCACACGACCTGCAGGAGCCGTTGAGAAAAATAATGATTTTTGGGGACATGCTTGCGAAGGATGGTATTAAAAACGAAGACGAAAGCAGGTACATAAAAAAGATATTAGACAGCAGTAAAAGAATGCAGCAGTTTATTAATGATTTGCTGCAATTTTCAAGGCACCATATTAGCGAAACTGATTTCACTGACATTTCGTTGGTTAGTATTGTAAATGAGGTTGTTGGTGACTTTGAAATAAATATAAAAGAAACAAATGCCCAAATAACGGTTGGCGAGCTGCCGGTAATAAATGTTATACCCGGGCTGGTAAGGCAACTGTTTTATAATTTAATAAGTAACTCACTTAAATTTCGAAAATCAGACCTCGCACCAACCATTAACATTTATGCTGAAAAAACTAAACTGCTTTCTGTTGTTAACAACAGGCCTTTAGGCGGCAACACAACTTTTTACACTATATGTATTGCTGATAATGGCATTGGGTTTGATGAAAAATATTCTGATGAAATTTTTGGTGTATTTAAACGCCTGCACGCATACCACGAATTTGAAGGAACGGGGATAGGCCTGTCAATATGCAAAAAAATTGTAGAAAAGCATAATGGCTTTATAACTGCCAGGGGCAAACCTGGTGAAGGCTCGCTGTTTACTATAGGCTTGCCGGAAAAACAACCGGCAGTTATTTCCCGGTAATAATGTTTTGATAAAATAGTACTTGTAAAAAAATTATATATACTTAAATTAATTAATATACTTCGCAGTTTAAATATTTATTAATATACACGTGTATGTTCTTTCTGTTTCGGTGAATATTGTAGCTTGCATATTGTAATTCCACTGTGTCACATTTAGCCTTTTTTTTAATGGATGATTTAGTGTTATTCCTGTATCAAAACCTTCTGTACCTGTTGGTATTTGCTGCCATACTGGTTTTGGCTAAGTTTGCTGCCGGGTTTGTTTTTTTTAAAGGAAATGTGGTTGACACAATAATGAAATTTTTCTGGTTCTACTCGTTTAGCAATATTCACACAACGGAAACAAGCAGGCACAGGCTGCTGAAGAGGATGAATAATTTATTAAACTTTACCATTTACCTGCTCGTCTTCATTTATATTATCGTTTATTTTATTCATCCCGAACAGGAGATGAACTGAGACGCCGCTGATATTTATATGTTCGGGCTGCAAAAGTCCCTGTTAAGCCTCCACACGAATTTTTGCTTTTAGTCCAGCGCGCTAATTTCTTCAAAAAAAAGGTCTTTTTCTGTAACCTTTTAATTTTAGCGAAGTTTGTATTACCATATTCTAAAAAAATAACGCAAAACCTGCTTGGACATATTAACAGATAACGCGCTGATGTTAAGGGTAAAATCCGGCGACCTTGATAAGATGTCACTGCTTTTCAGGCGGTACAACAGGCCGTTGTATGGGTTTCTCTTTCATATGACGGGCAGGCAGGAGCAGAGCGAAGATATGGTGCAGGATGTTTTTTACCGCATGCTCAAGGGGCGGCACACTTTTACCGGTGAAGGTGAGTTTAAAACCTGGATGTACCACCTGGCGCGCAACGTTGTTAAAGATTTTTTTAGAAAAAATAAACATAAAGCATCCCATTACGATGCATCGTTATACACAGACAAGCTTACAGGCGGGATGGTTGCTGACGAAATGATGCAGAGGAAAATGGAAATTGAACAGCTGCGGCAGGCTATCAATAGCTTAAATGATGAAAGCCGCGAGGTATTGGTACTTAGCCGCTACCAGGAATTGAAATATGCCGAAATAGCTGAAATACTGGGTGTAAGCGAAGGCGCAGTTAAAGTGCGCATCCACAGGGCCATTAACCAGCTAAAAGCTATGTATCAAACGGTAGAAACAAAAAATTAAGCAGTATGAAATGTGAAAACGACAAAGCGCAGTTAACCTTGTACATGAACGACCAGTTAATGCCTGCAGAACGTGCAGCTATGGAAAGACATTTAGCTACTTGTGAAGACTGCAGCGCTGAGTTAGAAGCAAGCATGCAAATGTGGAACCTGATGGAGGAAATACCTGTACCAGAACCCTCAGGTAATATGCAAATGCGGTTTAATGTTATGCTTGATACCTATAAAGATGCGGTTGCAGAAAGAAAGCTAACATCATTAGGTTTAATTGAAAAATTAAAGCAGTTGTTTACGCTTCAGCCTGCATTTACTATGGCCTACAGTATTATTTTAATTGTTGCAGGTGTTAGCGTTGGCTTACTGCTAAACCGCCCCGCACAAGGCATTGTAGCAGGCACCACACCGCAAATTGATAAACTGTCTGCCCAGGTGCATGATTTAAAGGAAACAGTAACCCTTGCATTGCTGCAAAACCCATCAGCATCTGAGCGTATGCGGGGGGTAAGTTTTACAAGCGAAATAAAAGGCGAGAATAAAAATATTATCAGCGCACTGTTTGTAACGCTTAACAACGACGATAACCCAAATGTAAGGCTGGTTACATTAGAGGCGTTAACACATTACGTGAACGACCCTGCTGTAAGGGAAGGATTAATTCAATCCATCGAAGAACAGGATTCACCGCTTGTGCAATCAGCCCTTGCAGATGTTATGCTAAAGCTGCAGGAAAAAAGAAGCGTGCAGCCATTTAAGAATCTACTAAAACAAAAAGACCTGAACATGATGGTTCGGTCAAAGATCCAGGAAACTATTACACAACTAATTTAAAACGGCAATGTATGAAAACGTTATTTACCCCGCTGTTGACGGGAGTGGCACTGCTTTGCGCTCAAACTGCTATAATGGCACAACCTCTTGAATTTAAAGAGCACATAAGCAAACAATTCACACCCCAAAAAGCTGCTGAAGCCACAACCCTGGCTGTTTACAACCTGCAGGGCTTTATTAAAGTAGAGGGCTATTCAGGGGACAAAGTGTTACTTGAAATAGATAAAACCATAGCGGCCAAAGAAGATAAATGGCTGCAGATAGGCAAACAGGAATTTGAGTTAGCCTTTGATCAGCAAAGTGATACTATATGGGCTTACATAGCCCAACCTTACGACAGCCGTCCACATGAGTGGCGTGATTATGAGTGGAACGACAGGCGGCGTATTGAATATACTTATACACTTGAGTATACTATAAAAGTACCCTACAATATGAATATTCACGTGTCTACAGTAAACAAAGGCGATGTAACTGTGCAGGATGTTGCCGGCATAATAAGTGCGCATAATGTAAACGGACCCATAACAATTAAAAACGCCAAAAACACAACCGATGCACACACCATTAATGGCAACCTTACTGTTAATTATTTAGCGGTTCCTCCAGGTAATTCAAGTTACTATACACTTAATGGTACATTATCGGTAACATATCCTCAAAGCCTGTCCGCCGACCTTGAGTTTAAAAGCATGAATGGTGGTTTTTACACTGATTTTGATAACGTGCAGGTATTGCCCGCACGCATAACCAAAACAGAACGTAAAACGGATGAAGGCACTGTGTATAAAATAAATAAAGACAGCGATATTAGAATAGGTTCAGGTGGTAAAACATTCAAATTTGAAACCCTGAACGGTAACGTATACATTAAAAAACAATCTTAGAACAATCGTAAAAAAACAAATATGAAAACGATAAAAATTGCAGCATTTTTTATTTTATCTATCATGCTAACGGGCAAACTTTTCGCCCAGCAACAAATAACAGTTCCCCTTAGCGATCCCGGTAAATCGTATAAACTTGAAATGCATTTATTAGATGGCTCAATAAAAATTGTGGGGTACGAAGGGAAAGACATTGTTATTGATGTGGAAACAGACTCTGCTAAGTCGCATAGAAACGACGATGGCGGCTCTGGTACCGGAATGCGCAGGATAAACGGCGGCAACGGCCTTGACCTTACAGCTACTGAAAATAGCAATACGGTATCTATAACATCAGGCTTTGCTAAAAGAAATGCAACAGTGGTGGTTAAAGTCCCCCAAACAACAGCAGACTTTAAGGTAACTACTGTAAACAACGGTAATATAAACATTAGTAATGTAAGTGGCACCCTGGAAGTGATTAATGTAAATGGTTCAATTGCATGCACCAATATTGCAGGTTCAGTTGTGGCCAACACTGTTAATGGCGAGGTGAAAGTAACATTCAAATCAATAGATGCAAAAGCGGCCATGGCATTTACAACCCTTAATGGTAATGTTGATGTTACACTGCCTGCCGATGCGAAGGAGAACCTAAAACTAAAATCAGAAAGGGGCGAAATATATTCTGATTTTGACATGGCGATTGATAAAACACAGCCAAAAACACAAATAACAAATGAAGACCACATGCACCGCATAACTATTGAAGATTGGGTGTATGGAAAAATAAACGGCGGTGGCCCCGAAATGTTAATGAAAAATATGCAGGGCAATATTTATGTAAGAAAGGCGAAATAAGCCTGCGCCTTTCCTCAAGATAACCAGTTTAGCACAGTATTAATAATTGCGCTATAAGCCCCTTGCTTTTACGGGGCAGGGGGTTTGTATGTATAAATTAATATGTTGTTCAGTTTTTAGTTTAGTGTTCTTAGTTTTAGTAAAAGGCCAGCAAGCCCCGCAAAAGGCGGATAAGCTAATAACAAAGCTTGGCGCCGAAGAGGTGAATAAGCCATGGGCTGCTGGCCTTTCAATAGGCATTTACCATGCAGGGCAAACATACTTTTATAACTTTGGAACAGTTGATAAAGCCACTAATGAAACACCCACGCAAAACACGGTGTACGAGATAGGCTCATTAACCAAAACCTTTGTAAGCCTGTTGCTTGCAAAGGCAGTGCTTGATGGAAAAATAAACCTGGATGATGATATAATAAAGTACCTGCCCGGCAGTTATCCCAACCTTCAATACAATGGCCGGCCCATAAAGGTTATCAATCTCGCCAACACAACTTCTGGCTTACCCAATATGCTGCCTAACAT
>Ga0206931_1125_pt1 | contig 24212 bp, 9 predicted proteins | sample Alteio_BWOrgHeat_17_FD_152946 | JGI IMG/M metagenome (GOLD analysis project Ga0206931, IMG submission 152946) | Enriched cells from forest soil in Barre Woods Harvard Forest LTER site, Petersham, Massachusetts, United States -... | ecosystem: Environmental > Terrestrial > Soil > Temperate forest > O...
TGAACCTTAGCACAGCCCGCAGTGAAAAACGTGCAAAAGAAGTGGGCATACGCAAGGTGGTGGGTGCGCAAAAAAAATACCTGGTGGGGCAGTTTTTAGGGGAGAGCATTATACTAGCCCTTATTGCCGGTGCGTTTGCATTATGTTTAGTGCAACTAAGTTTACCCGGTTTTAATTTGCTTACGGGCAAAAACCTGTTTGTTAACTACACAAGCACCTATTTTTGGCTTACAGCTTTTGGCTTTATACTGCTAACAGGCATACTTGCGGGCAGTTACCCTGCATTCTATTTATCATCCTTTCAGCCGGTGCGTGTTTTAAAGGGCACATTTAAAAAAGTTAATGCACTGGTTACGCCGCGTAAAACATTGGTTGTAATACAATTTTCTGTAGCTATAACACTTATTATTTGCACAGCAATTGTTGAGCAGCAAATTAAATATGCCCGGGAGAGAAATTCAGGGTATGTAAAAGATAACCTTATTTATCACATGCTATCGGGTGATCTTGATAAAAATTATGCACTGGTTAAGAATGAACTTTTAAATTCAGGTGCAGCCTCGGCGGTAACAAAAACCAATTCGCCTATAACACAGGACTGGAGCCAAAGCTGGGGTTTTGAATGGCAGGGCAAAGACCCAAACTCAAAAATAGTATTCGACCGTTTTTGTGTAGATGAAGATTTTACAAAAACGGCAGGTGTTACAATAACCGGCGGCCGTGATTTTGATCTAAAAAACCATCCTTCGGATTCAACCGCAGTTTTGTTGAATGAATCAGCGGTTAAAATAATGGGATTTAAGCAACCAATTGGCCAGGTTTTAAAAGATGGTGGCAGCGTTAACTGGCATGTAGTAGGTGTAATGAAAGATTTTATACTCACGTCACCTTACGAAACTACCCGCCCTATGATTGTTGAAGGCAGCAAGGGTTATTTTAATGTAATGCATATTCGCCTCAACAACAATAATTCAACTGAAAAAAATTTGGCGCTCGCGGCAGGTATATTCAAAAAATATAATCCACTATACCCCTTTGAATACAAATTTGTAGATGCAGAATATGCGTTAAAATTTGCCGACGAAAAACGTACCGGCACTTTGGCCGCATTGTTTGCAGGGCTTACAATAATAATATCATGCCTGGGCCTTTTTGGTCTTGCTACATATATGGCTGAAAGCAGGATAAAAGAAATTGGCATAAGAAAAGTGCTTGGGGCATCAATTGCAACAATTACAACACTGCTTTCAAAAGATTTTATAAAATTAGTTATAGTAGCTATTGTTATTTCTGCGCCATTGGCATATTCGTTTATGACATCGTGGTTAAGCAGCTATACTTATAAAACCCCGCTGCATTGGTGGGTATTTGCAGGCGCCGGTTTATTATCTATTGCTATTGCACTTTTAACGGTTAGTTACCAGGCAATTAAAGCTGCTTTAGCTAACCCTGTAAAAAGTTTGAGCAGGGAATAATATTTAAGCGCCGGGCATAAAATAAATTAGCGGAAATTTTGTTAATTGCTGCAGAAGGAAATGTATAATTAAACTACTTAACAAACCGTAAATTGCCTTTCTATGTTAAAAAACTATTTGAAAATTGCATTTCGCAATCTTTGGCGCAACAAAGGCTTTTCGCTTATAAATATCGTTGGTTTAGCAATAGGCATGGCAAGCGCCATGCTTATTTTATTATGGATGCAGAATGAAATTAGTTACGACCAGTTTCATGAAAAGAAAGACAGGCTGTACATGGCCTACAACCGGTCAATATTTGATGGCAAACTGCAATGCTGGGAAAATACGCCCTACCCCATGGCGCGTGGCCTTGCTGCTGAATTTCCGGAAATTGAAGCTACATCAACCGTTCAATACAACAGCTTTTTGTTTACCGTTGGCGATAAACACTTAAGGGTACACGGCAATTTTGTTGATTCATCTTTCTTAAGCATGTTTACTTTCCCGGTTGTAAAAGGCAACGCAAGATCGTGCCTGTATGGCATTAGTTCAATAGCCATTACCCAACAGCTTGCCAAAAAATTATTTGGTAATGACGACCCTATGGGTAAAATAGTTAGCGTAGAAAACAAAGACAACTTTACCGTTACAGCCGTACTAAAAGACCTGCCCAATAATACCCGGTTTAATTTTGAATACCTGCTACCCATGACCTATGCTAAAAAGCTGGGCTGGACAGACGATAACTGGGATAACAACGGCCCAAACACTATGGTGCTGCTAAAGCCAAATACTAATGTGGCAAGCTTTAATGAAAAAGTAAAGACCATCACAGAAAAGCATTTAAATTATTCAGAGAAGATAGAAGTTTTTTTACACCCTGCTACCAAATGGAGGCTTTACTCAAAATTTGAAAATGGTAAAGTTACCGGTGGCCAAATAGAAACTGTAAGGCTGTTTGGCATAATTGCAGGGCTTATTTTGCTGATAGCCTGTATAAATTTTATGAACCTTAGCACTGCCCGCAGCGAAAAGCGCGCAAAAGAAGTAGGCATACGTAAAGTTGTGGGTGCGCAAAAACAATATTTAATTGGCCAGTTTTTGGGAGAGAGCATTTTAATAGCGCTTATTGCAGGCGTTATTGCTGTTGCATTGGTACAGGTATCGTTACCCGGCTTTAACTCCTTAACCAACAAGCTGCTTTATATTGATTACAGTAACGCTTATTTTTGGCTGGCCTTTATTGCATTTATAGTATTTACGGGCATACTTGCAGGCAGTTACCCCGCATTTTACCTGTCATCCTTCAGGCCGGTAATGGTACTTAAAGGTGCATTTAAAAAAGTAAACGCCCTTGTTGCACCACGCAAAGTTTTAGTAGTTATTCAGTTTTTTGTTGCAATCACGCTTATTATATGCACTGTTATAGTTGAGCAACAAATAAAATATGCGCAGGACCGCGAAACCGGTTATGCAAAAGATAACCTTATTTATCATTTGCTTACGGGTGATCTTGAAAAAAATTACCAGGTGGTAAAAAATGAGCTGCTTGGTTCAGGCACAGCGGTAGCTGTTACAAAAACAAGTTCTCCAATAACACAGGGCTGGAGCGATAGCTGGGGCTTTGAATGGCAGGGTAAAGACCCTAACTCAAAAATTGATTTTGACCGCTATTGCGTGGATGAAAACTTTGCCCAAACCGCTGGTGTTACAATAGCAAAAGGCAGGGACCTTGATCTGAGGTTGCATCCTTCAGATTCAACCGGCATACTGCTTAACGAATCGGCTGTAAAAATAATGGGTTTTAAAGAGCCTATAGGGCAAATAATAAAGGACGATGGTATTACATGGCAGGTAGTGGGTGTTATAAAAGATTTTATTATCCGCTCGCCTTACGAGCCTATGCGCCCGATGGTAATTGAAGGCAGCAAAGGCTTTTTTAATGCTATGCATATAAGGCTTAACGGCCATAACAAAACCCAGGCTAATATTGATGCTGTTGAAAAAATATTCAGGAAATATAACCCGCAATACCCATTTGAATTTCATTTTGTGAATGACGAATACGACCAAAAATTTGCCGACCAAAAACGTACCGGCCAACTGGCTGGCCTTTTTTCAGGGCTTACAGTTGTAATATCATGCTTAGGCTTGTTTGGACTGGCAACTTATATGGCCGAGAACAGGGTTAAAGAAATTGGTGTGCGCAAAGTGCTTGGCGCATCTGTAACCGGCCTTGCCGCGTTGCTTTCAAAAGATTTTATAAAACTGGTTTTAATATCCATTGTTATCGCGGTACCGCTTGCCTACTATCTTATGGATGTATGGCTTAAAGGCTTTACATATCACACGCCTATGCAGTGGTGGGTGTTTGCAGGTTCAGCTTTGCTGGCTGTAATAGTAGCGCTGTTAACCGTAAGCTACCAGGCAATAAAGGCTGCATTGAGCAACCCGGTTAAGAGTTTGAGGACGGAATAGGGGTGCCCCCTATCTCCACCCTTTACCCTTTTTGGGGAAAGGCCAAGCGAGGCAGGGCACGAAGATTTGACCGGAAATGAATGACAGTGATTTTTGAAAAGCAGTTGAATTGGCATATTGAAACATACAGCTTATTATTTGTAAACTATAAAACTAAACCTGCATTAAAGTCCCCTTTAGGGGATTTAGGGGTTAAGGAGGGCACTATGTATATTAAACATGCTTTGCGCGCGATATTTAAAAACAGGGGTGTAAGCTCAATAAATATTGTTGGGCTGTCAGTAGGTATGACGGCTGCCGTACTAATTTTGTTTTGGGTACAAAACGAGGTTAGTTATGATAGCTATCACCCGCATGCGCAAAGTATTTATCGCCTTACTGATACGCTGCAGGTAAGCAAAGATGAAAAATGGGTGTGGGAAACATCGCCCATGCGATTGCCCTCGCTGTTAGAAAAAAATATTCCTGATGTTGAAGCCGTTACTATGCTTTACCCGGCGCAATACAACCCCGTTACATTTAAATACAAGAACGAGCTGTTTTATGAAAAAAATGGCGCTTATATTGACAAAGGCTGGTTTAATATTTTTCATTATGATTTTATAGAAGGCGGCCCCGCACAATTTTTTAAAGACCCTTTCAGTGTCATTCTAACCGAAACAAAAGCAAAAAAATATTTTGGAAATAATAATGCAATTGGGCAGGTTATGCTGGTTGATACAGTTAATTACACAGTTGCAGGCGTTGTTAAAGACAATCCATCAAATTCCAGCTTTCAGTATGATGTCCTGATGCCTGTAGATGCCTACCTGAGCGACAGCAACAGCCGCAAAAACAGCGAAGAGTGGGGCAATTTTAATTTTATTGCCTTTTTACGCCTGCATGATAATGCCAATGTATCATCTGTTGAAAAAAAGATGACAAGAATTTTGCAGGATACTAAAAAAGACAGTAGTATAACATTGGGCCTGCAATCATTACCAGCCATGCATTTTGAAACAGGCCTGCAATCATCATCACTGGCCCATGCGGATAAAAAAACAGTATACATTTTCAGCATACTGGCCGCATTGCTTATTGTTACAGCCTGCATTAATTACGTAAATCTTACTACTGCGCGGGCAAGCCTGCGTGTAAAGGAAATTACCATACGCAAAATTGTCGGGGCACAGCGGAGGCAATTGTTTATACAGTTTGTTACTGAATCGGTTTTAATAAGCCTTATATCACTGTGCGTAACACTTTTGCTAATAAAATTTTGCCTGCCTTATTACAACCAGCTAACAGAAAAAAATTTCCTTTTTTCACTTACATCGTTAAGCATGTGGCAGGTACTGGGCTGCACAATACTGTTTGCCACAGTGCTAAACAGCCTTTACCCTGCGGCATTATTATCGTCTTTTAACCCGCTTAGTATTTTCAGGGGCGTTAATGTATTACGTATAAAAGATGGTACGCTGCGCAAAGGGCTGGTAGTGTTTCAGTTCACTTTATCGGTAATGCTTATTATAGGTACTATAGTTATTTTCAAACAACTTAATTATGTGCAAACCACCAACCCCGGCTATAACCGTTCTCAAATAATTTCGTTGCAGGTGCCTTATAATACTCATACGCGTATGAGTGCTGATGCGAAAAAATCGCTTCTTCAAACGCTCAAGCAACAAATAGCTTCAAGGCCCGGCATAGCAGGTGTTACTATGGCTAACCAGGCAATTGTAAACGTTACCAGCTATAGTTCGGGCAGTGCAGATTGGGATGGCAGGCCTAAAGATTTTAATCCTTCTTTATCACAACTGTGTGTTGATGCTGCTTTTCAAAAAGTATTTGGCCTTGACATGAAAGAAGGCCGCTGGTATAACAGTGATCTGCCGGGCGATGCCAGGAATTTTATTCTGAATGAAACCGCAGTAAAAGAATTACACATTCACAAACCTGTGGTTGGCCAGCGTTTTGTTGGGCATGGTGATACCGGTATTATAATAGGCGTTGTAAAAGATTTTCATTATAAAAGCATGCACGATAAAATAGGGCCCTTGCTTATATTTCACCAAAACTGGTACTCAAACCTGTATATTAAAACAACTCCCGGCAATATAACCGCATCGCTTAACAATGTTGAGGCGGTATGGAAACAAATGCTGCCTGCCGATGTATTTAACTACACATTTTTGGATGATACATTTAACAACCTGTACAAAGCTGATAAAAAAGTATCGTCGCTTATATTAATTTTTTCCATTGTAGTTATCATCATATCATCATTGGGTTTATTTGCATTGGCTGCATTTACTGCTGAACAAAGAACAAAAGAAATAGGTATTAGAAAAGTGCTGGGCGCAACAGTGCAAAACATTACCATGCTGTTATCAAAAGACTTTGTAAAACTTGTATTGATCGCAATACTTATTGCATCGCCAATTGCGTGGTGGGCCATGACCAAATGGCTGCAGGATTTTGCTTACCGAATTAATTTATCGTGGTGGATGTTTGCAGCAGGTGGCTTTGTGGCTTTGATTATTGCTGTTGCTACAATAAGTTTTCAATCAGTTAAAGCGGCATTGAGCAACCCTGTGAAGAGTTTGAGGACGGAATGATGAGCCCCCTTTCCCGGCCTTTCCCCCTTTAGGGGAAAGGTGTTGCGAAGGTTGAAGAGCTTCTTATAATTAAAAACTAGTTCGGACAAAGGTTCAATTACAATTCTTAACATGCAAAACGCCCGGATGGGCAAAAGAGGTATTTATGCTAAAAAATTATTTAACAGTGGCCTGGAGAAATTTGCGTAAGAGCAAAGTATTTTCCATCATTAATATTACCGGCCTGGCGGCAGGCCTGGCTTGCTTTTTATTAATAGCGCTTTTTGTATTGGATGAGCTTAGCTATGATAAATATAATGATAAGGCAGGCCGCATTTACCGCATAAACGCACAACTGCGTTTTGGCGGGTCGGACCTTAATTTTCCGCTCACAGCCGACCCGATGGGGCAAGTACTTAAAAAAGATTACCCGCAGGTTGAAGATTATGTGCGCATGTATAATTCAAACGGAAGCAAGCTTATTAAAAAAGAGAACCAATATATTAACGAGTATAATGTTGTGCATGTTGACTCAACATTTTTTAGAATATTCAGTTTGCCTGCAATAGAAGGTGACACAAAAAATGGTTTAAATGCACCCAATACAGTTGTTATAACCGAATCCATGGCCAACAAATATTTTGGCACTGTTCACGCAGTTGGTAAAACACTTGAAACGAATGATAATGATAAAACACTATATAAAGTAACAGCCGTTATTAAAGATGTACCGCGAAATTCGCATTTTAAGTTTGATTTCTTTTTCAGCATGAAGAATGTTGATTATAACTGGAACCAGTTTACCAGCCATAATTTTCACACATACCTGTTACTTAAACCGGGAACCGACTACAAAGTTTTTGAAAAGAATTTTGATCAATATATTGACAAATATGTATTACCGGAAATACAGCAATTTGTGCATATAAAAAGCATGACCGATTTTAAAAAGGCAGGCAATAAAATGGAATACTCGCTTATTCCGTTAAAACAAATTCACTTGTATTCTGACAGGCAGTTTGAGTTTTTACCCGCAGGCAGTATACAGTATGTATACATATTTTCGGCAGTAGCCTTATTTATTTTGCTTATTGCCTGTATAAATTTTATGAACCTTACCACAGCAAGGTCTGCAGGCCGCGCCAAAGAAGTAGGCATAAGAAAAGTATTGGGCACCGAGCGAAAAGAATTGATAATTCAGTTTCTTACCGAATCAATATTGATGGTTTTTATTTCAACCATTATTGCCATTGCTATTGCATACATGGTGCTTCCGTTATTTAACAGCGTTGCCGGTAAAGAAATGACAATTCAAAGCCTGTTTTCGCCGGTTATACTGCCTTTGTTAGTCATTCTGCCTTTCGTGGTGGGCTTGTTGGCGGGCAGTTATCCTGCATTCTTTCTTTCTGCGTTCAGGCCAATTGAAGTGCTTAAAGGGAAAATAAAATTGGGTACACGCAGCGGTGGTTTAAGAAGTGTACTTGTTACGTTCCAGTTTTTTTCATCTATTGCGCTTATCATCGGCACAATAGTTATTTACCAGCAGTTACATTATATACAAACAAGAAATATTGGTTTTAATAAAGACCAGGTATTGATAGTTGACGATGCCTATTCCCTCGATAATAACTTAACTCCATTTAAGCTTGATGTACTAAAAATGTCGGGTGTAAAAAGTGCAACGCTCAGCAGCTACTTGCCTGTTTCCTCATCATCGCGCAGCGATAATGTTTTTTCAAAACGCCCGGTAATGGATCCAAAAGACCCCGGTCTTGATATGCAAAACTGGCGTATTGATTATGACTATATTTCAACCCTTGGTATGCAAATGACAAAGGGAAGAAATTTTTCAAAGGCATACGGCAGCGACTCAACTGCAGTTATTATTAACGAAACTACTGCACAGTTACTTGGTTACCCTGACCCCATTGGCCAAAAGTTATACCAGCTTGGCCAGGACCCAAAACACCCAACAGAATACAACATAATAGGTGTGGTTAAAAACTTCAACTTCGAATCATTAAAGCAAAATGTAGGGCCACTGGGCATGTTTTTAAGGCGCAGTACCGGCTTTGCGTGCTTTAAAGTAAATTCAGCAAACACTGAGGATATTGTAAAACAGGTTGAGAATAAATGGAAAGCCATAGCGCCCGGCATGCCGTTTAAATACCGCTTTTTGGATGATGCTTTTAATGAAATGTATAAGGCCGAGCAACGTATTGGCAAAATCGTATTGATATTCTCTGTACTTGCCATACTCATAGCATGCTTAGGTTTATTTGGACTGTCGACATTTATTGCAGAGCAACGCACAAAAGAAATTGGCATACGCAAAGTACTGGGTGCAAATGTTTCAACTATTGTAAAGCTGTTGTCGAAAGATTTTATGATACTTGTTGCAATAGCATTTGTTGTTGCTGCGCCCGTTGCCTGGTGGGGTATGAGCAGGTGGCTTACCGATTTTGCGTACCGGATAAATATTCAATGGTGGGTATTTGCACTGGCCGCCGGTATAGCCCTGGGTATAGCCCTGGCTACTACGAGTTTCCAGGCAATAAGGGCTGCAATAATGAACCCGGTGAAGAGTTTGAGAACGGAGTAAGAGCGGCCTCCTATCCCCTACCCCTTTCCTCCCAAAGAGGAAAGGGCCGAGCGAAGACCTGCAAGAAGATAAGAGTGCTTATATTAAGCAGCAGATGGAATCGTTTGAACTGTTTAATAAAATTTCATTACAAATAAAACAAGCCCTAAAAGAGGTAGTTGGCTTAAACTGTACTGCTTTGGGGGAACTGGAGGTTATATGTTTGCAAACTTTTTCCGTCTTACTTTTCGCAACCTGCGTAAAAGCAAAACTTATTCAATCATAAATATCACCGGCCTTGCTGTAAGTCTTGCCGCCAGCATATTGCTGTTGCTGTGGGTAAAGGATGAAATTAGTTTTGATGGCTTTCATAAGAACGGCGATGGTATTTACCGGGTAGCCACGAAGTTTAACCAGGACGGTAAAGAAATTATATGGGGCAGCACATCTGCACCGCTGGCAGTATTCGCTAAAAAAGAGTTGCCCGAAGTGCAAAACACCTGCCGTATTAATGACGTGTACAACATGTCTCTTTTTGAATATAACAATAAAAAGTTTTTTGAAACAAAATGCGGCCAGGTTGATTCTACCTTTTTTGATATGTTCACTTTTCCGTTGGTAAAGGGAGATGAGCGTAACCCTTTTACAGATGACTACTCAGTAATACTGTCAGAAAGCACCGCATCGAAGTTTTTTGGAACGGCTGACCCCATTGGTAAAGCCTTTAAGGCTGATGACAAAAACATGTATCACGTAACAGGTGTAATGAAGGATATGCCTGCCAATTCATCCATCAGGTACAACATATTATTTTCCTTTAACCTGCTGAAACATAACTATGATGGCAAAGGTTACTGGAAAAGCCTTAACGAAGATTGGGGCAATTATAATTATTCAACATACCTGCAGTTAAAACCCGGCACCAACACTGTAAATGTTGGGAAGAAATTAGCAGATATACACCGCCGCAACCAGGGTGGCGAGTTTACAAAAACAATGCTGTACCTGGTAAACCCGCTTGGCAAAATACACCTGTACGGTGTTGACGGCAAAAGTGATGGCATGACGATAGTGCGCGTGTTTTTTATTGTAGCAGTTATAATATTGCTTATTGCCTGTATAAATTATGTAAACCTTGTAACTGCAAGGGCTGCCAAGCGTGCAAAAGAAATAAGCATGCGCAAAATTATTGGCGCTACCAAAAATCATCTTTTCAGGCAGTTTTTGGGAGAGTCGTTTGTACTTTTTGTAATTGCCTTGCTTGTGGCTACAATGCTTATATATTCTGTTATGCCCTTGTACAATGATATTGCGGGTAAAGAAATTGTTTTTCATTTTTACGACCCCCAGGTGCTTGCTGTATACGGAGTAACTTTATTAGCTACATTTTTAATGGCCGGTATATACCCAGCTATAACGCTTTCGTCTTTTAAGCCGCTGGAAGCATTAAAAGGTAAAATATCCGGCCTTGGCAGCAAAGGCGCTTTTAGAAAAGTGCTGGTGGTGGTGCAGTTCACTTTCTCAATCATATTAATTGTAAGCACGATAGTTATAAGCAGGCAACTGCAATACATAAGGCAGAAAGACCTCGGTTTTGATAAGGAAAATATTTTTACCCTCAACATGCGGTACATTAATGACCATTACGATGCAGCCAAAGCCGACTTGCTGAAACAGCCGGGCATAACCGGTGTAACTGCTTCGGGCGGCGACATACTAAACACTGGTTCATCAACCGGCGATGCTGACTGGGATGGCAAAAAGCCCGGGCAATCTTTCATAATCAACCAAATGCCCGTTGACAGAAATTTTTTAACTGTTCTCAATTTAAAACTGGACGCAGGTTCAGGCTTTTCAGGCACACCAGCAGATAGTGCCAATTATATTTTTAATGAAACCGCAATTGCCGAAATGGGTATTAAAGATCCCATTGGCAAACGCTTTACTTTTCACGACAGGGCAGGTGTTATTGCAGGTGTGGTAAAAGATTTTCATTTTAAAAACATGCATGCGAAGATAGAACCAATGATATTGTTCTATTTCCCCAACTGGAGATCAAGAATGTACGTAAGAACAACAGGCAAGGATGTGCCCAAAGCGGTGGCCGCGGCCGAGAAAATGTGGAAGCAATACAATACCGACTACCCTTTTGAGTATACTTTTATGGATGACGAATTTAATACCATGTATAAAAGCGATGTACGCATTGGAAAGCTGTTTAACTGCTTTGCTATAATTACTATACTTATATCGTGCCTTGGGTTATTTGGGCTGGTAACTTTCACAGCAGAGACCAAAGTAAAAGAAATAGGAATACGCAAAGTACTTGGCGCAGGTATAGGACAAATTGTAAATATGTTGTCGAAAGAATTTTTGCTGCTTGTAATTATTGCATCGGTAATTGCTTTTCCGGTGGCATGGTATGGGCTTACAAAATTTCTTGAAGGGTATGCGTACCAAACAGACCTGGCCTGGTGGGTATTTGCCCTGGCAGCTGCAATAACATTTGTAATAGCTATTACCACCATAAGTTTCCAGGCAGTAAAGGCAGCTCTTGCCAACCCTGTAAAAAGTTTAAGAACTGAATAGACAATTCCACCTACTTCGTTTAGTGAAGAAATTTAGAGCAAAAAATATTTATTGCTATATATCGTAATTTTTCTTCAGCCTTATTCATTATGGATGAAGCTATTACGATAACCTGTACCTAAATTTAAGAACGCAAAGCAAGCATGCTTGTTGAAGTTTACAAAAAGTACCAGGATATAAACACTAACTTGCTGTAACAGTCCCCGCTAAACCAATATGTTCAGTGGAGGATTTAGGGGATTTTTTATGCTACAAAACTACCTGCGCATTGCCCTGCGGAATTTGCGAAACAATAAAACATTTTCCATTATTAACATTACAGGCCTCGCTATCGGGCTTGCCTGTTTTTTACTGATAGCCTTATTTGTGCTTGATGAACTTAGCTATGATAAATACAATGAAAAGGCTGACCGCATTTACCGCATAAATGCGAGAATAAAATTTGGCGGCGCCGACCAGAGCAACCCGCTTACAAGTGATATGATGGGCGGCGTTCTTAAAAAAGACTATCCCGAGGTGGAGGATTACGTGCGCATATATAATGCCAACGGCAGCAAGCTTATAAAAAAAAGAAACGAATATATTACCGAGTACAATGTAGCGCATGCTGATTCTACCTTGTTTAATGTGTTTACTTTACCCGCCATTGCAGGCAATACCAAAACAGCATTAAATGCACCCAACACCGTTGTAATTACTGAGAAAATTGCAAAGAAGTATTTTGGCACTACCGATGCAGTTGGTAAAACACTTGAAACAAACGACAATACCCGTACTGTTTATATGGTCACCGCTGTTATTAAAGATGTTCCGCAAAATGCCCATTTCAATTTTGATTTTTTCTTTTCCATGAAGAATGTTGATTACGGTTGGGGCTCGTTTATATACCACAATTTTCATACATACCTACTTCTTAAAAAAGGTACAGATTATAAAGCCTTTGAAAAGAATTTTACGCAATATGAGGACAAATATGTGTTGCCCGCCGCCAAAGAGCTGATGCATATAAAAAGCATGGCCGATTTTAGAAGTGGCGGCAATATACTGGAATATTCATTAACGCCTCTCACACAGATACACCTGTACTCCGACAGGCAGAACGAGTTTCAACCACCTGGTAACATACAGTATGTGTATATATTTTCAGCGGTAGCATTATTTATTTTACTAATTGCATGTATAAATTTCATGAACCTTACTACTGCGCGTTCTGCCAGGCGCGCCAAAGAAGTGGGTATAAGAAAGGCACTTGGTACACACCGCAAAAACCTTATCATGCAGTTCCTGGCTGAATCAATAATAATGGTTATACTGTCAATGATCATTGCCGTTTGTATTGCATGGCTTGTATTGCCTCTATTTAATAATATTACAGGCAAAAGCATGGTGTTGGGCAGCCTTTTTTCCCCAGTTATATTACCATTGCTAATTGCGCTGCCTTTTGCAGTAGGCTTGCTGGCAGGTAGTTACCCGGCTTTTTTTCTTTCAGCATTCAGGCCAATTGAAGTGCTAAAAGGCAAATTTAAAACAGGTGGTGGTGGTTTAAGAAGCGTTCTGGTAGTTTTTCAATTTTTTGCATCCATTGTATTAATTATAGGTACCACTATTATTTACAGTCAACTTCATTATATTCAAACTAAAAATATTGGCTTTAATAAAAACGAAATATTGATCGTAAATAATGCTGGGGCATTAAATAATAACATAAATGCTTTTAAAACAGGCATTACTAAAATAACAGGTGTACAAAGTGGTACCATAAGCAGCTTTCTGCCGGTATCGTCTTCCTCAAGAAATGAAAACATCTTTTCCAAAACGCCTTCAATGGATGTGAAGAATGGCTTTGATATGCAATTATGGCGCGTAGACTATGATTATATTAAAACCATGGGCATGGAGTTAATAAAGGGAAGGAATTTTTCAAAAGATTTTGGCGGAGATTCAAATGCGGTTATCATCAACGAAACAACCGCCAAAATACTCGGTTATGATGACCCCATTGGAAAAAAACTATATAAAACTTCTTCTGTTTCAAATGGAGACCACGAGATTATCGGTGTGGTTAAAAATTTTAATTTCGAGTCGTTAAAACAAACCGTAGGCCCGCTTTGCCTTCTTCCCGGCAATAGCAACGGCCTTGTAAGTTTTAAAATAAATACAGCAAATCTACCCGGTGTAATGAAGGCAATTGAAAGCGAGTGGAAGGCGATGGCGCCCGGTATGCCTTATAGTTACAGGTTTTTAGATGATTCATTTAACGACATGTATAAGGATGAGCAGTGCACCGGTAAAATTGTGCTTATATTTTCTGTGCTTGCAATTCTTATAGCCTGCCTGGGGTTGTTTGGGCTATCTGCATTTATAGCAGAACAACGCACTAAAGAAATTGGCGTGCGCAAAGTATTGGGTGCAAGTGTGCAAAGCATAATTGGATTAATATCGAAAGAATTTATGATTTTAGTAGCGGTTTCATTTATAATTGCCGCGCCCGCTGCCTGGTGGGCAATGGACAAATGGTTGCAGGATTTTGCATACCGCATAAATATTGAATGGTGGGTATTTGCGGTGGCCGGCGCTATAGCATTTGGTATCGCCCTTATTACAACTGGTTACCAGGCTATAAAAACGGCCCGCATGAACCCGGTAACGAGTTTAAGGATGGAGTGATGAACGTGAATCGTCAATCGTGAATCGTGAATAATTTCCATATATGCTTAATAGTTTTAAACCCTCCTCAATCAGGGCGATTCTTAATTGCATGGCCCAAAATGGTTAAACGGCTTATAATACTGATTAGGCGAAGTGCTTTGTAAAGCCTGGTGATTACCTTAGCTGACCAAACACATAGAATATTTAAACCGTTCAAGCCATGTTTAAAAATTACTTCAAAATTGCATACCGCAAACTTTGGAAAGATAAAACATCATCAATCATAAGTATACTTGGGCTTGCAACAGGTATGGCATGCTGTATGCTTATAGTATTGTTTATAAAGGATGAGCTGAGTTTTAATACATTTAACGCCAATAAAAACAACATATACGGCCTTAACTGGACCACCAAGCAACCAGATGGCACCGTTTTTAGCGAGGCTACTTCACCCTTGCCGTTTGCACCAGTTTTTACACCTAAGATCAGTGGCATACAAACAAGTGCAAGGCTTTTTCAGCGCAGTGGTGAAATGCAGGCGGGCAACGCGGCAAATGTAACAAGGTTCCAGGAGCAGCAAGTTTACTTTGCTGACAGTACTTTGTTCAACATTTTTACAATTCCGTTTGTAAATGGTAATGGAGGCAATACAGCACTGTCTGCACCCAATACAGTTGTTATTACTGACGAGATGGCCGCCAAATACTTTGGCAGTACCAATGTTGTTGGTAAAACATTACTTTTTGAAAACCGGCAATTATTGCAGATAGCAGGTGTGGTTAAAAAAATGCCCCTCAATTCAGATGTTCAGTTTGATTTTTTGATATCTCTTGAAACATTGTTTTCTGCTGAAAACCCCGGCACTGCTGATTTTATAAGGAGCAACTGGACGTTTACTGCATCTTATACATACGTGCTTTTAAAACCCGGTCAGCAAATACAAAGCGTTAACAGCCAGCTTAATGAACTACTAAAAAAATATGGCAACGACCGTAACCGCCAAATGAATTCTGCATCGCTTCAGCCACTCAAAAACATTCACTTATACGCAGCAGATGTTCAGAATAACCTAAGCACCAGCAGTATTACTTATATATACATTTTTGCAGGTATAGCTTTGCTTATTTTATTTATTGCGAACGTAAATTTTATCAATCTTGCTGTAGCGCAATCAGTTTCCCGCACAAGAGAAGTAGGCATGCGTAAAGTGCTTGGCGCAAGCAAGCAGCAACTGGTAGCACAGTTTTTGGGCGAAACATTGTTGATAAGCCTTATTGCATTTTTATTGGCCTTTATATTGTGTTGCCTGGGGTTGCCATTGTTAAACCAGCTTACAAATAAACAACTGTCATGGCATTTACTTTTACATGCTGAAAATGTTGCACTATTTACAGGCATTTTTATTGTGATCAGTGTTTGTGCAGGTTTATACCCGGCGTTTTTCATCAGCCGTTTTAAACCAGCTATATCGGTAAAGGGCAAATCAGGTGAACGTGTGCAGCGTAACACAGTACGCAAGGCATTGCTGGTGGCGCAGTTTGCCATATCAACCGCGCTTATAATTGGTGCAACGGTTATTTACCAGCAATTGCAATATATGCGCAACAAACCGCTGGGCTTTCAAAAGGAGCAAATGATCATTGTACCATTATTTGGCAGCAATGCACCAGCCATAAACAATGGTGTTGACGGGCCTATGCGCCAGCGCATGAATACTTTTTCAACTGAACTGGTGCGTAACAGTAAAATTAAGGCTGTAACATCTGCTTCAGCATTGCCTGGCCAAAATATTGTAAGCGGTCTTGTTATACCACAGGGTTTTGCAGATAACAGCAACATATTTGTACCATGGATATCTGTTGACTATAATTTTTTACAGGCATTAAATATTCCGGTTGTCAGCGGCCGTGGTTTTTCAAAAGCAACCGGCACCGACCATTTAAGCGCATTTGTAATCAATGAATCGGCACTTCACACTTTTAACTGGAAAAATCCGCAGGATGCTATAGGAAAAACCATCATTCGCGGTGAAGCAAGTAATGGTAAGCGTGGGCAAATAATAGGTGTGATAAAAGATTTTAACCTGGCAACGCTTGACCAACCTATGCAGCCGTTGATACTGGATGTAAACGCGCCAAGGTTTAGCGAGTTTGCTGTAAGTGTTCAGTCAGACCATTTGCCTGAAACCATTGAGTATATTAAAAATACCTGGAACAAGTTTTTCCCTGAGCGTGTATTTGAATACAGCTTTCTTGATAAGGATATTGACAGGCAATATGCAGATAAAGAAAACCTTGCCAGGATAATAGAATATTTCGCACTGGTTGCTATATTACTCTCCTGCTCGGGGTTATTCAGCATTGCATCTTTCCTCTCCATACAACGCACCAAAGAAATTGGCATACGCAAAGTATTGGGTGCCAATGTTACCAACATTCTTATTTTACTTTCGCAGGAGTTTGTAAAGCTGGTACTTATAGCGTTTATTATTTCTTTGCCGGTAGTGTGGTATGTAATGCACAACTGGCTGCAAAATTTTGCATACCGCATTAGCATATCATTTTGGGTGTTTGCGGCTGCCGGTGTGCTTGTTTTATTAATGGCGATATTAACGGTAGGCTTTCAATCAATAAAAGCAGCGTTGATGAACCCGGTGAAGAGCTTGCGGGTGGACTGAGAAGATGAATTGTTATGGTGAAAGTGTGGCTAAATAATTACACCACTCCCGCCAGCCATTCCTGCATCTCCCTGGAAGCCTATATTTTATTTTAGGAGATACACGACATGAACACTTTCGTGCAGCCAGTGTTCGAAATCGAACATCATCATTGCCTGTAAAGGTCTTAAAATATTCTCTATCAATTGTTTATCTCTTGGCACAGGCGTTGCCCCCAGTTTAATACCAGTGGGTATGCTACTCATAAGAAGCAAACATGCCACCTGTAGCCCTTTGCAATAACTAAAAACTAAAAATGATCTGCCATGTTTAAAAATTATTTTAAAACAGCTTTTAGAACTTTAAGCCGCAATAAAGGGTATGGTTTTATAAACATCACGGGGCTTGCAGTTGGGGTAGCAGCCTGCCTGCTTATTTTTTTAGTGATACAATATGAAACAAGCTTTGACGATTTTCACCTAAATAAAAATCGCATTTACAGGATCGGCACAGCGTTTCATGGACCTGAAGGTGTGGACTATACGGGTGGTATTTGCTACCCTGCGGATGAACAGCTAAAACTTGATTTCCCGCAACTGGAGAAGGTGGCATCCATTCACGCTGCCCAGGGTGACCAGGTAACAGTGATGGACGAAAGCAACCGCCCCACCGAAAAGAAATTTAACGAGAGCGGTTTATTTTTTGCAGAACCCACTTTTTTTGAAATATTTAATTTTCCTTTCCTGGCCGGTGACGCTAAAACCGCTTTGGCTGAACCTTATACCGCAGTTGTTACACAGCAGACAGCAGAAAAATATTTTGGAGACTGGCATAACGCCATTGGCAGAACCATTAAGTATAAAGACAAGAACATTTGTAAAATAACCGGCGTTTTACAAAATTTACCTGCAAATACTGATTTCCCTATACAGGTAGTGTTATCTTTTAAGGGCAATGAAAGGGATTCGTCGCAGGACTGGGTAAGCACTTTAAGTGATCTTAATACATATGTATTGTTACCACCCAACATGACGGTTGAGGGGTTTAATAACAACCTGGCTGCATTTACAAAAAAACATAAGCCTGCAGAATTTGCAAAAGATGTAATGATTGCACAGCCTTTAAGCCAAATACATTTTGACAGCCGGTTTGGTAACTTTAGCGGCAGTACATTTAGTAAAGAGCTTATAACTGCATTAAGCCTAATCGGCCTGTTTTTGTTAGTAATTGCCTGTATAAATTTTATAAACCTTGCAACTGCGCAAGCCGTTAACCGCGCCAAAGAAGTTGGTGTACGCAAGGTGTTAGGCAGCAAAAAGAAAGACCTGGTACTGCAGTTTTTAAGTGAGACTTTTATAATTACGCTTTTTGCCGTTGTAATGGCCATTCTTATCTCAACAGCATTATTGCCATCATTAAACGGGTTGCTTAAAACACATATTAGCTTTGGCATAAACGTTACATTGGCATTGTTCTTATCTGCCCTTATTATATCGGTTACTTTGCTGTCGGGGTTTTATCCCGCTGTAATATTATCCGGCTTTAACCCCATTACAGCTTTAAAAAGCAAGTTTACCAGCAAAACAGTTGGTGGTATTTCGCTGCGCCGCGGCCTTGTGGTGGTTCAGTTTGCCATTGCGCAGGCGTTAATAATGGGCACATTGATAATTGTAAGCCAAATGAACTATTTTAAAAATGCTTCTATGGGTTTTGATAAAGACGCCATTATTAATGTAAACATGCCTAATGACAAGATAAGCCAAACAAAACTAACAGCGTTAAAAACTGAACTGCTAAAACAGTCAGGTATAAAAAATGTGAGCTTCAGCATGTTTGCTATTGCAGATAAAGGGCATTGGAGCAGTAATTTCAGGTTTGGAAGTGAACAAAAAGAAACTGATTTTAATGCCGACCTTAAGTGGGCTGATGCTGATGCGTTTAAAACATACAACCTACAATTTGTTGCAGGCCGGCCTTACCAGGCATCTGATACAGTGCGGGAGCTTGTAGTGAATGAGACTTTGGTAAAAAAGCTTGGCATAACTAACCCGCAGGATATTTTAAACAAAAAACTTAATTTTTGGGACAGTTCAATTGTAGCCCCAGTTGTGGGCGTTGTAAAAGATTTTCACAGCAACACACTAGTAAACCCTATTGATGCGGTTGTAATGAGTTCGTGGAAAGGGGTTTACAGAACAATGTCAGTAAAACTGGAGGCACAGCAGGCAAAACAAGCTTTAGCTGCGGTTGAAAAAACATGGACTGGACTGTACCCGGATTATGTTTATCAATACCAATTTCTTGACGATAAGATCGCCAGCTTTTACAAGCAGGAAGACCAGCTATCTCAATTATATAAAATATTTGCAGGCATAGCTATTTTTATCTCATGCCTCGGGTTATATGGCCTCATATCGTTCATGGCTGTACAACGCACTAAAGAGGTTGGGATACGCAAGGTTTTGGGGGCGAGCGTAACCAGCATAGTGTATATGTTTAGCAAAGAGTTTATAGTGCTTATAGGGGTTGCATTTTTAATTGCTGCACCGTTAGCATATTATTTTATGCACAACTGGTTAACCAATTTTACCTATCGCATTCAGATAGGTGCAGGCATCTTTGTGTTGACGGTTTTGTCATCAGTTATTATAGCGTGGGCAACAGTTGGGTATCGTGCTATAAGAGCGGCATTAATGAACCCGGTAAGGAGTTTGAGGACGGAATAAAGACTATACTAATTAATTATGAAACGATTGGCGGGACTTAGGTCCCGTCAATCGTTATAAAGACCAAAACTAATTGCTCCTATCGCTCTGCATCAACATGGTCATTCTTCGAAAAAAAATCACTTATAGCGAAATAAATAAAGTTACGTACGATTTCGTACGAACGGTGTCCGAAATCGTACACTTTTAAAATCATTTCCTCCTTAAATTATTCTATTTCAACGGATTACCCAGTTGGCATACCCATTGTTTGGTGTTGGTATGGTGGCCGTATTATGCACAAGTTGTTGTAAACAACTATAAGGCAGCCCAAATAGCGGGACTTTAAACTGAAAACAATCACAATGTTTAAAAATTATTTTAAAACTGCTTTTAGAAATTTAAGCCGTAATAAGGGATATGCTTTTATAAACATCATAGGGCTTGCAGTAGGTGTAGCAGCCTGCCTGCTTATTTTTCTGGTTATACAATACGAAACAAGCTTTGATACTTTTCACAACAATAAAGACCGCATTTACAGGATCGGCACATCGTTTCACGGGCCTGATGGTGTGAGGTATACAAAGGGTTTATGCTACCCCGCAGGCAAGCAGTTATCGCTTGATTTTCCCCAGTTGGAAAAAGTTGCATCTATTCGCGGGGTCCAGGGCGACCAGGTAACAGTTATGGACGAAACCAACCGACCGACTCAAAAGAAATTTAATGAGAACGGTTTGTTTTTTGCAGAATCTTCCTTTTTTGAAATATTTAATTTTCCGTTCCTGGCCGGCAACGCTAAAACCGCTTTGACTGATCCTTATACTGCGGTTATTACCCAAAAAACAGCAGAAAAATATTTTGGTGACTGGCATAAAGCCATGGGAAGAACAATTAAGTATAAGGATAAAAAAATATGTAAGGTAACTGGCGTGTTACAAAACCTGCCTGCGAACACTGATTTCCCCATAGACGTTGCGTTATCATTTAAAACACAGGACGATAATAACGCAACCGATTGGGTAAGCACATTTGGCGACCTTAACACTTATGTAGTGTTACCGCCCAATATGACGGCTGATAAGTTTAACAATAACCTGGTAACATTTACTAAAAAGCACAAGCCCGCAGAGTATGCAAAAGATGCATTTGTTGCACAGCCTTTGAATGAAATACATTTTGACAAGCGTTTTGGAAACTATAACGGCAACACATTTAGCAGGGAGCTTATTACAGCGCTAAGCCTTATTGGCCTGTTTCTTTTAATAATTGCCTGCATAAACTTTATTAACCTGGCAACCGCCCAAGCTGTTAACCGTGCTAAAGAAGTTGGTGTTCGCAAGGTGTTAGGCAGCAAAAAGAAGGATTTGATACTGCAATTTTTAAGCGAAACTTTTATTATTACTGCATTTGCAGTTGCAGCTGCTATTATTATCTCAATAACACTGTTGCCGTCATTAAACGGGCTGCTTAAAACGCATATTAGCTTTAGTATAAACCCAATGCTGGCAATATTTTTAGCTGCTCTTATAATATTGGTTACTTTTCTGTCAGGGTTTTACCCGGCCATTATATTGTCAGGTTTCAATCCCATCACAGCGTTAAAAAGCAAGTTTACCAGCAAAACAGTTGGCGGCATTTCGTTAAGGCGTGGCCTGGTAGTGTTACAATTTGCGATAGCCCAGGCGTTAATAATGGGAACGTTGATAATTGTAAGCCAGATGAATTATTTTAAAAATGCATCAATGGGTTTTGATAAAGACGCTATTATTAATATAAACATGCCCAATGACAGCATCAGCCAAACAAAACTAACTGCTTTAAAAAGCGAATTGCTAAAACAGGCAGGTATAAAAAATGTAAGCTACAGCACATTTACCATCGCAGATGATTCCCACTGGACAAGTAATTTCAGGTTTGGCAATGAACAAAAAGAAACTGATTTTAATACTGACCTTAAATGGGCCGATGCCGATGTATTTAAAACATACAACCTGCAGTTTGTGGCAGGCAGGCCTTATCACCAGACTGATACCGTTCGGGAACTTGTGGTAAATGAAACTTTGGTAAAAAAACTTGGCATAACTAACCCGCAGGATATTTTAAATAAAAAAATTAATTTTTGGGATGGTTCAATTGTAGCCCCGGTTGTTGGCGTTGTAAAAGACTTTAACAGCAATACAATGGCAAAACCAATTGAAGCTGTTGCAATGGGCTCATGGAATGCAGTATATCAAACTATGTCAGTTAAACTGAAGGCTCGGGAGGCAAAAGTAACATTGGCCGGCATTGAAAAAACATGGACAGCGTTATACCCTGAATTTGTTTATCAATACCAATTTCTTGATGATAAAATTGCCAGCTTTTACAGGCAGGAAGACCAGCTATCTCAATTGTATAAAATATTTGCAGGTATAGCTATTTTTATCTCATGCCTCGGGTTATACGGGCTTATATCATTTATGGCGGTACAACGCACCAAAGAGGTTGGTATACGCAAGGTACTGGGCGCATCTGTTGGCAGTATAGTGTATATGTTTAGCAAGGAATTTACGATACTTATAGGGGTGGCATTTTTAATTGCAGCGCCCCTTGCAGATTATTTTATGAATAATTGGTTAACTAATTTCACATTCCGTGTACAAATTGGTGTTAGCATATTTGTGTTAACAGTTGTTACATCAATATTTATTGCATGGATAACGGTAGGGTACCGTGCAATAAGAGCAGCATTGATGAACCCGGTAAAGAGTTTGAGGACGGAATAATGAAGCCCCCATTCCCGGCCTTTCCCCCTTTAGGGGAAAGGTGTTGAGAAGATTCCCTTATAGAATAAAGAGGTGATATAAGAATAATCGTAGTGGTATATATAGAGAGACAACATACACATTTTTAACGTGCTAAAATTTCCCTGCCGGGAGTTTGAACTATGCTGAAAAATTATTTAACAATTGCGTTCCGTAACCTGCGCAAGTACAGGTTTACATCGTTTATCAACATTTTTGGTCTTACTGTAGGGCTTACATGCTGCCTGCTTATACTTGCGTATGTAATTAATGAGCTTAGCTATGATAAGTTTAACCCTAAGGCCAGTCAAATTTACCGGGTTGCCAGGAATTTTAATAACCAGGATGGCGCTATCAATTTGCAACTAAGTTCTGTTGCCCCTCCCTTCGGGCCTTTGCTGCAGCACAACTTTCCCGACATACAGGAAGTTACCCGTCTTTTGCCCAATGGCAATACAGCCATACATTACAAGGAGAAGTTGTTTAATGAAAGAAATGTATATTATGCAGATGACAAGGTGTTTGACTTTTTTCCGGTGCCTTTGTTAGAGGGTAATGCGAAAACATGCCTTACTGACCCTAACAGCCTGATGCTAACTCCTGAGATGGCCCGGAAATATTTTGGTGATGAAGACCCTATCAATAAAATTGTGCGTGTTGATAACCAGCCACCCTGCAAAGTAACAGGCATTTATCAGCCATTTCCTGCAAACTCGCATGTGCACCCGGACATGATGTTATCATTCAGCACCTTAAACGACAGTACGGTATATGGTGCAAGGTTTTTGCAAACAAATTTTGGCAACAATGCCTTTTATACCTACCTGATGTTTCCCAAGAATTACCCGGCAGAAAAGCTTGTAGCCCAGTTTCCCGCATTTATTGATAAGGTTATACCTATACCAACAGGACCAAACGTTGTGTTACCACCGGGCTTTAAGCAATCGAAGTTTACTTCATTGTTTTTACAAAAGCTAACCGATATTCACCTGCGTTCCCATTTAGATGATGAAGCTGAGCCCAATGGAGATATAACAAGAGTATATGTATTTTCGGCCATAGCATTATTTATACTGCTTATTGCCTGTATAAACTACATGAACCTGTCAACTGCCCGTTCCGTATTGCGTGCAAGAGAAATTGGTGTTCGCAAAGTAGTTGGCGCCCAGCGCAAGGAAATAATAATGCAGTTTTTAAGCGAGAGTGTTTTAATAACATGGATGGCATTGCTGCTGGCATTTTTATTAACCTGGTTGCTGATACCGTATGTAAACAGTTTATCCGGCCAACACCTCGCCATAAATATTTTGTTAAGTACAAAGGTAGTTGTTACTGTTTTGCTGTTACCGTTTATCGTAGGTATTATAAGCGGTGTTTACCCAGCGCTTTTTATGTCGTCATTTAAACCCATAAAGGTTTTAAAGGGGCTTGTAAAAGCAGGCGGCGGAAGTGTGTCGTTCAGGCAGGTGCTTGTAGTGCTGCAGTTTAGCATTTCAATTATTCTTATTATAGCAACAACTATTGTATTTCAGCAGTTAAGCTATATGCAAAAAGCTTCGCTTGGTTTTAATAAGGATCACATTATCACTTTGCCGTACAGCCCCACGCTTGACGGAAAATTTGAAACATTCCGCAATGCCTTGTTAAGCAGCCCGGGCATAAAAAATGCGGGCCGCTCATCGCGTGTACCTACAGGCAGGCTGCTTGACAGCCAGGGTGCAGCCACATTCTCAGGCGA
>Ga0206931_1126_pt1 | contig 24200 bp, 18 predicted proteins | sample Alteio_BWOrgHeat_17_FD_152946 | JGI IMG/M metagenome (GOLD analysis project Ga0206931, IMG submission 152946) | Enriched cells from forest soil in Barre Woods Harvard Forest LTER site, Petersham, Massachusetts, United States -... | ecosystem: Environmental > Terrestrial > Soil > Temperate forest >...
GGGCAATCAGTTATATTACAGCCCGCAGGGGCCGTAACGTATGTTTGGGCCGGTAACAAATCACTTAGCTGTACAAACTGTACAAACCCTTCTGCAACACCAGATTCTACTACCACCTACTATGTTGCCGGTACAAGTGGCGCAGGCTGTATTAATACAGATTCTGTTGCTGTGCTGGTAAAACGGCCATTTACCATGGCCCTGCAGCCAATTGATACCCTTTGCCTGGGTGGTACAGTTCAGCTTGTAGCATCCGGGGCTGAAGTATATAACTGGCAGCCGTCAACGGGCCTGAGTAATACCGACATTGGCGACCCAACTGCTTCGCCCGGCGTTACTACAACTTATACAGCCATAGGCACGGATACAAAAAAATGCTTTTTTGACACGGCAGCGGTTGTGGTAAGAGTATTTCCTAACCCAACAGTAAGCTTTGCAGATACCGGGGTTACCATACTGGAGGGCGACAAGTATAGACTTGTGTCAACGCCTTCGCCTGATGTTATAAACTGGCAATGGTCGCCACCCCAGGGTTTATCATGTACAAACTGCGCAACCCCGGTAGCGATGCCGAGGGAAACCACAACTTACAGCGAAAAGGTGTACAACCAGTATGGGTGTTCGGCTTCGGCAGCGTTTACTGTCACAGTTCTATGTAACGAAAAAAGCCTGTTTATACCCAACACATTTTCACCAAACGGTGACGGCATGAACGACTATTTTTACCCGAGAGGGGTAGGCCTGTACAATGTAAAATCGCTTAGGATATTTAACCGGCTTGGACAAATAGTTTTTGAAAGGGTAAACTTTGCCGCCAACGACATTAGCAATGCATGGGATGGCAAATATAAAGGCGCTATGCAACCGTCAGATGTATATGTATACGTTATTGAGGTGATTTGCGACAATGGTACAGTGCTGGCATCGAAAGGAAATGTTACCTTATTGCGTTAAAACTTTTTTTAATTGGTTTATAATAAAAAATTCAGTGCAAATCATAAAAACTGTTAAATGCATATTGTATCTTTATTGCTACCAATATCCAAAAAATCCAGAACAATGAAAAACCTTTTAAGCATGGTTGTGCTTGTGGCTGTATTTAGCTGCAGGGGCTATGCCCAAGATCCGCACTTTTCCCAATTTTTCGAGGCGCCTTTACTACGTAACCCATCGCTGGCTGGCCTTTTTAATGGCGATGTACGCGTTAACAGTGTTTATCGCAGCCAATGGGGCAGCGTAACAGTGCCTTACCAAACGGGTTCGTTTGACGTTGAGTATAAACAACCGGTTGGCAGGGGTAACGACTTTGTTACAATTGGAATGGAAATTTTATACGACCGGGCAGGCACAACAAACTTTACAACCTCCAACCTATTACCTGCAATAAATTATCATAAAGCACTTAGCGGCGACAAAAATAAATACCTCTCCGTAGGCTTTATGGGTGGATATGTGCAACGTAATATTGACCGGTCGAAGATTACTACCAACAACCAATACGACGGCTCAGGGTACAACCCCTCACTGTCAGATGGCGAATCTCTTACGCAGTTTAACTATCATTACTGGGATGGCAGCGTGGGTGCTTCATTCAACTCATCCATCGCAGGCAGTGAAACCGATAATTATTTTATCGGAATAGCGTACCATCACTTTAACAGGCCTAAAAACTCATTTTACGTTAATCCGCCTGTTGAGTTAAACCCAAAGCTTGTTTTTTCAGCCGGTGTAAAATTTGGCCTTGATGAAGTATCTTATCTTACTATCGACGGAGACGCAAGCAAGCAGGGAAGCTATAACGAATTTATTGCGGGGGCAATGTACTCGTACAAACTTGGTACCGATGCGGAAAACCCTGATTATGTTGTGCATTTTGGTGGTTACCTGCGCTGGAAAGATGCCTTTGTGCCGATGGTTAAAATTGACTATAACCCGTTTGCCATTGGTTTTAGCTACGATGCAAATATTTCGCAGTTAAAAACAATAAGCCAATCAAGGGGCGGATTTGAAATAAGCATATCCTATATTGGTTTTGTTGCACGCGGCAGCACAAAAGGTGCTATGCTTTGCCCAAGATTTTAAAACAACAACGGCTTGAGCAAAATTTACTAAAACCTGATCAGAGTAAGGCCCGAACAATGTAGCTTAGCTGCAAAATTTTTTTATGAGCATTGTAAAAGGGCAAATTGCACCAGCTTTTAGTTTGTATAATACAGAGAAGATTAAAGTTACCCTGTACGATCACAGGGGATCAAATGTGGTGTTATTGTTTTTCCCGCTTGCTTTTACGGGGACCTGTACCAAAGAATTGTGTAACGTAAGGGACAATATTGCCTTATATAATAACATGCATGCAACAGTATTTGGCATATCAATAGACTCCTTGTTCACGCTTAAAAAATATAAAGAAGAACAAGGGCTGAATTTTGACTTGTTAAGCGATTTTAACAGGCAAACAGCAAAGGAGTATGACGTGCTTTATGATGTGTTTCCATCGTTTGAAATGCAGGGAGTAAGCAAACGTGCGGTTTTTATAATAGATAAGGAAGGGGTAGTTCAATATAATGAAATTTGTGCCGTACCAAGCGATCTGCCTGACTTTGAAGCTATGAAGAAGGTACTTGAAGGGCTGAACAGTTAGGGCAGGTGTTGTTTTTTGTACAACTTTCACAGGTATTTTTGTAAAGCAGTGCGTTTTTTGCTAACTTTACTATGTAAAAGTGGGTTGAATGAAAAGATTTTTACACAAACTTTTTTACTATCGCAAAAAAATAGGCCTTACACTGGTGTTACTGGTGCTGATGGGCTGGTTTGTGCATGCGGGTAACGGAGGGGCCAATTTTTACGACCAGGCCAAAATTGTTAAGTTTTATCCTAACCCCGCTACATCTTTTATAAACTTTGAATTTCCTAATGACTCATACAAAGATTATGTGTTGCAGATATACTCTTTTACAGGAAAGAAAATGACTGAAATTCCGGTGTCTTCCAATAAACTTACTGTTACATTAACGAATGACTACTATCGCGGCCTTTATGTATTCCGCTTGTCCGACAAGTCGGGAAGGCTTATCGAAGTAAATAAATTCCAGGTTATAAGGTAGTCTGCAATTAATCTACAATCCCGAGACTTCCACAATTAAAAATTTCAAATAGTTAGTATTTTCCATGCCCCATATTATCGGGTGGTCACTTGCCTGTGCTTTAAAGGTTACCTGCCGTATTTTTTTTCGTGCATCTTTTGCAGCCATATCAATAGTTTGCAAAAACAATTCGGGCGATACAAGGTTGGTGCAACTGCTCGTAACCAAAAAGCCGCCATTTTTTACCAGCTTCATACCGCGAAGGTTTATTTCCTTGTAGCCGGTAAGGGCTTTTTGAATATTCTCACGGCTTTTGGTAAAAGCAGGCGGGTCAAGCATTACCATATCATATTGCCTTCCCTCTTTAGCCCAACCTTTCAATACATCAAAAGCATTTACTGCTTCAAAATGGCAAATATTATCAAGTCCGTTTAATTTGGCATTGCGGTTGGCCTGCTCAACTGCATTGACCGATATATCAATGCCCAAAACACTCTTGGCTCCGTAGTGCGCTGCGTGAATTTCAAATGTACCGGTGTATGTAAATGCACCTAAAACATCGGCACCTTTCGCAATGTGCTTGATCGCACGGCGATTATCCTGCTGGTCTAAAAAATAACCTGTTTTTTGGCCATTTTCAATGTCAACATAAAACTTCAGGCCATTTTCAGTAATAATAATATTTGTATCAAACTGTGCTGATAAAAACCCTTTTTGCTGCTGCAGCCCTTCCAGTTCGCGCACGGGTACATCATTTCTTTCGTAAATACCTTTTGGCTTAAAAATAGTTTGCAGGGCTTTTACAATACTGTCTTTCCAAACATCCATTCCAAACGATAAGGTCTGTAGTACAAAATAGTCATTAAACTTATCAATAATCAGCGCGGGCAAATAGTCAGCTTCCCCAAATACCAGGCGGCAGTTTTCAGTATATCCTATTTTTTGCCTGTAGTGCCATGCTTCCTGTATGCGGCGCAGAAAAAAATCATCATTAATTTCCTCTTTCCTGCGTGTTAACAATCGCACGGTTATTTGTGACTGCGGATTGATGTAACCTTTACCTGCAAATGACCCATCACCATATAACACATCCACAATATCACCAGCCTTCACATCTCCTTTTATCGCCTCAATTTCGTTATTAAATATCCAGGGGTGGCCGTTAAAAATGCGTTGAGCAATTTTCTTTTTAAGTTGAACAGTCATTGCCCAAAGATACGATCGCAAGAATAAAACTGCAGCGCGCATTGTTTTAGTTCTTAATAACAGACTTTTTAGCAAATAAAACTGTTTGGGATAATAACAATTTTACTTTGTTACTTATACCTGTTGTTTTTCACCATATATGCCCCTGTTGGCTTCCAGTGATTACTATTAAAAAAAGAAAGGCGCAAAATTTAAAACTGTAATGTGTAGTTTTGAACTATTAAAACCTCTTTATAAAATATTCCGTCTGTGTACTGCGGCATTTGCCCTTACCACCCATTTGCCTCTTTACAGGCAAATAAGAGATATTTTTTATGTAATTTATAAAGAGAAAACATGGCACAATCTATTAAAATAGGCGTAATAGGCGCCGCCGGTAAATCTGGAAAATATATTTTAAACCTTCTTTTGCATAAAGGCCTCGATTGCAAAATATTGCTAAGACATCCTGAAAATTTTCAAATTCAAAACTCAAAGGCAGAAATTGTTGAAGGTGATGTTAGACACTATGATGCCGTACAAAAACTGTTACGCGACTGCAATATTGTTGTAAGCACACTTGGCCAGGCAAAAGGTGAAACACCAGTCTTCAGCCAGGCAGCTGCAAATGTTATAGCCGCTGTGGACGAGTTTAATATTAGCAGGTACATTGTAATCACAGGGCTTAGTGTTAACACTCCGTTTGACAGGAAAGGGCCCGCAACAAAGGCTGCAACGGATTGGATGTATAACAATTACCCCGCAACAACGCATGATAAGCAAGTTGAATACGAAATGATGGCTGCAAGCCCTATCAACTGGACTTTAATACGGCTGCCTTTGATTGAGCAAACCGAATGCAATAACAAAATACTTGTTGACCTGGAGGATTGTCCTTCAGATAAGATTAGCGCGACAAGCCTTGCGCATTTTATTGTTGACCAATTTTTTAATGATGCCTATATAGGCAAGGCGCCATTTATTGCAAATGCTTAATGAGTAAATAACGCAGGCCCGAAAAGGGCCTGTTGTTTTATTGCAGTACTTGATGGCAGACTGCCTGTGTTTAACTTAAAACACTGTATTATTTAGGCTGCACATCAATTGTGGTAACGGCGCTGCCAGCCAGGCCATTTGCAGTAATACCCTGCACAATTACCGCATATTTACCAGGTACGTCAGACGTGTAAAAAGAAATGGTTTGGTGGCCCTTTGCATCAGTTTTAATATTCGGGTTCCAGTATAAAACGTTTCTAACATCGGGTATGCGGCCATTAAGCTTTTCAGGAGCATCATACACCGGTGAATAAAATTCCCGCTCTCTTTGTAAACCATCATATTCAACAACAAGGCCATTCGGATCTAACAGCGTAGCACCAACACTGCCGTCGTAAGAGCAATAGCTAATAACGCCATCAGTTATTAAAGGGCCCGAATAATACTTATGTGTTACAATATCAATCTTTTTTATTTTAAGAGGGTCACTCTCCATTACCTTATTGACATTAAAAACCGGTACCCCATCCACTAACACCAATGGCGTTCCAAAAAAATAAGGTGCTGTTGGCATTTTTACCCTCAAGTTGTAGTCAGTTGGTTTTCTCACCCTCACTTCAACAACAAATTCCCGCATCACTTCATCCATAGTAGTAAAGCGTGTATAATCGTCAAGGTAATATGCTTTGTCTGGCGTGCCGTAAAAAACAGAGGTATCACCATGCGCTGTTAAATTAAAACGTTGTTTTGCATCCCTTAAATATGCATTTTCTGCCTGCGCGTTAATTGTCCTGTTTTCCAACTGCTCTTTAAATTGCCGGGCAAGCATTAATGGCGTGAAGCTATTTGTAGAAAATGAGTCATAAAAAGGGCTGGAAAAATCAAACCTGTAATTACTGTCGGTTTGATTATTGGTTTGCGCTACAAGTTGGTTATTGCCATAAAATTTTCCAATATTAAAAAGCAGTTGCCCTTCATTGTTGCTAACATCGGTGGCGAATTTAAATTGCTGTCCCGGCACCGTTAAATAACAGGTAATATTTTTTGCCGCCAGGCCGGTTGTTCTGTCAAACACCCTCCCTGCTACCAATGGGCCTTCCAGTTCCGCGGCATATTTAAAGTAAGGCTTTTTGTTTTGCAGTATATCCTCCCATTTCAGCCTTCTCCAGCCATGGGTAAGCATTAAGTTATCTATGCCTTCATCTGCTTCCGCGGTATTATTATTTACATACCAATCAGGAGATTCTATATGCCCGGTAAGGTCTGATGTAAGAAGCAGGTAAGTTAAAATGCCTGGTTCATTTATACCTTGCAGCGAATCTATTAAAAAAGCCGAAACAGACATATCTGCATCATTTATGATGGCTTGCTGCTGATGCGTGGTTACGCTAACATTAACCCCGCTTCGTTCCGCAAAAGAGTTTTGAGCAGGCGAAATATCAATATCCAGCTTTTTTGAAGGCCGTTTAAAATATAGCCTTTCACAAACAGGCTGGCGGGTGTTATTAAAAACAGTAAGCTGTGTGATACCGTCTTCTAAAGATTTTTTATCTATATTAAATTCGGCAACACCATTTTTTAGTTGTTGTTGCAGTAAGGCTTTAAAACGGTTGCGTGTATGTATAAATAAATAGGTATTGTTGCCGGCGGCACCAGTTGAAGTAACTGTAACCTTTATTTGGGCAGCATCAGTATTTGTAACCTGCATCACATAGCCTTCGTTGTAAGCAAAAGGCAATTGATCAGTTGCCTTTTTGCCATCGTCAAGTATTATGCTCGCTTTATACTGGGTATTCTTTTGCGGGGTGAAGCTAAACTTGCCAATACCAAAACGGCTGGGTGAAAACTTTAAAATGGTATCGTTGTTTGTATTAAGCAAGTAGCCTGTACCATTAACACCAGCGCCATTTTTATTGATAAAATTAAATGCTACGATTGATTGAAGGCCATTAACAAGCTGGCCGCCTTCAGGGAAGAACTGTACACTTACATTATCGTTGTTATTTGCTGCCTTTCCTGCATTTTTTAATGTGTTTACGACAGTTATGTTCTTTTCAAAAAAATAACCAGGGCCCATATTTTTCATCCAGTTGGTATAAGCCCTTAATATATAATTGCCGCTGGTTAAAAAGCCGGGGAGTGTAAAGGACCCATTGCCGCTGCCCCCAGTTATTTCTACTTTGCCCTGCAGTACCTGCTTCAGGTCTTTGTTTATTATTTCAACATAACAAATCTTGCTTTGGTTAGCAGGCATATTAAAAACTGCGTCAGTAACATAGGCTTTAAACCAAACAACTTCTCCTGTTAAGTAAAAAGATTTATCGGTATGAACAAAAACCTTTTCCTGCCAGTTTTGTGTGCTGTAACGGTTAAATTTGGCAACCAGGCTATCATTATCAGTTTGTGCAAATGAGCTGACGTTCAACAACAGGCCGGTAAGAAAAAACACCGGTATTTTATATGTTATGCTAAATATTTTCATTCCTCATTTTTATTTATCTATTGCCAAAACGATGGCTTAATATTAGTACCGCCCTGCACCCTGCAATCGAGACAATAGCTTTTGGTAATATTTAGCCCACCACCACTTACAAAATAATATGGTACAAAAGTCGTATCCGGGTAATTATAATAATTAAAAACAGGATTTTGCGCAATGGTTATAACAGGGCAGTAAAGCTGTGATGGGGCAGGATGCCAATTTGTTAGCTCAAGGTGATCAATAAATATTCTCTGCTGCTGAATACTGCCAGCGCTTACCCAACCGATAACAGGTTCATCTTTATTACTTAATGAGGCAATGTTGCCATGCAACTGGGAGGGTTGCAGATCGAACAGCGTACCGATGTTTTGCGTATTTTTTTGGATAATGCTCCAGTATTGATAGGCTTCAGGCGTTAGTGCATACTGCCTTACCAAAATACTGTAACGTATGCCTATTTTGTTATCGTTATTTGGTATAAAAGTTACCGGCTGCTTGCTTACAACATCTTGCGATAGGGCGATAGTATTGCCTAATATAACACTGGTATTGTTATTATCAGTCCAGCATTTGTACGTATAGGTAGCATAAGTAACATACGTTATGCTGAAAATAGTGTCATTTTTTACACCCCACGAAATTTCGTAAAAAGCATTATGCTGAAAAGTTTCTGTAAAATCCCAGCGGTAATACCTGGTATTATTTGTGGGGTCATGCGTATAGGCATAAATGTTAACACCATTATTTTGCTCCCAAGAAATGCTGTCTATTGCGGGGGACTGTTTTACCTTAACAAAATCTGACTGGTATTGCTCTCCGTTTGATGTAACTATATTTAACCTGTATGTTTGGCTGGTATCTAAATTAAGCGGGTTGCTTGCATAAGAGGCATCAGGTTGCTGTTGCAAAGGATACATATTGCCCATGCCGTTTTCAATAGTAATGGTAGCGCCATTTTCAGGTAACGGGGCATAAGTTGAATCACCAATGTTTCTTGACCGGGTGAGCTTAATAGTTGTAACACCGTTTTTACCCGTGTTAATTACCCCGTCAACCACCAGGTAGTTATTATTTGCTGTAATTGCCTTTGGTGTATAAGGCTTTTTGCAGCTAAAAATAAACCAGGCCAGTGAAATAAAAAGCAGGTATTTTGAAATACAGGATAGCATCTGCTTAAAATTTAAAATTGTAAGTTACAAATGGAATGATGGTGCCGAATATAGAAAGCTGGTAACCCCTGATAAACCCGTTTTCCTGCGTAAAATATACTGAATAAGCATTTTGCCTTGCAAACACATTATACACACCAGCTGACCATGAGTTATGTATTTTTTGCTTTACTTTATGGTTACCCTCAAGGGTTACTGAAAGGTCTCCCCTAATATAATCTGGAATACGGTACTGGTTTCTTTGCGAATAATAAAGTGAAGGAGAGCCCCCAACATCAAACACCGCAAGCGGAATAGTAACAGGCCTGCCTGTACTGTAAACAAAATTCGCTGAAATACTAAGCCTGTGCGAGAAACGGTAATTACCAATAAAATTTACATTATGAGGTTTATCGAAATCAGCGGGATAATAAGCACCCTTATTTATCAATTCGCCCGCAAGCGGGTCGTCAGCCTTCAGCAGCGTTCTTGAGTATGTATAACTTAACCACCCGTTAAGCTTGCCTGATAACTTCTTTATTAAAAACTCCACGCCATACGCGTGCCCCTTTGTATTTATTACATCTGTTTCAATGTGTTTATTTAATACAAGGCTTGCACCGCTTTTATAATCAAGGTAATGATCAGTTTGTTTATAATAAACCTCTATAGACGTTTCAATAGTATTGGCCTTAAAATTTTGATAATAGCCTAATGAAAGCTGCCTGCCCTGTTGAGGTTTTATAGTAGGGTCGCTTAACTTCCATATATCGGTAGGGGAAATGGCAGTAGTGTTTGACAACATGTGAATGTACTGCTGCATGGTGTTGAAGCTAAGCTTAATTGACGCATTATCGGTTAAGTTGTAACGTGTTGCAAGCCTTATTTCGGGCGCCTGGTATGTTTTAATTATTTTACCGCTTCCGTATGAAACCGTGTCGGTAATTGTGTTTATACTTCTTGGCACACCGGGCACATACTGTAAAACATCGTGCGGGCCTAAGTAGTTGAACATGGAATATCTTATTCCTGCACTAACAGAAAGTTTTGTTGAAACAGCATATTCGTCACCAAGGTACAATGCACTCTCAAGCCCCTGTTCCGCAGGCACTACATTAGGTGCAACGAGCGACTGGGCACCAACAGGCTGGTAAAAACCTGGATTGAGCTTGTATAAAATAGAGCTTATGCCAAAGCTAATGTTGTGCTTAGTGTTAGGGATATAACTGAAATCGGACCGAAAATCGTACTGGTTAATTTTAAAACCAAGCTTAAATGCGTTTACCGCATTTTGGCTGCTTGATACTGAATAATCGTAGTGGTTAATTACAGCCGTAAGAACATTGTTGAACTTATTATTGAAGTTATGTTTCCATTTTATGCTTGCATTGCTGCTGCCATACTTATACGTGGTGTCTTTATTTAAATTAAACTGGTCGTTGCTTATGTACCCGGTAATATACAGCGTGTTTTTATTGTTGATGGTATGGCTTATATGGATATTGAAATCAGAAAAACTGGCGTCGCTGTTGCTATATGAGCTTTGGGGCAATGACCTTAGCAACCAGTTAGAATAGGTTGTACGGCCGCCTAAAATGATGGAAGTTTTATCTTTCTTTAGCGGCCCTTCAAGTGAAAATTTGCCGGTTAGCGGTCCTATGCCGCCGGAGCCAGTCCATGTTTTTACATTACCATCTCTCGCCGTTACATCAAGCACTGAAGATAAGCGGCCGCCATATTTAACAGGTATAGCACTTTTATACAGTTCAATACCTTTTACAAGATCGGGGTTAAATGCTGAGAAAAAGCCAAACAAATGCGACGGGTTATAAATAGTTGCATCATTAAACAATATAAGGTTTTGGTCGGTTGAACCACCCCTGACATTAAAGCCGTTACTTGCCTCGCCTACAGAGGTTACACCCGGCAGCGTAAGCACTACTTTTAAAATATCTGTTTCACCAAAAACTACCGGCACCTGTTTTATAAGCTTTGCATTAAGCTTTACGGTGCCCATTTGCAACCCTTTAATATTCGACAACCTTTCAGATGTTACAACCACCGTTTTTAACGTGGCAATAAAATCCTGCATTTCAATATCAAGCTTTCCATCTGAATACACCACTACCTGCCTTTTGGTATCTTTCATACCAATACTGCTAAAGTTAATTTCGTACCTGCCTGTTGGCAGCGTTATAGAGTAATAGCCATATTGATCGGTAGTGGCGGCAATAGAAGGATTAACAATAAATACCGAAACGCCCGCTATTGCTTCACCGCTTTTAATATCCCTTACATAGCCTGCCACTGTAGCCTTACCACCTGCCCTGTTTTGTTTTACCCCTATTTCTATTAATTTGTTTTCAATAGACGATACAACCTTTTGATTACGCCCGTTTGCTTCGGGCGGGTAATTGTTGTTAGCAGAGTCATTCACGGCCTTATCATCAAAAAAATCGCCGGGCAACGGTTTAATTTGAAAGTTGCTGGTAATAAATACACGGTTATGGTCAATAACAAATTTTAAAGAAGTATTTTTTAAAACCTCTTCAAGTACCTGTTCAAGTGTTTTTTGATTGAACGATGCAGTTACAGTAATACTGTCGGTTTCAGCCTTGTCAAAATAAAAGTGGCACCCGCATGACGCTTCTACCTGCTTAGCAAACTGCTCAAATGTAACATCATTAAAATTGCCGCTTATACGCGCCGTGTTCTGTGCAACGGCATGAATGGTAAAAAAGACAGGCATAACCATTAAAACAATGCAGTTTATAAATTTCCTCATCTTATTTAGTTAGCCCGTTGTAAAATGTTGTTGCCGCCACCATATACTGTTCAGGATGTTTTTTGTACTTTATTTTTGCTGTTCTCATAAATTTTTTTACTTCCTGTGCTTTATCGCTGAATAGTTTCATAAGGTCGCTTTCAGCATTTATAGCAACATACTTATCGTCTTTAATAATAAAATAGCCGTTGTACTGAACAAACCCTGAAGACTTGTCTTCAATATTTGTTGACATTTTCAGCTCTTTAGTGCGTTTTGCCAATACCTGCATTTTCTTATCATTATACAATAACTCACAAAAGCCGGAAGGCCCGGCCGGGTTTTGTATATTTTTATCAAGCCTTACAAATTGATGGCCCATTATTTCAAAATAGTTGACCTTATCTTTTATAAGCTGCAGCAAAACGTTATTGTAGTAGTATAAGGTAACAAGCTCGTCATTAACCATATCGTACTTTAACGGCACATCTTCATATAAAAACCCATCGTATAATACGGGCCCTCTAACTATTGAATCTTCCATAAAAAAAGGTGTACCCTGCTCCCCATGACCGTAGGCCTCATACGCTACTCCGTTATAAAGCCCAGTTTTTTCTTTTACAACAGAAAAGTAGGCTGTTTTTACATTGCCAGTAATAGTGGTATAAAAAACTGAATCGCCGTTAGCTGGCTGGCAATTACTGTTATTGCAAATAAAAACTGCAGTTAAGAGAAGAACACAAAAGCAACCGGTTTTGGGCATAGTAAGGCAAGTTTACAATTTAAGACAGACAAATTAGCAAAAACATTGCTGCTTGCCTGAAAAACTTTTATACCCGTTGGGATATCGCAGTTATAAAGGGTTAATAACAATGGACGAATATATAAAATAAAAGGTGCGTAAATAAATATTTATAATGATTATTACGCCCTGCAACGATATTAAACAAGGTTACCCTGAAAGGATTTGTGGGAATTTTTAAAATTGAGTATAAACGCTGTATTAAAAAAATTGTTAGCGGTATAGCCGGTTAATGTGATACTGATAACCAGGTGAGCAACTAACCCCAGTTGGAGGTGTTAAACCAACCTTCAATATGGGTCTGCCCCCTTTCTTCAAAACCTTTAAAAGTATATTCATTGGTAGTGGGGCTGTATGCGTAATCCTTCACCCATTCCTTAAAATTAAGTGCTGTTAATTCAACAGCATCCATAATAAAACCAATTTCAGCATCAGTCATGGTTGGGTGAATGGAAAGCCTTACCCAACCGGGTTTTGCCAGAAGATTTCCTGAACGTATTGCTGTTAATATTTCATACGATCGTGGCTTATCAACCTGCAGCAAAATATGCCCGTAGGTTCCGGCGCAGGAACACCCGCCCCTTGTTTGAATACCAAACCTGTCGTTCAGCAGCCTTACTATTAAATTATAATGCGCACCGTTTACTGTAAATGCAATTACACCCAACCTTTTTTTTACATCTCCTTCTAAAACCTCAACATTCTTTATTTTCGAAAACCTCTCAAAAACCAATTCCAGTATTTCATCTTCCCTTTGCAATATGTTCTCAACACCCATCATTTCTTTTAGCCTTACACCCATAGCGGCTTTTATACCCTGCAGAATGGGCGGCGTGCCGCCATCTTCCCTGTGTTCTATATCGGTAACATATTCATGAAACTTCCAGGGGTTGCTATAGGTAACCGTACCTCCGCCAGGCTGATCGGGTATGGTGTTGTTATATATTTTCTTATTAAAGATCAAAACACCGGGTGCGCCGGGGCCACCCAAAAACTTATGCGGCGAAAAATAAATAGCATCTAAATGCGCACCGCATTCTGCAGGATGCATATTGATGTTGACATAAGGGGCAGAGCATGCAAAATCCACAAAACATAACCCGTAGTATTCATGTACAAGTTTTGCAATATCTTGGTAAGGCGTTTGTATACCCGTAACATTTGAGCAGGCAGTAATTGCGGCTATTTTATTTTTACGGTGTTTGTGCTGCTGCAGCAAACTTTTTAGGTGTTCCAGGTCAACATTGCCATTTTTACCCGGCTTAATTATTTCAACATCTGCAATTGTTTCCAGCCAGGTAATTTGGTTGCTGTGGTGCTCCATGTGGGTTATAAATACAATTGGTTTAAGCACCTCGTTTATTTCAAGGTAACCTTCTTTTACGTAGCTCATCATCCGCTCCGGCATCTTAATGCCCAACAGCCGCTGTAGTTTATTTACTGCACCCGTCATTCCGCTGCCGCAAAAAACCAATACATCATCCTCGCTTGCGTTAACGTGGTGTTTAATAATGTGCTTTGCCCTTTCAAACGCGTTGTTCATCAATGTGCCTGTAATAGTAGTTTCTGTGTGGGTATTGGCTAAAAATGGCATTATCTCTTTTTGCATAAACTCCTCAATGGGTTTATAAGCCCGGCCACTTGCAGTCCAGTCTGCATAAATTACCTGCTTTTCTCCAAAAGGGGATTGAAAAGATTGATCACAACCGATGATGTTTTGCCGGAAACCTGAGAAATAACTTTCCAGGTCACTTGACGGGCTGGCGCAAGGCATTTCATCATCTTTATCTTTAACGCTGGAAAAACCGGTAAGCAAGCCTTTATGAAATGCTGGTGACATAGACAGGTGTTTGAATTTGATTACCCGAAACGTTATTTTGATTGCGCTGACTTGAAAATACCAAACAGGTCGTAAGGTTGTTTGCTAAAATATTGGTTAAATAAAAAGCCTGTAAGAAAAACAAACCCGATAAAAGCCAGAACAATCAGGAGCTGTACGCCGGATGTTTTTTGAATGTCTTGCTTTGATTTTGCATCGCAAACCTCGCCGGGGCAGTATTGCGCTTTTGCTTTATAGAACATTGAATAAAATTTGCACCCCAAACAAATGCCAAATGCCGATTCAAAAAAAAGGAACACAAGGCAGATAAGGCAAATAATACCTGTTATGGGGCTATATGAATTTATCACAACCATAAAAACGAACATAGTGGCTGAAAGAGCTACGCCTATTACCCATGCAAACTTTTTTTGCTGCGCACCAACATATTCAGGTACCTGGTTGCGTACTATTAAACGGCCAACTATTAGTGAAGGAGAAAATTTTGGATTGATGAAAACACGAATAATAAAATCTGTTAGAAAAATAGTTATAACATACTTGATGGGTAAAAAATTGTTTTTAAACATGATGAACATAAGGGAAGTGAATGTGGCTAAAAAGAATATACCTGCGGAAGCCCTTATTTCCCTTTCATTTAACACAGGAATATTATACCCCGGTACATTTTCGCCAAACTGTATTACTTTACTCATAGTTTAAGATTTTGGGTGAATGGATATGTTGAATGATTGTGCTTTTATCTTTTTTGATGATCGCAGTACAAGAGTATATAATAAAACAAAACACCCGGAGCAGCTATCAACAAACAGCGGGTTATAGTAAACCAATAGCAAAAACAGGTCAATTGCACTATAAGCAGGAATGCGAAACAAACAGTTTTATATTGAAAATGTTGTGGTGGGTGCTTTTTAATTGACGTCGGGTTGCTGTTGGTATACCATAATGCCCACCTTGTAGATTGCAAAATGAAAAGCAAAAGATTTACCGATATTTATAATGCCAAATAACAAAATGAGAAAACGTATTAATATAAAGCGGTTTACTTTCTTTCTGTGGGTGGGGCTTGCTTTTTTATTAATGGGCGTGGTCTCTAATCATGTGGATCATAGGGACACATTTTTAAAAAGAGAACTGGATGATTTATGGAGGGTTATTTATGTTACTATAGTAAATTATGCTTTTTTTGAAATTACCCTGCCGCTGCTAAGCTGGAGAAAATTTTTTGCGTCATTTTTCCGCCTGCTGGTTTATTTTTTGTTATACTCGTTGGGCTTGTGTTTGTGGGAATCAATTGGTATTGCACTAAGCATTTATACCAGCTTTGCAACAACTACATCTCAAACCAAAGAGATTACTGAGCAGATGACCTACAGCATGGGGTCAGTCTTCTTTTTCGGCATTATAAGGCACGTTTATAATTATATAAAATTAAAACGATCTGCGCAGCAACTGCGTATCGAAAAACAACAGGCAGAATTAAGCTACCTTAAATCTCAAACTAATCCGCACTTTTTGTTTAACACGCTCAACAATATTTATTCGCTGGCGAGAGATAAAAGTGATTTGGCCCCTGAATCGATCCTGCGCTTGTCAAAAATGTTACGTTACATGCTTTATGAAACCGGCGGGGCATTTATAGCTATTGAGCAAGAACTAAAGATAATTAGTGACTATATAGCGCTGGAAAGATTGCGTTATGATGAATCGTTACGCGTTAATTTTAATACTGACATTGAGGATATGCGGCAAGCCTTACCACCGCTATTATTGATACCCCTGGTAGAAAATGCGTTTAAACACGGCGTTTCTGAAACCCGCAACCACCCTTACGTTGATATTCATCTTTCAGTAAATAAGCGGCAGCTTTCCTTTTTCGTAAAAAATTCCACTGAAGATATTCCAGGTGACGAAAAAGTTAGGGAGAACATTGGCCTGTCTAACCTGCGGCGCCAGTTAGAATTGCAATATACTGACTATAGCCTGGAACTGCAGCATGTGGGGCGTGAGTTTCAGGCGATATTAAAAATCAACCTTGCAAGCCATGTCTAAAATAAACTGTATCATAGTAGAAGATGAGCCGCTGGCCGTAAAAGTTTTAGTTGATTATATTTCGCAAATACCCTTTCTTGAACTGCAGGCAACATTTAAAGACGCCATCAGGGCAACTGAATTTCTTAGAAGTAATAAAACCGATCTTATTTTTTTAGATATTCACCTGCCTAAATTAAAAGGTATGGCTTTTTTAAAAACGCTTGCAAACCCGCCGGCGGTTATAATAACAACGGCGTATCACCAGTATGCGGTGGAAGGGTTTAATCTAAATGTGACAGATTACTTGTTAAAGCCTATTGAGTTTGAACGATTTTTAGTAGCGGTTAACAAAGTTAAAATTGCGCAAAAGGAAATACCGCAGCCAGGTGACAACAGGGAAACAAAAGACTACCTGTTTTTAAATGTTCAAAAAAAGAAAGTAAAAATTTTGTTTTCTGAGATGGTGTACGTTGAAAGCCAGCGCGAGTACATTAAGATAGTAACAACTAAAGCTGAATACATTTCGAAAATGAGCACGCATGAAATTGAAGGGCTTTTGCCCCCAAATCTTTTTAAACGTATTCACAGGTCTTTTATAGTTTCTACAAACAAGATTGAATCATATACAGCCGAAATGGTTGAGGTGGGCGGCTTCGCAATCCCTATTGGCAGGGGGTACCGGGATGTAATAGAGGGTTTGTAAAAGAGTACGCAGTCAAATGAAAATACTATGATCACTGGTTTTTCTAAGCTATGTCTATTTTGTAGAAGAATGTTTAACGGCATTTTCTAATAAACCAAGAAAAGCCGGTTGGTTCCATGCGGTAGAGTCGTGCCCTATGGAAGTATAAAAAGCTGTTCCCTTACCTGTTGTACGGTACCATGCAACCGGATGGTCTTTACCCATACCAAAATTCTTATCTTTCACCCACAAAATATTTCCATTCGGGTTAATTTTTTGGCCGTCAATCGAATAAATTACATTAAAGCCGTTAGCGCGCGGGTTATCAAAAAATACGTACCATTCATCTGTATGTGTAAATGCCGGGGGCAAACCTTGTACCATCAAACTATCTGGCACAGCGTTGAGTGTAACACTGGCCTGCTGTAAATGTTTTTCAAGCGGGTGATGCGAGAATTTTGCACCAACCAGGTTTTTTTCATACCAATCCCAGTGGTGCGAATTATCGCCCGCACCATGTATGCCTATCCATGTACCTCCTTGTTCAACATAATTTTGCAAGGCAATCTTCTGGCTGTCATTTAACAGGCGGCCGGTGCAGTTGTTGAATATCACCACATTGAATTTTGACAGCTGTGCAGGGTTAAAAACACCACCTTCTTCTGTGCTGTATAGAAACCAATTGTTTTTCTTAGCAAGATCTGCAAATGCTTTTTTGCCAGCCTCAATTGATTCACCATGCCGGAAGCCAGTTGATTTTGAAAACAGTAATACAGCAGTTTGATTTGGTGGAAAACTGATAACCGGGATTTCCGTTTCGTACGACACAGGAAAGCCGTTGGTTACTTTGTAGGCAAATAATGCCATTGCACCAACCGCCAGAATGATTAATGACAGAATAGACCAAAGAATAATTTTGATAGCTTTTCTCATATAACTAACATGCTTGTACGATGGGCTTTTGCTTAAGTATTAAGCCATCATCTTTTTTAGATAGTTATAGCTATTGGTAACATTTTGTATTGGTTGCGGTGCACCATCCTGCTCTACAAAAAAGTATTTCATGCCGCTTTCTTTGGCATTATCAAAAATGCGCTTAAAATCTATCGTTCCGGCGCCAACTTCGGCAGGGCCGCCGGTGGTTTTATCAAGGTCTTTTACATGCCATAGCGGAAAACGGTGCGGGTGCAGTTTGAACAGGGCTACAGGATCCTGGTTTGCTTTTGTTGCCCAGCAAAGGTCTAACTCCATCTTCACAAGGTCTTTATCTGTATTGGAAAGAATGTAATCAAACGGGCGATGCCCTTCAACATTATCAAACTCTGTAGTGTGGTTATGGTAAGCAAATTGCACCCCAACCTTTTTACACGCTTCGCCAGCTTTGCTGAATACTTCCACTGCTTTTTTCATTTCATCCAAAGTGCCAACAGGTATAAATGAACTTACCAGATAGCTAAGACCGCCTTCAGCCGCGTCATCTGCCAGTTGCTGGTAATCGTCAGTAAGGTTAAGCTGTTTTGGCATATTCTTCATAGCAGCCATCATATTTCTGATCTTGGTAGAATCTTCTGCGGTTTTGGCCATCTTCAAAACCTGGTCTACAGTAATGGGTGCACCGCCAACGTGTGCGGAACGCCACGTCATACCTGCGTCTTTTACCATAGCAGCAAATTCCTTTGGCTTATACCCATAAAAAACGCCTTTTTGTGAGCCTGCACTTTCCATTTCTTTATACCCGATAGCTGCCAGTTGCTGCAAAGTACCTTTAGTATCCGTTGTTATTAAATTGCCGAGCGTGTATAATTGCAGCCCAATGGGATAGGCGGCTTTTTTAGCCATAAATGTTTCAGCTAAGGCCGAACGCCCGAGCAATAAACTTGCGGCAGCGAGTGTACCTGACTGTTGCAGGAATTTTCTTCTGTTGGTCATATAATGTGTTTTAGGATGGTTGCGTGCGTAACACAACCTGCGAAAAGTAGTAACTGGATTTAAAACGGGATAATTGCCAAAAAAATAAAAACCACTCTATACTCCGGATGTAACTATTTGCCTATTTTATCCTTTCACCTTCTATATCAAACATAGCCATCAGGCTGCCGGTTACGTGGTCATCATCTTTTTTGTTCATTACCATGTTTACATCATAACCCTGTGCATTAAAATAAAGGGTTACTGTAGTGCCAGCCAATTCTACTTTGTCAAGGGTTGATATTTGTTTGCCTGTAGAGTCCTGCACAATACCGGTAATGGTTGTATCTTTCTTTTCAAGAACAAATACCATTTTTACATCGCCGTTTGGCGTGCCTTTTAACAGCACGTTCCATTTGCCTGCAAAATAATCAGCGCCAGACGTTTGCGCTTTGGCACCTACCGCAAAAAATAGTAAAAACATGCTTACAAGAACCAATGTACTTTTTTTCATATTTGATTAATTATAGATTGTTATGAATGATTTTTTATTAAGACATTCGGCCACAGCTGACCAAATTGATTATTTGCTAAAAATTAGAAAATGAAGGTAGGGGATAAATATTTACATTTACTAAATTTTAGTAAATAAATTTTATTTTTACCCGGCGAATGAAAAACTTAGATGAAATACGCAACTTTTTAGAGAAGGGTTATATAGAGTATCGCCCAAACCTAACCGTGGAATGCGCCATTTTTGGATACCATGATGGCGAACTTAAGCTGCTGCTGGTAAGGAACAAAGTTGTAACCAAATGGTGCCTGCCAGGTGGCCACGTAAAGAATAATGAAACCCTTGATGAGGCTGCTGCAAGGGTTACCGTTGAACGTACACGCATTGAAAACCTTTTTTTAAAACAGTTTAAAACATTTGGCGACCCTGTGCGGCCTGATAATAAAGCATTTGATCCCGAAATGCTTTTTACGCTAACAGGTGTTAAAATAGGGCCAAACAGCTGGCTTACAGGCCAAACCGTGTCGGTTGGGTTTTATGCCATATCAGATATTGTAAATGCCACACCCGACCCGGATTTTATGTCCAGTGAGTGCGACTGGTTTCCGGTAGATAACCTGCCCGACCTTGGCTTTGACCATGAAGATATGGCCCGCGAAGCGCTTACCACCATGCGTATACACCTGTACCATTTTCCTATAGGTAAAAACCTGTTACCGCCTAAATTTACCCTGAAAGAAATAAAGCTTTTCTACGAGGTAATGTCGGGTAAAACACTTCACGCGTCCAACTTTCCCAGTAAATTAATTTCGCTTGGCCTTATTATAAAAACCGACGAAAAAAGAAGCATTGGTGCACACCGTGCACCATTATATTACAAATTTGATGATGGGGTTTATGAAAAGGCGTTGAAAGAAGGGCTGGTGCTTGTATAAAAATGGGCCATAACGCATCGCATTATTTTTTTATTTCGTAATGCAGTTCTGCCATCCCGCTTTTGTAGGCCGTTACGTTTTTCAGGTGCAATGCCTGCTCTTGCCCTATTTGGTCAAAGAACAGCAGGCCATCACCCAAAATAATGGGCATAACTGACAACCTTATTTCATCCGCCAATTTTAAACGGATAAAATCTGCTGAAAGCAATGCCCCGCCCACAAGCCAAACATTGCTGTAGTTTGGTTTTAGCCGTTCATTCACAAGTTTGGCCAGGTCGCCCGAATAAATTTCAACGTTCGGCCTTTCAATTGGCAGGTTCCTGTGGCTTACCACAATTGTTGGCGTATCTCCATAAGCCCATCCATAAGATCGTGAAAGCTCAAGGGCGTGTTCGTATGTGCGGGCCCCCATCACATAGCAATCTATTTTTTTAAGAAATTCACCAGCCTCCTCCGGAGTAATTTCAACTCCTTTTTCATAGTGATCAGAAGTCTCAAACCACGATATGCTATTATCCTTTTTAGCAATAATACCGTCGAGGCTTGAAACCATGTGGATTGTTATTTTAAATGTGCGCTCCATCGTACTTTTTAATTGTTTGTGAATTTTTGCAGGCTTTTTTCAACGAATATGTGTTGTTGCAAATTACGTTAAGTCTGATGAAATTTAGCATACCAGCATCACGCCGTTGGCGTGACTGCTGCCCTGAACACGTTAAATGAAAAAAGACAACCTACTTAAGATTGTCTTTCCTTGGTGCCCAGGACTGGATTCGAACCAGCATCACGCCGTTGGCGTGACTGCTGCCCTGAACACGTTAAATGAAAAAAGACAACCTATTTAAGATTGTCTTTCCTTGGTGCCCAGGACTGGATTCGAACCAGCACATCCTTGCGAACGCTGCGACCTGAACACAGTGCGTCTACCAATTTCGCCACCTGGGCATTCCCTTTTGGGGAGTGCAAATATAGGGCATCCAAATAATTCATCGTAACAGTTTTTGCAGGTATTGATAAAAACTTTCAATGGTGCCTGAAAAATCAATTCCTTGCTTTCAATATTGAACCAGGCGGCAGACCGATTTAGGACAAAATGCAGCAGGTCAATCAATAGAGCTATTGTAGACGCACCATTGATTGACCTGCTTTTATATTATTAGTTTCCGGTTTATTGCACTATCACCTGTTGCTGCCACACTACACCATCCTTACCTATCAATACCACCCTGTAGCTTGCTGCTGCAAGCCCGGCAGGGGTAATGGTAACGGTTTGGCGGGCTGCACCGGTTGCTGTAATGGTTTTTTGCAGCAATTTCTTGCCCTCCATGCTAAACAACTGTACTGTATAGGTGCCCGCATTAACATTTGCAAGTTGTATTTGCAACGATTGTTTTTGCGGCACAGGGTTGGGGTATGCGCTAAACACCGGTTTGCCTTTTTGCAGGGTAACCAGCGCTACGTTGCTATACTGCGCCTCAACGTCGTTGGTTAGCAGTTTAATGCGGTAATAGTTATTACCAACGGCCGGCTCCTCGTCAACCCAGTTGTATGTTACAGTGCCGCCTGTGTTTTTAGGCAATGCGCTGCTAACAGTTGTAAACTGCTCGCCATCGGTTGATTTTTCAACCTGGTATTGCTTAACGCCTTGCTCAGTAGCGGTGCTCCACTCAACCTGTATGCCTTTATCAGTTGACCACGCTTTTACGTTGGTTATAACACGTGCAAGCGCGCCTTCTTTGGCAAACAAAATATAAAACCTGTTACCATCGTAAGAGGCTTTTTGGCCGTCGGTGGCAAATTCAACAGTAGTTGGTTGTGTAAGGCTTATAGCTGTAGTTGTTTTAAGGTACCTGTCGCCCAGCCATGCGGCAACACCCGGTATTGCAAGATTTTGAGGCGTTACGGTAAACGAATACGAAGCCTTGTTTCTTAATGCATAGGCATTTAGCAGCATAGTATCACCAACCGCCGGTACAAGGCCCCTGCTTATGCCGAGGTACGATGTATCAATACGTATGCTAAGGTTCTCATCATAGTTAAAAAGCTTTGCAACGTCATCGCCGGTACTTTTTTTATAGTTGCCGCCAAATTTTGCCAATACGCCGTCGACAGCCTGCATGATATTGTTTACACTGCGGTTAAGCGTTATACGCAACTGCTGCGCCGTTGATGGTGTTGGTGCAAAAAATACCGCCCCGGTAGTATCTGTTGTTTTGTTTGTTTCCTCAAATGTTATGGTTACGGGCTGCGTGCCATCCTGGGCCTGTACAAAAAATGCCTGGCCACTCTGCACGTTTATGGTTTGTGCGGTTTCGGGTGCAAGCAGGTCCTGGTCCCACTGGGTTGGGTCCGTGGGGTCCTGGCTAAAGGCCACATAGCCGCCAAGGCTTGTACTTTGCCTGTTAGGGTCCCAGATCCAGAAGGTATTGTTTGTATTGGTTGTTGCCACCTGGCTAAGGTCAACGGGTGCTGCATAAGGGTTGCCGGTAAGCATATAGGTTAACGGAAAATTTACCGGGTCGTTGGCCTGGTAGGTAAATATTTGCTCTCCCTGCTGCATGTAACCATCCGCAATAGCTACAGTAGCAGCCCCACCGCCCCTTATATGATTGCTGCCGTAAGGGCCAGTAACAAATACTGCAAACGCCCTGTTGGCCGGCTGGGCAAAATCGTAAGAAAGCGGCTCACCAGTAGTGCCAAGGTCAACCCAATTGTTTGCCTGTTCATCATAAAGCCTTACCGATGTGCCACCGGTGCCTGGTACAGGATTAGGGTCAAACCCATTGGTGCCATTAGGGTTAAACAACTCAATGCCGGTGCCGCCGCATCCGCAGGCTGTGCCACCATTCTGCCAATTGTCGAAAATGGTGCCTGTATTGGATAATGGAACAGTAAGCATACGCCATGCACGGCGGGCAGATAAATAACGCTGGTATTCAATCTTGCCAAAAATATACTCGCTGCCCGACGTATTAGTTGTTACTGTTGCCGTACCATCCGGCCCGGAGGCAAGCACCAGGGCATCATCGTCAGTATATAACACTCCATTTGTGGGGTTGTATATTTTATATACCCATGTGCTGCCGTAATTAATACTGTTAATTGCAACCCCTGCGGCATTATTAATTGTAAGTGTGCCAACATCAAGGTCTCCATCTAAATTTTGCGGGTTTGTTCCAACAAAAGATACGGTGCCGTAATACGCATCAACCGGCCACACGTCAGGGTCGTTATAATTTTCAAAATCCTGGTATATATTTAATTGTCCGCCAGAAGCCACTCTTAAAGTTGTCCCCAAGTCAACAAAAAGGGTATTAACAGAGGCCAGGTCTTTTATTAAAGGGTAATTATTCGCACCGGTGCCTATATAAACATCCTGGGTTTGATCAGGCACAACGCCGCCGCACCAATTGTTTGCATTTTGCCAGTTGCTGTCAATATGCCCATTCCAATCGCCTGTGTTGCAGGAGAATGTAAAGCCCGTAACCCACAAGGTATCGCAACCGGTTACCAGCCCTATGCTGTCGTTGCCGGCGCCATAGGTGGGCGAAGCTTCTATTGTAGCGGGATCGTCTATGTTAAATGTTGAAGGGGCACCGCCAATAAGCACGGTATTTATGGTGTAAAAATTGCTGCCTGTTATAGTTATTATATCCCCTGCAGCGGCAGTTGAAGGATCAAAATTGTCAACAGTTGGCGCACTTGCCACATCTACAGTTGCGGTAACATCGGTGCACCCCGTTTTTGTGCCGGTTACTGCATAAGTGCCGGCAGCGGTTGCCACTACGTAACTTGTAGCATCGGGCAACGGGCTGCCATTCAATGTC